>JGI1221J13441_10000019_pt1 | contig 96886 bp, 162 predicted proteins | sample LakVidmifraction_4_FD_13441 | JGI IMG/M metagenome (IMG submission 13441) | reverse complement strand
CTAATAGCTGGTGAGTCCGCAGCTGACGTGAGTACATTTAGCGTAGCGGACTATCAGGATGCAGACGGTAATTTATATGCTGTCTGTAGCACCGTCATCAAACCGATTGTTTTAGATATGTTTGGTCAAACAGTAGATAACACTGATGCTCAATCAGCACTAGACGCTAGTGTTATGTACGATACTGGGATTAAAGCGACGCCTGACAAGATTGTTATCGCTGTTGACATCGACCCGATGATAGCGTTTGAAGCTGTGGGATTGACACAGGTAACTGATGATTTTTTATTATAAGGTGAACACTAATGGATAAGATAAGTCAAATATTAGGTGGTGAGACGGGCATATATGAGATTTCAGAGACTAAACCAACTACTAATGATAAAGGCGACGTTGTTTATACAGAGGCTGTTGATTCAGCTGATTATGCTAAAAAAAATATAAAGAAAGTCATTGATACTGGTATGCGTGCATTGCCTGATATGATACGTGTTTTAAAGGACAGTGATAATCCTAAAATGTATAGCGCTGCTAGTAGTTACATGGAGTCATTAACTAAAATTAATGCACAATATGCAGAGTTTGATAAACCACAAAACAGTAAAGGTTCAACACCATCAACACAAACAAATACGGTTAACTATAATTATATGAGTTCAGAGGACGCGCTTGCGCAAACTAACAGCGAAAATGATTAATTAATATCACCTTATTAAAAAAACCTTCTAACTTTAGAAGGTTTTTTATGGTTTTTTGTAAATATATATGAAATAAATTTTAATCTTGAGGTATGTATGCTACATGTAATAAAAAAGATTATGATACCTTTTATATTAATGCCAGGTATTTTAAAAAACACTGGCGATTGGATGTTTGAGTATACATCTAGGGTTGTTGAGTTATTTAATACGTGGTGTCTAGTTGGTTTTGGTGTCATCATGCTTGGCAATTCATCGTATTTATTAAAAATCAATATATACGACAATTTTGTTAAGGTGCCGTATATGGTTTGGGTGTTTATGATTGGTTTAGGGATATTGCAATTCTGGTTACTATGTAAATCATGTAATAATTCAAATCAGTTTGGTGGTATATTGTTACAATTTTCGGCTATCATTTGGCTTGTTATTGCTATGGCGTTTGCATTACAGCCGCCTATAAGCACGGCTCTACCCATATATACAGGATTGTCATTTGTATTTGGTGTTACTGGTTATGGTGTGCTTCGTACAAGTAAAGAGCAAGAGGAATAAAATGAGGCAATACAATGGATGTTTACATCACATTTATGCAATTGGCTGTAACACCAGAAGCAATTGCTACAATATTAGGGAGCTTAGTTGGCGCGTTCATTAACTCCGACACGAAACGCTATGGCTTAAAATTAACATTTCTTATGACTATACTAACATGTGCCGCCGCTGGTGCTATCGGTGATTATGTTAAGTTACAAAGTGGTAATATATCAATTTTTGCTTATATTATTTTAGGTGGTTTTACTGGAATATTTGGGCTTTCACTACTTGATGCAATGCGCATTTCAATGCCCGGTTTCACAACCAAGTTAGTTAACGGAATTACCGAAACATTGATTGTCAGTATTATAGAACTAATAAAGTTGTTTTTTACAACTATAAAAGAATATATCAAATTATTTAAATTGCAAAGGATGAACGATAATGACGAAGATAACGAAAACGACAACGAATAAAACTGATAGTAAATGGGCTATTTTTAGTAGTATTTTTATGTCAGCACTTGTTCTGATTGTTATTGGTTTGGAGCCATTCATTCCACAACTGGCAGCAATGTTACCTGATAGTCTAAGTAATATTGCTACACTAGTTCTACCAGCTATCATTTTGATGGCGCGAAGGTTTAAAGGTAATGACCCAATACGAGTAGTTAAAAAATAAAGTAATAGCTCAACAAAGAACACTTATTGAGGTAGGTGTTTTTTATGGCTGTATAAAATCAACCGGAAAAATGATGTTAGTTGGAAAAGGGTTGTACATATCTATTCCTTTTAACATATCACTATACATTTCTTCGGGTTTGTCATATCCTGCTAATCCGCAACCTACTTTTGTTAGTACAAATGTTAAGTGGTCATTGATACGTGCGCACTCAATAAAGTTATGTAATGTTTGAAATAATACAGACGCTGGTAGTTGTTGTAAATCATTATCAAGTGTAGGTAATGCATATGATTGATTAACAAGTCCTTCACCAATCCCGTATACAGCACCAAATTTAACCCTTGCGACTTTTGCCGCGCCAGCTCCATGTCTTCCTGCCGTATTACTACCAAACACGAATATGTAATTATCAGGTAATTCATTAATAAATTCTTTATCGTGTACTTTATATCCGTTTACATCATATGATAAATTTTCTGTGATATGAGTGTGCATTAGCTATATCCTTTAAGTGTATTCAGTGTGTAAATTTGGTGTGTACACGGCGCGCTAATAACTGTATGGTATCATAGCACCGGAACGCAATTAAAAGCCACCATTTTTAAACTTCTCATAGTCAATTGCATTCTTAATCATAAACGACCGTTGATTTAATTGCTTAACAAATTCTTCTACAAGTTTAATCTTCATTGTGATATGTTCAAACTTAGCAGCAACCACTTGCCAATCATTATCAGCTTTTATGTATGTTTCTACTTCACCCGCTGCCGGCTTTCTATTGAGTGGTTTTTCTAAGTATATATTATCACTTGCGTATCCTTTGTAATATTCTAGTAATTCCTTTTTGACTTTTTGCATCTTAAATTCTAGTTGTTTTTGTATGCGCAAATAGTCCATTAAAATATGCTGGTATTTTGCTGATATTTTAGGTACCTCAATTGAGTGTGTACTAAGGTTGGTTAATTCAATAACACTATCAAGTTCAATCATTTTTTGCAATTCATCTAAATTCATAATATCACCTTGTTTGATTAACTATATTATACAATAATGGTATACTTAAAACAAGGTTTGTTTTGTGCTATCAAGTAATGCTATACTGCTCGAACTTATAATAAACAAGGATTTTATGTGAAATCACAACTATTAGAATTAGTTAGTATAAATGGTGACGTAAACCCTAAGCGCTGCGGGGAGAACTATATTAAAAAACATAGCCCCAATATACACGAATATGTTAGCACGTTTAATCTAGAACGCTCATTTAAAGAATGTATTAAACTCATTATATTTGACCTTGATGGATTGTGTGTTATATGTGATACACCAACAAAAATGAAAGGGAACGGTGAATTTACTGATACATGTTCTAAGGCTTGCGGGTATACGTATCGCACTGAAGGCATACAACCACACAAAGTTGATATACCAAAAACTGAACTTGAATATTTGTATAATATTGCAAAGTTACAACCTGAGATTATAGGAGAGTTATATGAGTGTAGTAATGTCACGGTAACTACGCGTATGCGTGAACATGGTATAGAACAGCGTAGTCATAGTGAACAGCAATCGTTATATGGAGGTACATGCGATAGATGGAACTATAATGGTTTTGACAGAGAGATAGCGAATGATATCGAGTTTTTAAAGGTTGAAAACGAGACTAAATCTTTAGAACAAATTGCATATGAAATAGGATGCAGTAGAGGTACAATTAAAAAAACATTTAGACGTCATGGTGCAGCAACCAACAAATCATTTACTACTTCATTCCCAGAAAAATTATTAGTTGATTTTATTGAAAGCTTAGGGATTGATTTTATACACGGTGATTATACAGTATTAGGTAATAGAGAACTTGATATATACATACCCGAATATAATTTAGCTATTGAATGTAATGGCGTGTATTGGCACAGCGATAAGTTTATTAAAGACACTAAGTACCACCTTAAAAAGACAACCGGTTGCTTAGACAATAATATAGCACTTTTACATTTTTGGGATTATGAAATTATTGAGCATTTTGATATTGTAAAATCAATGATTAAAGCGAAGCTGGGTTTAATTGATAATAAAGTATACGCAAGAAAATGTATCATGCGCGATGTTGCATATAATGATGCTATGCAGTTTATTGTTGATAATCATATACAGGGTATGTCATCTAGTAAAATTAATAAAGGACTATACTATAATGATGAATTGGTTGCTATTGGTACGTTTATGACGCCACGCTTTAATAAAAAGTATGACTATGAGATGGTAAGATATTGTAATAGTATTAATACTATAGTGGTTGGTGGCATGAGTAAAATTTTAAGTGCAATTAATGGTAGTATATTAAGTTATGCAAATAGACGTTTTAGCACTGGTAATGTATATAATACTTGCGGATTTGTGCAAACGCATACATCTGAACCATCGCATACTTATTATAATAGCTCAACCAGAGACATATTCAGTAGGTTTAAAGGTATTAATAATCCTGATATGCTTAATGCTGATAACTTATATAAATTATGGGACTGTGGTAATATAGTATATGTTAAATTATAACCAATAAAAAAGCCTATAAATTAATATAGGCTTTTTTTGCTACTAGTTTGTTCGTGTTATTATAAGTTAATAACGCGAGCTTTTCTGTAATACGCGTTACTATCCGCAGCTAACGTTGAGAATGGGTTAGCAGAAATTCCGTAACGTGTTTTGAATCCCATGGTATTATGGAAAACATCACTGTTTACAGCACGTGAAAGTTGTAGAGGGATGTATGGGCAGTAGTAGATACCTGCGTCATACTGGTCGCCTTTATAACCAATTGCGTAACCATCGCCTTGTGCATAAGGGTCAATATAAACATCAATTGTACCCATACGACCTGCATAGGTCATACCTGAAGCATCTACGCTTAGGTTGGTTTGTGCTTGTAGTGCTGGGTTGAAATCAAGCAAGCCACTCATTTCTAAAGCGGTTGCAACGTTAGCAGACGTAATAAGTTTGTTACCTTTACCACGGCGAGTATCTAAAGCGATGTTGTTAGCGTCTTTCATTATCATGTAACGAAGACCTTTGAATTTCTCAACTGACCAACGGCCATCAGCATCAGCATCTAAATCGACAACACCTGGAGTGGTAGCTGATTGTGCACCAAGTTTGGCAGCTTTATAAATTGTTTGCATAACTTCGCGGTTAGTTTCAGCAATGATTTCGTTACTAAGAATAGTAAGCAATTCACTGTCTGCTGATAAACCGTGTATACGTTTCATGTCTTCTGCAAGTTCTTGAGAATAGGTAGCTTTCAACTGACGAGTTTTAGCTTCTACGTTAGCCTTCTCAATGCTGATACCCATTTCAGCCCAAGGCGCAACTTCACCAACTGCGGTTTCCATACCAGTCCCAACTGAGGCAGCGGCATAAGAACCCCAACTGTTTAGGTCTGCTGGAGCAGCACCACCATCAGTAGCACCAACTTCTGTACCTGTACCAGAGTATGTAGTATCAATGTCTTTGTGTAGTGCTTCACTGTTAGCAGGGTCGTTAGGATAAGTACCTTTGTCGTTATATTTCGCGGTTAGTGAGAAGATATAAGAGTTAGGCGCATCCATTGCTTGAACACCCATTACGTCATAAGCAATCAAACGTGGAGCAGCACGACGAACCATCGACATTAAGATTGGAGTCCAAGTAGCCATGCCTTGTACGCTGTTAGCGCTTTCGTTTAGATATTTGGCTTCGTTGTCAAGCAAGTAAGCGGTTACTTTTTTGCGTGTGTCTTCATTGATTGGTTGGATACCTTGCCCTTCAGTGTCAAGCACTTTAGACCATTTTTCAACCAAGTGGTGTTGACGCGATTTTTCATCGTTGAAAGTTTCATTGATGTTTTCGTTAATTGTTTTACTCATTTTTATTGTTCTCCAGGTTTTAAATTAAGGTGTTTGCAATGTCATTGACAGATTGGCCATTGGTAAACGTGTCTTTAAAGCTAACATCTTCATCGTTGTTATCAGTATTTACACGCTCGTTAATTTTTTTAGTAGTTGTCTCTACACGGTCATCATTACTATCGTATTTATTAACTAAAATACGCACGACATTTTTAAAACCGCCTACACTCTCAGTTAAAATATCACTAGCAGCGTCGACAACTTTTTGTTTCTCACTTAATGATAAACCTTCGGTCATTTCTTCTAAAACTAGTTCTTTTTGTTTACTTACATCGTCTTCGTAAAGTTTACCATTTAATTCGGAAATTTCAGCATCCTTAGTGGCGACAGATTCTTTAAGTTGAGCAATAGCAGTGTTTTGGGTAACATCAAAACCAAAACCTGCCAATGTAGATGTAATGTTTTCTACGATATCATGGGCGTTTTGTTCGCGCTGAATTGATTCAAACATTTCAGTATTTTTAGATTGATATTCTTCAACAAAATGCTCTGTGTACGCATCAGCTTTTTCGACGATGTCATTAAAAATAAGTTCAGCATAACCTTCGGCTGCCTGTTTAACTTCTTCAATGCGCTCAATATAAGAAACTTCTTTTTCAGCGAAACTTTCCTCTAATGTTTCTTTAGATTCCTTAGATTCGACAGCAAGACTTTCTTTAATATACACGCCATACGCATCAGCTTTTTCTGCTAATTCACTTTGCACATATTCAGAATATGCATTGGCTTGTTCGGTAAGTTCTTGTTCTTTAGCGTATACAGCGTTTTTAATAGTAGTAGCCATGCCTTCTTCAAGCTGGTCGATTACCTCTTTTGATACGCTATCGCCTAGTAACGATGTGAAATTCATTGATTAGTCTCCGATTGTTCTTAGAATTGATTTAAATGCTTCATTTAACTTTTGATTGTCTAAAACACCAACTTTATATAATGTATTTACATTGGCAGCTAAAACCTCTAATTGCTGTTCTTCTAGGACATCGTTTTCGTATATCCAAGTTTTTTCCATCAAGCTCGTCAACACCGCATCAGGAGCCGATGGGTCAGCAACAATATCACTTGGCGTAATTAATCTAAAATCGTTCTGTATTACGCTAATACCCTGATTATTTGTTTTTGCTGACCCCATGGCTCGACTTGACGTTCCAAGTGTAATACCACATTCTATTAAGTTAGCAACTAATGCTCCCATACCGCTTTTATGCGCAATTTTTGCGCGCCCAAACCAGTTACTACCGCGCTCCTCTAAGGTTACAATCTTATGACTAACGTAGCGCAAGTTGATAGCGTTATCTCTATCCATACCAGGATGTTCAAGTTCACCCATGCCTTTATTTAGTTTAACTTTTTCATCAATATACCTGTTAGCTTCACGTGCCATTACCTCACGTGGATAGATACGATTATTTTTATTTACTACATCAGATTGAAGGAAAATCCCTTCAATAAAGTATTCTTTTTCTTTAGTTGTTTCGTTGAATACTGTTTTTGACTCCGTTAGGTTTTCATCTACGCTTTCTATTAGTAATGACATAAAGCTATTTCCCCATTTGTTTTCTAAAGCGCATTGCTTTTTTAGTTTTTCTATTAGTAGAACGTTTTAGGGCACTACCCTTAGATTTTTTTGTGCGGGTCATTTTAATTTTAGATTTTCTATCAGTAGCCTTTTCGCGACCCGTAATTTTAACACAGGCTTTTCTACTACTATCGTATTTATAACCCTTTAAACATTTAAGTTTAATTCGTTTTTTACCCTTGAAGTTAATCTTTACTTTCCGTTTAACTTCGTTGATAACTGCTGTTTCTGCGAATAGTGTAGTTTCACCAAATGCTTCCATAATTTCTGGTATGTTAACCGTACTTTTATTTCTTGCATATACTGCTGGCGCACTGATAAAATGTCCCGGATTGCTCATATCAAGATTAAAATCAAAATTGATATTATCCTCTAGCTCATAGTTAGCAGCTAATAGGGTTTTGTTTACTAATCCGTTATTAATAGTATTTATATCATTCTTAATTTTTACTACGTTTTCCTCAATAAAACCAATATCTGCTTCATCGTATTTATATTCAACGTGTACTAAAATCGCATCATGCCTTACTGGGTGTGGTGTAACGATAAAACTACCATATTTTAAGCTCGTTCGCGTACCACTTAATGCCAACCATAAAGGCTGTTTCTTATTGGTATTTACATAACTTTCTGTTAACTCGTCATCATCAACGTCAGTGTAAGAATCATAGTCAACATAGTCACTGTTTAAAAACACAACAAATTCTACTTCAACGTTATTGAAATTACTAATCTTGTCAATATCAATATCTTCACCATCAATTTTATTTGGCACGCCTGTACCAGTGTGCTCGTATACTTGTATACTGTATTCATCAATGCGGTTATCGTCATCGAGCAAATCAGCAATATCCTCTACTGATTGTTTTGATGAACATGCAACAACAAACATGTCATCTTCAATACTAGTAATAGTACCACCAAAGTGTGTAACTTCATTTATGATGGTTGCATAATCATCAGTTGCATCATTAACCGATACTGGTGCAACTGTATACAATGTTGAACTTACATTTTCAAATATATTCATTTATTCATCGTCCTTATCTTGTTTGGGCTCTATTTTTGCTTCTTCTTCCATTTTAGCTTTCATGATTTTAATATCATCATCGCTTTGCTTTAATATGTTTTTTCGCACGTCATCTCTACTAAAATACGTACCAATGTATGGCTCAACATCGCGTAATAAATCTAACTGAGAACCAAGTTTTTCCATCGCTCTATATTCAACAAATAGATTGTCTTCTGTGAAATTGTAAAAGTAACTGCCTCTTATGTCATTCCATTCGTATTCTTTTATAACGTTTTTTAGGAGTAATTGCGTTAACAGCAACTGGTCAAAAAACTTCATAAACTGTTGACGGCAAATATCAACAAATAAGTTTAAGCGATATTCATCACGTTGTACTTCTGACGGGCGCGTAAACAATGAGGAAGCTTCATCTTTAAAACGACTTTTAGGTACGTTTAAACCAATCCACAGCTGTTCACGTGCGTACTCAACTTCCTCAAGAATATCCTGTGTGGTTTGACCATCCAGTGTTTGTATTTCAGTAGTGCGATTACCCTGTCTTGGGATATAGTAATCTTCTAAAATACTAGTAATATGTCTATCACCATTAATTGAGCCAGTCTCACTATTATAGTTAACATCAACTTTGAAACGGTCTTTCGTATCCTTAATGTACTTCTCACCCTTCTTAGGTTGTAGGTTACTAACATCAATATAAAAGGCTCTGCGCATTGGCGCTCGGACGATGCGGAAAATTACCATTGATTCTTCTAACATTTTTAAGTTGTTATATGGGATAATGGCTTTTTCTAAATGTCCAATTGTTTTACCTGTATCCTTATCACGTAGACCACTAGTAACATCAATTACAGAATCGTTTGATAAAACAATGTCTTCTATGGTTGTGTTATCGCGCTCCATGTATAATGTTTGTTCTAAATCAAAAGACTTAAAGTTATTTTTATATATGTATACTTCTTTTACTTTATTTATATCAATGCTGCCTTTATTGTCACTTTTAGGCAGTAATTTAACTTTACGTGTATTGATTGGGTTTAATGGTACTACACCAAGTACACCAAGCTGTGGTTTAGCTTCATCGACAATCACATGTAAGAAAAAACGACTGTCAACATACCAACTTTCAAACCATTCGCTTGCATTACCGTTGAAGTCAATAATCTTATATAGTTCGTCCGCTTCTTCGATTATTTTTTCTTGTATATTCTTCTTGATTTTAGTATCACTATAGAAACCCACCTCAAACGCGCGCTTACCAGGGTCATTAAGAATAAAAGCTTCATTCTTAAGTTCAGTAACCGCTAATCCAATATGTACGTTTGATTGCGCCATTTTTCTATATAGTTTTATTTTTTGTACATCGTTAACATATGTGAACTGTGGTAATTGACGAATGCCCATTTCTGATAACTGGTCATTATTATTTGATGTACTATTCGTAGTAATATTAACAGCATCGTTATCTACTACCGCATCCTTAAATGTGCGCTTTTCGGGGGCGGCTTTTTCCTTGCCTCTTTTAATGTCGAATCCGAATAGTTCCATTGGTTACCTTTGTTTAATTGGTTATAATATTTGTATTTACGCGCACAAAAAAGAGTAGCATTAAGCCACTCCTTTTGTTATAATAAATGCGTGCTAATTAAACACTAGTATCAGACTTAACACTGTTCACGGCGAACGTGACAGGTTGTTCCATAATAGTATCGTTAGTGTCATAACCTAGCGCAATTTCGCCTACGTCTTTAGGAAAAATACCTTGCACTTCATAAGTTTTGATGACGTTATCTTCTCTATCCAATTGCTTGATAGTACCGTTACCGTAAATCTTACTTGGCGCCATGTAACCCGCTTGTGTAGTGTTGGCTTCCCATGCGCTTATCATGTTGAGCCAATCTTCAAACACTGTTTTACCAACCATGTCGTTGTCAATTAGAATTGTTACATTCCAATCGTTAAACACAACGTCGCCTGGTATCTTAATTTGACGACCTTTGTATGGTACAACCGCTTCACCTAAAGTGAAACCTGGTATAGAGGTCGCTTTACACGTGAAACTAAGCTTCTGTGCAATTGATGTACTACCAATGGTTGATGGGAACGTTAACATAAGTTCATAACGGTTAGGACGAGCACCGCCCCCTTGGAAATTACCTAAAAAACCAAAAATATCTGCTGACATTGTCTAACTCCTTATTAACCTTTAACAACAACTTCGTCGAAAGAAAGTGTACGATTAACACTTGCAAACGAAAGAAGAACTTGCTGGATGCTGTAGTTTGGCTTGATGAATACATCGCCTTTAAATTCGCCGTTTTGAATAACTGTAGGTGTGTTGTTAGTAGAATCACATACAACTAAGAAGTTATGAACGCCTCGTTGTCCTTTGATATCACGTAAGGTTGGGATGACTAAATCGCGGAACTGACTTTGTGTAAATTCATCGTTAAATTCAAACAGTGTATACTTAGCGGCTTCTGCGACAATATTACGCAACTCAATAAACAAGAACCGTGTTCCAAGAAAACTAAACGTGCTGTTTTTACCTTGCAATGTTTTGTCACCGAATAATAGAATACCAGCACCGTTTTCTTGTATTACACAGTTGATATTCTTAGCATACAGCTTGCTACGATGCGATTCGTTAGGACTATAAGCCAATCCTTTTGCGTTGCTGTATACGCCTTTGTTGTAACCTGCGCCACTAACCCATTTGCCTTCGTTGTTATGAACACGTGCAAATACACCAGCTTCATCACTGTTGGTTGGAATCCAACGGTATGCATCATTATATTTGTCATACACCATTTTCACGCCAGTAGCCATACTAACAAAGCTATGTTTTTCTGTGATTGATTCGTATGTTGTAATAATATTAGAAAATGCTGCTGAATCACTTGACACGCCAACAACATCACTGATTTTAGGACTGAAGAACCCTACTCTGCGCTGATTTTTCTTAGTCTCTGTACCAATAGCATTACATACGTCTGCGTGATTCATATCACCGCCGCAACCACCAGCAAAAATAACAGCAACTTCATTGTCGTCAATGTTTGACATGATAGTATAACCATCAACATAGTCTGATTTTTCAGCAATACCGCCATTATGACCATTGGATAGTTGAACTTTGACCGCGCCATCTAATGAAATGTATGGTGTGGCTGTGAATTTATCACCAAATGCTGCGGTTGTTACGCCTACGATATCATCAACAACATCAGCGCCCGTAAATGTAATACCTACATAGATATAAGCACTTTTACGATTGATGACGTTTTTGTAGAATGATGCTTGGCCGTTTGTGTCAGTGCCGTCCTGTGCTTTACTAAGGTAAGCAAATTTCTCAAGAATAGCGCCTGGTACGCCTGAGAATTTACCGTATGTGTCGGTAACAACAACGTGCATCTCGTCATTAATATCAAGACCATAAATTGAACTTGAATCACTGCTACCTGGAGCAGTATCAAATTCTCCTGAATAGTCCCATGCATCATATGTAGCAGCGTCAGCAACGTGTACAGAAATGCTGTTACCTAATTCACTAGCATATTTCGCATAGAATGTTTCGCTGAGTGTTGATTCTGCGGTATCGTAACCCATCTTGTTTTTAATGAGCATACCAGCGACACCGCTTGATGCGTTTAGCGCGTTCATACTAGCGACACGTCTAATGGTCAAAGAACCTGTGTATTTTAAAAAGTTTGTTGCACTAAACCAATCAACGTTATTAGTGTCATCTGGTTTACCAAAATACTCAACAACATCGTCTTCACTAGAAACGATGGTGTTTACCTCAATGGGTCCCCAATTGAATGTCCCAACAAAGCCACCGGCAGTGCTACCGAACGCTTTCAATGTTTGGCTTAGGTCTGTTTCGCTTGTGTATACGCCTGGACTAGCCATGTAATGCTCCTCGTCTTTATCTATCATTAATTTATATATACATTATTATTTACTGTATGAGATATTTTTTAATCCATACTAACTGATTATCCTCGTCGTGCGTGTTTGTTGTATTATTTACTGTATTTATAACAGCCACAAAAAAAGCCACTTAATTAAAAATGGCTTTTTTTGTGGCTGTTGACTGGTTATTATTTGCGACTTAGTTCTTGCTTAGCATCTGATAATGAATTAAAATCATCATCAACTGGCATAGATGAAATACCGTCTTTATTCGTGAAAGTGCTGATAGCATACGTGTCTTCGTCTTCGTCGTACCAAACAAAATAAATAGTAGTATTTTTTACTTTCATTGCAATAGGATATACGACATACATTTCACCGTATAATGAGCTTGAAACAGCCATTGCGCCTACTAGGTCATCCATAGTGATTTTTTAGAAAATGTACGTTTTGGTTTATATTGTGCTTCGTGTAAATCTTTTCCTACTGGAGTTGAATTATTAATGTAATCTTGAAAGTTCATGTTGTGTATCCTTTGGTTATTGGTTATTTACATATCTATTTATAGATGGTTTTAAAAATATCAATCCTTTTTAGTATAAATTTATTATACAGTATAGCAACTAATTAAACAAGCCCTTATCAAATAAATCAACTTCTTCATTTTTCTCCGTGCCGTTGCTGATAAAGCCAAGCACAAAGTCCATGTCGTTATCTTCCATCAACGTATCATTCATATCACTTAATGAACTAATGCCAGTTTCATCCTCAAAATAATCCTGTGATGTAAACCATGCAAACATAACAAGCGTCATAACAATATCATCATGTTTGTTCTTTTCAGCTTCATAACTTTTTCCTACGCGAACAAACGTTGTTAATTCCGCCACAGTGTCATAATCAACAATTTCAAGCTGATTGCTTTCTATTAAGTTTTTGAGGTATGTACAACCAACGGCTTTTGTTTTTTTGGTGGTTCTAACACCCGGTATACTTTTGTTATCAAAACCAATTTCGGTATCACGTGTATTTACTGCTACTTTTGTGGTTAGCATATTCTCATACTCGATATCGTACCACAACCCGTTTGCAACAATACCACCACTACTGTTATTATTTTCTACAAGCATTACACTGCTATTATAACGTTCCGCTACTTCTGCACCAATACTAGTAAACGTGATTGGTGGGGTGGTATTATCCTTGTACATGAATACTTGTTTGTAAGGCATTTTAGAAACGTCAATAACAGTGATAACACTAAAATCAAGCTGTACACCTTCACTAGTATCAACAATGGTTACATACTTGTGTGATTCCACAGGTTCTGCATACACGCGGATTGTTTTGTGTCTGTGGTCGGTTTCACGCAATGGTTCACTATATGATAATAGTTCTAGTGTACGTCCATTAATAAGTGTACCTGCAGAACCCATGAATTTACAGTTGTGACTTAATATCCCATTAGAAAAATATATGTACTCACTACCAGAGTTTACAATATCATATAGTTCAATTTGTTTATTAACAACATGCGAATACTCTAAAGTAGTAAATCCATCAATACATTTTATATGTTTGCTTTTATCAATATGTTTTGCTTTTATTGGTAAATCATTTTCTTGTATAAACGGGTGGTCAATCGAGCAACGTATTTCTTTATGTTCTTTGAATTTTATTCGTATATATTCATCGACACGTATTTTGTTTATTCCGTAGAATTCTTCGTGTCCATTTGGTGTTAACACTTTTAAATTTTTAGTGTTCTTTTTAAACCCTAGATGTACTTTGCTCATACCAACTCCAAAAATTCGAGACACTTGATTAGAGTGGTAATCCAAATGCCGCTAAGATTTCTACTGTCTCAATCAAATCACTATTACATATAGTCATATAAATCTCCAATGCACATACTTGTTAGTGTGTTATTATCATTTATACTTACTATAGTTTCGTGTGCCAAACTCTCATATTCCACGGAAAATTTTGACTCACCGATGTTAGATTTGGTTTCTAAGTACCATTCTTCATCGCGCTCAGGATGCTCCTCCCAACCGATTTTATATGACTTGTATTTGTTATTACCTTGTTGAGAATCATTAAAGATTTTATAGAACATGTTCAAACCACGTGGCGTGGAAGTAATGATGACCTTTGTGTTTTTACCAGATGTTACTGTAGGATATGTACCAGTATAGAATTCTACGTCATTTTCAACAAACGCAAATTCGTCTAAGTATAAGCAATTGCTACTTTTAATCATGTACGGTGTTACTAGGTAACTGCTAGTATCTGTTACATCTATTATATCGTACACGTAACGTTCTTTACTGTCACCAATAGCTGTTATGCGCACCTTATTAAAAGGGCTGTATAGTGTATCACCAACATTTAAAAACTTAGCATATACCCATTTGTCTTTAGTTACGTATAATTTGTGGTTGATGGTGCACACAATTATTTCACCGTTATTGAGCGTTAATTCAATAGGCGGGTCAACTAATAGTGACTTTGTAACACCACTAAAATGTTTGTATCCATCATCTGTTAGAATGTTGAAATTAGAGTTTGATGCAAAAGAATCATATGATTTTATGTCCATGTTATTCCCGCTTTTATTATTATTTACTGTTCACAAAAAACGCGCTGTATAAGCGCGTTTGTTGTATTGCATGGACAGTGAATTAAGGGTTCATATTAGTGTTGAACAAGTCTGTTAATTTAATACTAGGTGTAAAAATATCCATGTCCTCGTCTGCAATTTGTGACGCAGGTACAACCTCATGCGTGTATGGGTCAAAGATTGTTGGTTTAGCCACTTGTTCATGCGTAGTGCCATCGGTGATACCTGTTTCAACAACCCCAATTTCGATGTTACTGATATTTGGCTTAGTAGTGCGCTCAGTTGTTTTACTGGTAGTGCCAGCCATTGTGTTAACGTTACTGCTGGCGGTTTGTGTAGTTACTGGGTCACCATTAAAAATATCACCACCTTCGTTCATCCAACTTGTAAATCCTAAAGTATCCATGCCACCCTCATTTGTAATAGTATTTTATTAGTATTTACACAATGCATAAAAAAACCACTTGCAATTAAGTAAGTGGTTTTTTTAGTAGGTTACTAACCTAAAATTTCATCAACTAATGCTTGAGCAGTACGTAAATTATCAATAATAAAATCATTATTATCGGCTAATTCTTTAGCCATATTAGATAATTTAGTAAGGGACTGAACAGTGTGTTCACTATGAGACGATTGGTACACTCTTAATTCACCTCGTGTAGAGAGCATTGCATATAATTTAGGGTCGTTATTCATTTTATCATTACCAACAACAATTTCAGTACCGTTCGTAGTAACGTTCAAATACTTTAATTTCGTTTTAAGTCTTTTAATGATTCGTTCCGTACTAGATTTCAATAAATTAACTTGGTCGTTTGACGGCCCACTCTCTTTTAAATTTCTACTGTTTGAAATATAATCTTGAAAAGGTGACATGTGCGTAGCCTTTTATTAGCATTGTGTAACTATTGTTTAAGTCCATTTATCTTGCATGGTATTACCAACGTGTGCCTTTTTAATATCTTGTAGATGATTAATAAAGTCGCCTGATGGACGCATGTTATGTTCACCTTTAATAATGGCAGCGCTTATTTCTTTGTTCTCAATAATCTCACCTTCAACTTTTTCTGCTGTTATGCTTTTATTGTCACATTTAGGACACGGGAAAGACGTTATAAGTGCAGGTGTGTAACTACCCATATAAACGATATCCCATGAATGTTCACATGACGTGCATGTAAATTTATATCCCATAATACATAATACTCCTAAATCTGTATTAAATTATTAACCTTTAAATCTTAGTACAAGTCTTCTATTGTATAGTGATGGTCACTTGGACCCACAGCATCACTGGCTTTAATACGCTTTCCAGTTTCGTAAACAATTAAATCTAATGCTTTTAGTTCATGTGGTTTTGCTTTTTTACTGCCGTACGATACTAGTGTGAATTCACCATTTTCAGCGTGAATGCCAATACCTAGTGACATGTACTGTATTACTTCGCCAACACTAACACTATCAGAACTCTGAAATTTATAAGTTTCACGTGGAAATATCATATTATCCGCAGCATACGGAGAACCTTTTTTGGTGTCAAATAGTTTATGGCCATGTTTAAGACCTACACTTTTCAGCTCTTTAATAGCAAGCGTTAACAGTTTTTCAGCTTCTTTACTATCATCTTCTTGCACTGTATTAGTGTAGTTCGATTCGTTTAGGTTAGGTAATCTTGAAAAGTAATCATAATGTTATTCCTTTTTAAGTGTTATTTAATTTACTATATAAGTATAGCAATATAGTAGGTGGTTGTCAACTTTATTGTAAAAGTATAATGTTATTTACTTGAATACTATTACTTATATAAGTATAGCAATATAGTAGGTGGTTGTCAACTTTATTGTAAAAGTATAATGTTATTTACTTGAATACTATTACTTATATATACCACTCTCCATGATTTTTGTTAATTTGTTTTTTACAAAATAGTTAAAAACTTTACCTTTTGGTACTTTTGCGCTGTCATATTGTTCAAGTACATTCTCAACGATATCCTTGGGCACATATGCAAGGTCAATAAGCTGTGTGTTCATATCAATACGTTCTTTAATTGCATCAGTCATGATTGGTGCATTATCAATATTGAATTTAAAATCTTTTAGTATTTGCTTTTTCTTAGCGGTCAATGTTGTTTGACGAATACCATCAATGAATACAGTACCTTCACTCAAAATATTTGGAACACCATCAGACGAATCACCAGTCATTACATGCTCAAATAGCTCATAATCCGTAGCATCAATAAATCCAGTCTTACCTATTGGACTATATAGTTTTACGTTGCTATTGGGCTTGCATAACTGTCTAAAGTCTTTATCAGGACTTACAATAGTAATGTTATCATCACTACGCTGTTGGCATAATACGGCAATAATATCATCAGCCTCCGCACGGTCAACTAACAAAACCTTAAAAGGCATATTAGTTCTAAATTCATCAATTAGCGCATTGAAATCAAGAAAGAATTTACCCCAGTCAACATCACTAGTGGATTCTCGATTTTTCTTACGGCTTGCCTTGTAAGGGGCAAATATTTCTTTTCTCCAGTTACCACGTGAATCGCATGCAAGAATGACTTCTTTTGTGCAATTATCATACTGTTTTAATTCACGCATTATATAACCGATTTTATTTAATATTGCATGTCGAAGCAAACCAATATCCTGATTATCAAGCTGATATAGCATGCTGTATGCAATTGATGAAGTGTCAAAAATAATCATAAAAAATATCCTATTACATGGAAAATGGTGAAGCGTGCTTATCAATTTGTTTAATTCTATCCAAGTACATTGTTGCTTTGAATCCTTTATATGTGTTATTTAATAGATATGAATCCGTATCAGTAATCAAACCGTCGGACACCATATCGTTTAAATCCTTAGCGTCACTGTCAATAATAACAGTGTCGTATAGTAACACGTTACAACCGTTAACTATACTCTTTTTTAAACTTGCTAGTATGTCTTTATTACTAACCAAGTCCTTATCATAAACTAGAGTGTAATTCTTAAAATGCTTGTTTAGATATGGTATAAACGTATGCAATGAACCATTTGCAAGTGCTATACCATTACAGAACATGCTGTCAAAAGGGCCTTCAAATACATATACCATCTTGTTCTTATCGACAGTATCAAGTCCAAATATTTTTATGGCGCCAGTCTCACATTCGAGTGTCATGTAACGCATTGTGCCCTCGAACATCCTAAATTGTATATGCGTTACAATACCATCAGCATCAATAAAGGGTATGGCTATAGCAGACACGTCCATAAATTTTTTATCTTTATACTTAGGTATTTGTTGCGTTACATAGTTAATATTTGCCACGTGATATAATGATGGTACCTTGGCTCTTGGTATATCCCTGTTGTATAAATAGTCTCTAGTAGTCCCAATAATGTCAGCGTTGTCTAGAGATTTAATAATTTTATTACCGACATGACTACCAACCGAAAAAACTGCTCCATTGTTTGTTTTTATGGTGCTTGTATCAATTTTAACAGTAGGTTCAGGTTTAGGTTTTCCGCGTGATAATAACTTGTCTTTACGATATTCAGTGTATAACGAAAAGCTTTGGTCTTTAATAAATTGTTGTAAGTTTGTTGGATGTCCACAGTTATGACATTTAAATAAATAGGTATCATCAGACTCAAATAGGTACGCACGCGCCAATGTTCTGCTCTTATCACTGTCTCCACAGTATGGGCAACGAAAGTTATATACTTCACTAGATGTTTCTTTAAAACGGTCTAAGTAGCTACTAACCAATCGTATATATGTTTTATCAACGTATTTCATAAAAAATTACCTAGTAAATAATATTAGTTGTTACACTATTGTTCAACAACTATACACTACTTTAAAACAAAAAGCAAATAGGATATAATATGGAAACTGCTCTAAAAAATGCAATTGCTGACTTAAACGCATATGCACGTGCTAATAAAGATACTGTAAAAATAATTGTACGAGATGACAACATCTTAGTAGTTAATAAAAATGAAGTCGAGCCTACATTTACAGAACATGTTAATGTTGATGTGAACAGTGATGACCCTGCACCCGAGCCTGTAGTTTAACCATTACTATAAATTTAAAAGGATAATATTATGTCAAACAAAACACACACCGTGCAACGTAACATGGTCAATGATGCTGTAAAAGAATCAAAAGAAGTTAAAGTTATCGTATTAAAAGACGGTACACTTCAAGTTGTTGGTATCAACGAAACGTATGTTGATGATGTCTTACCTGATGCCGACCCGATTGCTGAACTTATTTCTGACAAGGTATCATTAAATGCGTTTGAAGCGAACGAGAAGACAGAAGCAGAAGCGACAATTATCGAACAAAAACCAGAGACGCCACCAGTTGCACCGCCAGCGACAAAAATAAATAAACAAACTAAGTCAGAGGACAAGCCTCCTAAGACTACCAAGACTTCAAAAGTTGAAGAAAGCGCGTCTAAAGAAAAAGACGTAGACACTAAAGAAAACAAAGACTAATAATATGAGCAATGCGTACACTAGGAAGGATATAAAACAGCGTTTGCGTTTGCACAATCACTGGATTGAATATGATATTGATAAAACTGTCAATATCATATTCAGTGTCCGAACTTGTGTACGCAAATATATCAAAGAAAAACCAATAAATGATAAACTATTACTTAACAATATAATCATTTCATCTAATATTTTTGGGATAGAACTAAGCTATACTATATATGAGAATATATGCAACAACAAAGAAATGGTATATATTAACTCCTTATACTTTTTCTTATCGTATAAGGAGCCTAATAAAATGGACTCTTATTTTATTGAGTTATTACATAGGAATTGTGATATGTACGTTAAGTAAAAATTACAAATCAAAAAGCTTAATTAATCTATAAGCATCTAGTGCTGCATCATGTTTGGCATGATGCTCAATAAACGAAGTGGGACGACCTTCTTCCGGTTCCCACTTTCCATTCGATACGTCACCAATCAAGTCATTAATGGTTCTTATTTCGCGTGCACGCCAAAAGTTAAATCCCATTTTAACTTGGCAGTCTTCATACAATGATTGCATCTTAGTAGTATCAAAACCCATACCTCGCTCAAAAATATAACTGCTATTCCATTCGTAACCAGTACCTGTAATGAACTTATTAAGTTCGATTAGAGCTTCTTTTGGGTGAACGTCAGTTGATGCTCTTTTAAAACTATGTTCTTTTACATTATCGCCTTGTTTCGCCCACCATTCTAAAGTTGACTTATCAGCAGTACGCCCGTATAACTTGTTCTGTGTTTTTGCTTTTAGTTTTACGTAGAACGTGTCATCTAGTAACGTTTCAAATGTGGCACCTGTATCAATAAGTTTAAATGGTGTTACTGCTATAGAAGTGATAATAGCATTATCCGTAACTCCTAATGTTTCCGTATCAATTGCTAAATGTAATGACGTTAAATTCATTGTTTTCCCTTAAAGTAAAATATATTATATTACGCGGCGGTTTTGATATATGAACAAAGCATGTTAACGTATTTTTCCAGTTCCTCTATCGTGACCTTGTTGTATACGTACAACGCAGTAATACCATATTTGCTTAAAACTTCTTCTGGCAAGTATTCGCGTGAATCATTATCAAACGTGCAACCATCTCTGAATAACTTAATAACTGTTATGTTAATGTCATCACCTGTTAATTCTGCGGCATCAATCAATGCAATTAATTCATCAACAAATCCACCGTCACTGATAACAAACAAATCACTATATGAATCACGTATTGTTTCGCCTACTACAATACCAAAATAGTCTTCACCATAGTATGGCTTGATAACGTTTTCACTAGCCTCTATGAGTAGCGCACGTGGTGTTAGTCCTCTGTCAAGCACCAACGACTCTTTTGTTTCTCTATCTGTTGCATACTTGATAAACGTTTCTAAATCAATATTATTAAGTAGTGCTGTAATTTCGTACAGCTTGGTTTTAAAACGTAAATGCTCAGCTTTGTGACTACTGACGATTAAATCAGCAATTGTATCTTTACCACTACCAGGTGGCCCGTTTAGTAAGATTACGTTCTTTCTCATGTAACACTCCATAAAAAAAAGTAAGCCCTTAGTGACTTACCTCTTAGTGTACAACAAACAATTACATATTACAAGTAGTTTAACGCTAGCTTGTAATATTTTTTTCTATCAGCTAAACCATTACGACCGCCATTGATAACCTTAGTTGCGCCTATGATTTTACCCGCATCAGCATATGAATTTAAGTCTTTGTCGAGCCAGTATGCCATATATGACAGTGTAGCGACTTCTTTGTTCAATAGCAACAATGGATTATTAACAATATCATAGTGTAAACCATGTTTGCTCATTACTCGTTGCATTACTATGTAGTTACCTTTAAACGTTAATCCACCAATACCTTTACCGCTGTATAACCAACCGTCATTTGGACCTTTGTTACCGTATCGACCACCATACAAGTGATTTGCAACCTCTTCTTTGCCCTTCGCAAGTATGTTCGTGGCGAAGTTCAATGATGGTATACGAAAACCAAATACTGCCTTTAGACGCGATGGTCTATAGTTAAAACTTTCTTGTAGTGAATTAAATCCATTTGATTCGTGTATTGCATGCGCTATAAACATCGCCATGCGTTTTTTAGTGGTAATACCAAACGTGCTTGCGTGTTTATTGATGATATCAACAAAGTCCATATCGGCATTGCTGTATATGTTTCTGAGTGCCTGTGATGTTAGTTTATAACCACCATCTGCGTCCATACCAAGTGCATCAGTTAAAACGTCAACGCCATTTGCTGCTATGATTGCATTAGATGCGTTTACTTGTGATTGTGTGAGTTTTCCACCTGACATGTTACGTAGGTGGTTGAATATATTTTTCATTGTTAACATATTTTTATCCTTTAAAGTATGTATCGAATACTTCACTGACTTTCATTGCTTTTACTGGCTTATCAAACTTCTGTGAAATCATATTGCGCGCCACTGTAGGCGCAATACCAGGCTGGTATACATTAGTGTTACTACTCTGAACACTACTATGTTGCAATGTATTTGATAATTGTTCTGGTTTCGATTGTGCTTTCATAACCATGTGAGAGTGTCCTTTTATTAAAGTATGTATTACTATTTAACAGACAATAAAAAAGCGTAGAAATTAATCTACGCTTTTTATACACTAACAATCAGTAACTACTAGTCTTCTAAAAAGTTCAAGTAATCGTCATCATCGTCATCATCGTCAGTTGAGCTTTCTTTGGTAGTATCAGCTTCTTCGCCGGCATCATTGTTATATGGAGTTGCCGCTTTGGTTTTACCAGTAACAGTATCAAACCATGTTTTAAGTTCATCATAGCTTTTATATTTGCTGTCAGCCACTACTTCCGATAGGCTATATAAGCTATCATACATTTTTTCTAATTTTTCATCATCACCATCAAGTAACGCAGAAGAATCAGTGAATGAAGATTTATCATAACTGCGGTATCCGCTTTTGCTATCCAGGTACGCTTTAAGTTTAAAGTCGGCACCATTCCATAAATCAAACGGGTTTAGCGGTTCTTCTTCATACTCTTCTGGTGGAGCAATTACATCAGCAATAACTTTGTAAATTGATGGGCCGTATTCCCACAACATGACTTTACCTTCGTTTTCAGGATTCTTACCATCCTTAACGACATAAATGTTACTTACATAACGCAAGTTACGTTTGCGGTTACGTGCGATTGTTTTATTCTCGTCTAATCCAGTTTCCCATAACTCACTGTTGGCCTCAGATACTGGGTCAGGTACACCTTTACCGAGTGACGTACGGCTGCGGTTAATATACCACTTACCTGTTGGTCCTTGGAAAGAATGTTGATAGTAACTTACATAGGGATAGTCTTCGCCTTCAGGTTCTGGCATAAAGCGAATAACAGCCATACCGCTGCCAGAGCTATCAACTGAGAATTTCCAATAGCGTTCATCTTTATAATCAGTAGTTGAGGTTTCGTTCTCAATACGGCTTTTGATTTTATCAAGGCTGCTAGTAGAGTCTTTTAATTTAGCTTTTAGATTTTTAAATCCCATTGTATACTTCCTTTATTAAACGTTTATTTTATAAAATATTACTGCTAGTGCATACTGATATAGTGTATTAGGTCAATAGCTCCTCCACCCTGCTGATTATAGTGGGATTAATATACAACAATTTAGAATAGTTGTCAATATCAAATCTCATTTTATTCCACAATGGGTTCATTGTTTCTTCATTAGTAAAATTTACAACTTTGTTCAATACGGATTTTGTTTCCATTGATACATTATTGTTCTTTGCAATGTGTGGAATATTATCATTAGCGTCTAAGCTTTCGCGTAATGTACCACTATTTAGTAGCATAAATTCTTCTAGTTCACTAGTAACAATATAATCAATCTGTCCTAATCGACCCATACGTTGGCTGTGGTATTCTTTATTGACTAACTCCATCATCTCGCCAACCCACATATCAGTATTTCTAACAAACATACTAAGGATATATTCGTATTGGTCAGGGTGAAGCTTTTGAGTAAGTCGGATAAAAAACTTTCTATCCTTACGTTTTAGCAAACTATCAATGCTCAACTTCGATAATGCATCAGGTGAAGTATATACAAAGTCATTTTCAGGATTAAAATGTTGCTTTAAACCAACGTAAATGCGATACGTTTTTAGGTAATCTCTATCTTTCATATAATAATCTCCAATAGTATAACATATTAATTTAAATTAAACTACGTCTTCTTAACTTTGGCTCAATGTTTTTTAAACGTTGATTGTTAATTGTAGCACTTGCTTTTATTTGATAAATGAAGTCTTTATCGAACATTTTAACTAATTCAACAGGGTCAATATCGTGTTCTTTTGCATACGTTGCCACAACTTCAAATAGTTGGATATCTTCATACTTAGACGTTTCTATCAACTCAGTCATCAGTTTTTCGTTTGCTTTCATATTACCGCCCATGATAAATGTGTAGTTAAGTAGCAGTATAACACACTTTTATCACTTTGTATAGTATGCTTTGTTAGCAGTAACACAATCCTTGATAAAATACTTAGCCTTTGATATCCTAATATCAGGATATATGTGTCGGCGCATACCAATGAATAATACAATTTGTTTAACGACAATTCCATACATATGATACAACATCATACAGTAGAATGTACACTGTTTGTAATAACTGTCTAAATGGTCATCATGCTTATATTTTGCGCTGTTCTTAAAATCGAGTAAGGTCAGCTCACCTTTGTAGTAGCATAACATATCAATGTAACCTTGCATTTTTAGTTTATCACTAAAAACTTTTAGTTGCAACGCGATTGGCTGTATATGTCGTAACTGTTTTATGCTTTGAGTGTATAGTTTAAACGCTACTTCGTCAACCATATTCTCAACATCACCACCTTTAAAGTATTCGAACATTAGCATATCAAAACTTTTACCTATCGTGATACTTTCCGTTACGATACGTTCAGCTTCTTCTTCACCTACACGTGCTTTCCACTTAGCTAAAAAGGACATATCATTTGTTGCATTTAATACTTTACTAACACCTGGATATTTTTCCGCTGGCTGTAACTGTGGTGTGTTAGCTATTAACACACCGACTTCATTATCATCAAATATTAATTCTTCGCTATATTTGTTATTTCTAATTATCAATTAATCACCTCTACAATTACTACCAGGTTTAGGAGCATATGATTGTGAGTGTCCATTATCAACATAAGGAGTAGGGTTACGCTCAATTACATATGTTTCTAATGGGTAATCAGAACCAGTATACTCTGTTTCAACAATAATAACATTAAGTCCATCTTCTGCTATTAAATCGCTATTATTACGATACTCGACACACTCTGCTAATGCGTTAACCATATCAAACAAGGATATATAGTACGTGTCTATGTCATAGAAGTCAAGTCCATCCTGATAGTTAACAGTAACTTTATACGCATATTTACCAGCAGTGTCTTTGTGCGCAATAGCTTTCATGATAATTGTACTATTGGCATATACAACAACATGCGAACCCGCATTGGTTTTTATTGTATCAATCAACTGGTTTAACTTTACGTCTCTGTGGTCAATAATATTATCATAGTTTGGTGTTCCTGCTGAGGTAATAGAAACTGGCGAACGTGATGCTCTAGTGAATTGCATATCACTTGCGCATTTCTTAAGGATTTTACTTGCTACTTCGTTTCTAAGAATTGGTGTAATTACTGTCGCGGTCAAGTAATCACTTGAATAAGGCATAGTAGAGTTGAAAATAAATGTCCCAATATATAAAAGCTGTTGTTTGATTAACTTGCGCTTGTTACAATAACAAAATTACAGGTGATTGTCAAATTTAATCGTAAAAAACTCCACGTATTTGTGGAGTTCTTATTACAACTTACAGTTTAACTATAAAGAATCTTGTTTTACAAAGTAAGAGTCGTTTTTTAGTGCGCTTTGCATTTTTCTAATAACTTCAGCGTCATCAGGGCCGCCTGAATATTCAAAGTGTATAAGACAAGGAACTTCCAAAAGTATATACGTATCAAGATTTTCTTCAATTGCGGCTAAATGTTTACGCTGCAATGATGCTTTTTGATGCGCTAAATTATAAAAGAACGCACCTGTATATTCTTCAATGACTACGTACGAATCTTCAATAGTATCAGCTATACTTTTTGCTATATTGTTACAGAACAATTCACCAATTTTTTGTCTATCTACTTTAACCTCAATACCACTGCTACCGCCACCGTTATCAAGCACCTGTGTAATGAGACCTTTATCAGTTTCAACTACTGTAAAGTCTATATTTTTTAATCCTGCGCTTATATTTACTGTTTTAGACGAGTGATTCTCAAACTCTGAAAATGGATACTCGTCATTGTCATACAATTTATCAAGGTTTTTATTAAAGTTACTAACATTGAGTTGGTCCACATATCCAGCTTCTACTTGCCAATAACCACCTCGATTTTTAAATTCTAAATCACGTGGGTCAATATTTATTTCATCACTATAAACTACTTTTCTATTTTCTAGTATTTCAAGATGAAAAACGTAATTTAAATCAAGGTAAGTTCTCTTACTCGAAAAATTCCCGTTTTCACTAGTTGATATCTTAGCCATCTTCTCGTTCTTGTAGTTTTCTGTTGTTACACGTATAGTGAAACCTTTAGCAGTGAACGCTTTTGTTGACTCATTTAAATTATTTGAGTTATTTGAGTTACCGCTAAGGTATTCTTCAAAGCTCATATTAATATTCCTTATTTGTGTTAGTGTGTATTTGATATAGTAATTATAGCAAAACTATATAGTGTATGCAAATGTATTCATACAAATGTACATGTAATTACACGTTGAGACCACGTATCATCTACAATCTTTTTACCTGAACTCAATGCGCTTACTTTACTACCAAAAAGTTTTTTACAATCTTCACCAAATGAGCCCACCATATCTAAGTAGTCTTCATCATCAAGTTTATCAGTTACAAACAGCAATGTAATTTTTAACTCTGTGTCGCCTCTAGCAGTAGAAATCTTGCTCGCTGTAAGTTCACCTTCTGACATATTATTAAAATACAGTTTGATTTGCCTAATAGTTTTCAGGTAATCAATATTCCAATTATATGTAGAAATTACCATATCTTTAACTAAAATGTTAGCAAATTTACTTTCATTGATATTATTATCGTTTACTTGTTCATTAACATCTTCATTTTCATGTGTTGTTTTGCTTGAACTTATATAATCTTTAAAATTCATAGTTTGTCATTCCGTTGTAGTTTATATTAAAAAAGCACACTAAAATTAATGTGCTTTATTGTTTATACCGCGTATTTACTACTGTGGTAAAATAGGCAGTGCGATATTGATACCATCCATAAACTCTTTACGGGTTGCCATATCAACATTAAAATCACCACCCAAGCATGTTGTTGTGGTGCTACTACATGGTTCTTTTACTCCACGTGCAAACATGCATAAATGGATACCGCGCACGTGTACAGCCACATCATCTGTGTCCATAATATACTTTAAGGCTTCAAATAATTGTTGTGTATAACGTTCTTGTACGATGGGACGACTACCAAAGAAATCAGCCAAACGACTAAATTTACTTAACCCGACAACCTTACCGCCTTTACGTGGTACATATGCAATACTGACACGCATAACAATACGCTCCCAGTGATGCTCACACATGCTCATAATTAGCATATCGTTCACGCTAACCATACCATCATAAAATTTGTTCTCAACGGTAGTCATTTTAGGAAAGTTTTTATAGTCCAACCCTTTCATACTTTCGTTTACTTGTAACTTAGCGATACGCCTAGGTGTATCTTGTATAGAATCGTCTTCTAAATCAATTCCAAGTGATTGATGGACTTTGGTGTATAACACTTCTAGTTCATCAATACTTGGAACAACACCATCAACCATTGGTGTTTCGATACCCTTCTCACGCATCAGTTCAGCAACATCTACACCTAATTTGGCATTAGTTTTAGCTTTATCAATCATAAATGTATCCCGTAAAATAAAAGTAGTTAACTATTTGATAGTGTGCACAATGTCAACCACACCGCCACGTAAAATATCACTCTCTTTAGTGTGCAACGTGCTTTTATCAACCTTAACATCAACATCAACGCCCTCAGAACGCGCCTCTTTTACAAACGCTTTGCTTGCTTTTTGTGCATTTTTAATGTCATCATACATCATAACAGTGTAAGTGCTTGGTACGTGGTCATGAAATTCAAGTAACACGTTTTTAACATCACCATATTTTGCATAGAACGCTTCGATTGTTTTTTTGGAACCAGGGTTCCAATCGTGTGTGACTTTAAAAACTTTACTTATCGATGCCTCTGTTAGGTCAGCTGGAGGGACATCGTCTACGTTTTTTTCAGCATTAAGGTAGTCTGAAAACGTTGTCATAATTTTATCCTATTGCAAGTGTAGTTTAGTTTCAGGTAGAACAAGCCCACTTTCTGGTGTGATTGTTGATTTAACTTCTTTTTCTAGTTGCGGGTCAAGTTCAAAAATCTTATTAAAAATCAATGCATCAGCACCAAGTTCAATAGTATCAGCTGTAGTCATACTAAGCAAACCAATAATGACTGGTCCACGTTCTGTCATTTGTATGCGGTGCGGGTGCTTAATTGTATACGTACGATTGTCGATGTTTTTCTCAATATCACCAACAATCTCGCCTAAGTCTTTGCAATATAACATGCCAATCATAAATTATACCTTGTTTGTTTTGGTTTCGGTTTGTGTGTCAGTCATTTTTGTTTTGCGCTTATCGGCTTGTACAGGCTTGTCTTCTACTTCAGGTGCTGGCTGTGGTGACTCTTCTTTCTTAGCGTCAGTTCCAGTGCTGCCTAGTCCGCCTTTGCGGTCAGTAGTTGTTTGTGGTTTGTCAGTAGTTTCTTCGAGCTTATACTGTAATTTTCCTGCAAGTTCAAATTGAGCAATGCTCATACCGTCGCTAAGAATAAATACGTCATCAGAATTGTTGATAACAGTTACAAATAGCTCGTCCTTATAATCATTATCAATAACACCAACACTATTAGATAAACCAATACCATTCTTTAAGCTCAATCCACTACGTGCATATAATTTAACATCATGACCTTCAGGGATATTTAAAATGATACCGGTAGGTACAGCAATACGCTCACGTGGACGAACTACGATGCTTTTCCCTCGTCCGTCGTTTGTTTGAATTGACTTAACACCTTTACCTCCTTTGTAATAAACACTAATATCATCATGTAAGCATGCATACACATCGAAGCAACTAGACTGTTCTGTAGCACGTGTTGGTGTAATTGCTGATTGCTCAATTTTATATACTTCAAGTTTCATATTATTTATTTCCCATTGTTTCTGTGTTAAAAGAATTAAAATACTTTGGTTTTAATTGCCAACCGCGAGCATCACTATGTTTTAAGACCCTAACTTCAGCAGTATCACCTTTTAGTGTATTAGTGTCTAATGGTACAATTAAGTTCCAATCATTTAATAGCTTCGCAACGTATTTAAGACGATTGATATCAATGTCTAAAATGTTGGTGTGTTGGATTTTACCATCGAACAAATACATATGTTTGAAGTGTGTTAAAAAATAACGACCTTTCTTATGTAATATATGGCAGGTTTGAAATAGCTTTTTGCTATCATCTGTTACTTGTGTAAAACCTATACGGGTTAATGTTTCTTTAACAACTAAAAAATCATCGTCTGCCAACGGTTCAATTTCAATCGGTAACATTGATTCACCGATAATGTTTACTAAATCATCTACGTTTAACGCCATTTTTGTTCTCCATTCCGCCTTTAAAAACTAACTTAATAATATCGTCTCTATGGTCACTCAAAATATCAGTACACTGTAATGCCTTTTCTGTCGAGTATTTATACACTTCCATTATAGCATCAACGAACTCTGAATCATATACTTCATCTGCTTTTGGCTTCTTATTGTATTTACCAAACCGTTTTTTCTTGGGTAGCGCATAATAATAAAAATCATAGGACATTTGATTGTCGTCAATACTAAACTTATTTACTTCGTTTGCATACATCAAACTGTCGATTGTATTACTAAACGTTTTATTAACCACGAACATTGGAACCTTTTTAGCTTTATCGCCAAACGATATGTTGCCAGTTTTCGAGTTAATATTTTTCGCTACATCAAACGGATTAAGAATGTCTGTCATATAGTGTACAACCTTTTAGGTAAAAATACAAGCGTCAGCACCAACGCCATTGATGATTAGGTCCTTAACTTCAGCGTTATTATTCTCATATACATGTAATAACGTTAATACTTTCTACATGCATACTTTCACAGACGTATTACATATGCGTTGGTGACCAATCACATCAACCACTGTAAAACTAAAACTAAAACCTTTAATTCTTACTATATCACTCATAATATCCCTTATTTATTTTGTACTAGCTAAATTAATCGAATTAATCGCAATGTCTGGTAATCGAGTATGTGATAAATACTTACCACGTTCGTCTGATTGAATATGTAATAATTCTACAGTATTACCGTATATGGCAATAACGTTAAAACATACAGTGAATCCTTTCACGGTTACCACATCACCAGTCTTAATAACGTTAACATTAACATTGCCAACAGACGGCTCACTACGGTTGTTTGGGATGGCTACCTTGACCAATACACCTTCGCATATATAATTAAGTGTTTTTCCTGTATATATACATTTAACATTAACCTTTCCAGTCCAACCTACAATGCTTTCAATTTCAAACAGACCTTGCTCACCGCGAATTCTTACTATTTCACCTGACGTATAATAACTCATAATAATCCCCATAAATAAAAATAGAAGTAACAATAAACGTATCATTACTTCTATAGTATACAATATTTTAAGTTTGATGTCTAGTGTTAATACCTATGCTGCAAATTCACATTCTTGCATAATAGTAATACACATCGCCTTCATATGGATTTCTAAGTCTTTAACTTGCACCTCATAACGGTCAAAGTCATTTAAAATCATGATAAGCGCAGGTATTGATTCGTCAGTTAGTACAGGCTTAAGCTTATCATATAATGCACGTCTAACAATATGACCGTCATTATCAACGTTCTCAGCAACCCACTTACTCATATTATCAAAATCTAAACCTGTAATGTAACGACATAGTTCTGTAATAGTTTCATCAGTTACGCTACTAGCCAACGCAAAATCTAAAACACCATTAACAGATGCACGTTGTAATAGGTTGAGTGTGCGTCTAAAGTCCGGAAATGTTGTTACGCAGAATTTGACAAGTTCTTTCTTATCATATGTGACGTTATTGTCGTCCAAAATACCCGCAATGCGTGGTAGAAAAACCTTCATCATATCTTTCTTTTCTGCTTTACTAAAACTAAAATCAACCACAGGTGCACGCGATTTTAACGGCTCCAATACGCGATTGCCAAAGTTAGCAGTTAGAATAAAGCGACAGTTTTGGTAGAACTGTTCCATAATACCACGTAATGCGGCTTGTGCGTTCATCGAAAGATAATCACACTCATCCAGCACAACCACTTTGTAAGTGCTTAAAATACTTTTAGTGGTTGCGAAACGTGTAACCTTATTACGGATAGTGTCGATGCTACCTTCAGAACTTGCGTTAATAAACAAGTACTGTACGTCCATTTGTTCTAATAACGCCATTGCACTACTAGTCTTACCACAACCAGCAGGTCCAACAGCAATGTAGTTTTTTATTTCGCCACTTTCAACAAAATCACTTAGCGAATCTTTAATGCGATTCGGTAAAATACATTCAGAGATTGAGTGTGGCTTGTAACGTTCTACCCATAAATAGCTTTCTTGCTTTTCCATAAAATCCTCTATATATAATGATATAATTTAAAATACTACGGTAGTTATATTCTTACTGATTAAACATCAACATACATAATGTAATAGATAACATCACCATTGGCTGATTTAAACGATACTAAGTTATCATAGAAGGTAACATAATAAGTGTCTGGGATAAAGGTTAGTTCTTTAAAAATGAGAACACGCTCGGATTCGTTAATACCATCTTTGTCAATAATTTCTAAGTCTTTAACTTCTAAATCAAACTCGTTTCCGTGGTTGTTTGCTTCTAAGTTTAACAGTTTAACACCATTAACAGTAAGCATAAAGTCATTAAGACCTAATATAGAACTTGCTTTCTTACCAGTATCAAGCGCACCTTTCTCTAGTGTAAATTTAGCTAGTTCAGCACCAGTTTTGCTTTTGATATCCGTATTGTATACGTTGATGATACCAAGTGATGAACTGTAATAGTATTTTACTTTGTTCTTATTTTTGCTATCAACAATAGTAAGATAATCTTCATCAAACGTGATATCAGGTGTTTCAAACAAATTAAACGTACCTAAGAATTCTGTAACATCATAGAACGCGAAGTTCTTATTCATACGCTCAGGTAATACAGCATGTGCAAGCACACTACCTTCAACGTTAGATATACAAAGTTCAGTACCTTCAACAAATAGCATCTTCTTGTTGATTTCACTGAAGTATTTTAAAATCTCAATAGTTCTCTCTTTCATAATACATTCCTATAACATTATTAAATTGTGTTTTATTTGCTTACTATTCATGACTACTTAACAGCCAGTAACGTGTTTCTTCACGGCTTAATCCAGGTGGCACAGTATAAAACTCACCATCCAAAATATCTTGTAATGCGTCTAAATCATAAAATAAACCCTCTGTGCAATGGTCGCCACATGATACATCATCTTTACAGCTTTGTTCAGTCATATATTATCTCTGTTGTTTAAGAATAAAGTATAGCATAGATTAACTTATTTTACTATAGCCATTCTCCTTTTTAATATGTATTGCGCCATCAGCATATGTTTGCAATTTCTCAGGACTATGCGTAATAACAAATACGTGTGTATTATCTAATTCACTAAGCAAGCTACCTAAAATTTCACTACCCTCAAAATCCATACTGGCGTCCGTCATTTCATCGAACAATAGCACGTTACACGATAGGTTATTCTGTAGTTGAGCAACCTCACGCCACGCTAACAGTATTGCCATATCCATCCTAAGCTTCTCGCCTTCACTAAAACTATCATATGTTAACACGTCTATACCACGTTGTTTAATAGTTTCGTTAAATTCTGCATCAAGCTGGAAGTGCACAAAGAAGCCAAACTTACTAAGATTTTTATTGATAACGCTGTTAATAAGTGGAATACTTTTATCAATGATACTAGCTTTAATACCACCATCCTTCAGCATATCATAAACGATAGCATTATATTCGTACTCTTCTTTGCAACCCTTAAGTTCTTGCGTTATTGTAGCATAATCATTTCTGAATTGCATTAACTTTTCTTTGGCGGCATCAAGTTTATCATTACTATCATCAAATACAATACTGTCGCGTTCACGCTCAATATTTTCTATTTGCTTAATGTTACCTTTAATTTTTTGTACCATGTTTTTTATTTCGTGTTCTGTTTCAGTGTTTCCTATAATTAAATCAAACTTAGGTTGCAATTTTAATAATAGCTCGCGGTCACGTTTCAATTTAATGTTACACGTTTCTAAGTCATCCTCTTCCTCACGTATATTTTTATTCGTGTGCTCAACATGCGCATCTGTTAATTCCTGACCACACGAGCCACACGTATCAGAAGAATTTTTAAGTTTTGTTAACACAAGTTCTCTATGTTTTACCTCACCTACTAAATCGACAATTGAACGTTGCGTTGCGTCCCATACGTTAATTGTATCATCTTCATCAACGTACAATGTATCTTTTAATTTTTTAGCTGATTCTTTTATTTCTGCATTAGTATCTTTTAGTTCATCAATACGATTGTTAATATAGTCGCGTTTTTCGGTTAGGTTCTGTTGTAACAGTTCATTGATACTTTTAACGTTATTTTCTGCTTGCTCAATATTATTTTTATTTATACTATATTGGCTTTTGAGTGTTTGCAACTGTTCTTTTAAAGTTGACATTATTAGTTTTTGTTTTTTATTCATGTTACCAAACACTGTTAATGTTAGTAAGTTCTCAACGAACTCTCTACGTGAGGCAGCATCTAGCTTCATAAATGGTACATATTTTGTCTTACTGATAATAACAGTTTGAATAAAAGTGTTATAGTCAATACCGATGATGGCATCAAGTTTTTCCTGGTATTCACGTACACTTGCGTCTTGCGCTATTAATGTCTTATCTTCGTATATTTCAAACTTAGCTGGTTTGATACCGCGCCTAACTAAATATGTTTTATCATTACTAATAAACTTTAATTCAACTAATGTACCTTTTTGATTTTTAGTATTGACTAGATTTGACTTTGGAACTTTACGTATAGTCTTACCAAACAATGCAAAACAAGTCGCTTCGATAAATGATGATTTTCCAAAACCATTTGGTGAGTTTATAATTGTAAATCTATGACTAGTAAATTCTATTTCACTCCACGTCTCACCATATGATAAGAAGTTTTTCCAACGTACTTTTTGTAATTCTAACTTCTTCATTTGTTAACCTTCTCAATTATGTCTGGTATCATTAATAGTATATCATCTCTATACCCATCATACGAAGCTTTATCATGTGTAAACCTCTCAATTGCCTTGGTTACTAGTAAATTAGCTTCTGCTCCACCTCGTAATTCATCTAAACTACATTCTAACATCCAATCTAAACTTGCAAAAACATTGAGATGCTCAACAATTACGACTGTTAATATATTATAAATTTTATCACGACCACTAAGATTGTTCATAATAATATACCTTAAAGGTTAAAAAATGATTTCCTTGTACCACTATCGTCAAATGACTTGTTATGTATTTTATCAGTTGATGTGGTAGCAGTATGCGGTATCGTCTTAGGTTTAGGTTTCGTGGTAGCTACTTTTACCTTAGTAACTACTGGTTTGTGAGTAGATAGTTTACTGATATTGTTTCTAATTATTTTTTGTATACCTGTATCAAAACGGTTAATTTTTAAGTGTTCACAAACCGACGCAATAAAAAGTTTAACTTCTCTATCATCGTCATCGCCATCTTCTACGCATTTTAGAATATGAGCTTTCTTGTCTTTACCTAGCGCGTTCATAAACTTTTTTATTAATTCAAACATACTTCACATCCTTTAATTTATATATGCATAATAACACACTTTAACTCTCGTTAATACATTCATTATAACGTTCAATCATAATCTGTTTAACCTTACTGTTTTGAGCGTCATCGTCCATAACACCATCAATATAATCAGCAATGATTTCTGTGTGCGACTTAACATCAGCATCATCTACCGCAATGTTATCAACTTGCATACGACTAGTTTCTTCTACTTCAACCTTGTGGCATATGTGGTTGAGTTTGTCAATAAAAATATTAAGCAAGTCAGTATTGGCGTTAAGTAAATTATCCACATACACTATAACAATTTTATTAGTATACTTGTCAAAATCATATTCTTTTATATTGATATCATCATTAAAATATACGGCTTCGTAAATGTTAAATTCATTCTCAATAAAAGTCAGTTCACGCGCATCAGTATCAAAAACATGGAAGCCACGTGAGTAACCGATATCGCCACGAGTAGTTTGGAATGGGTTTCCTAAATAACGAATATTATCAATCTTACTTCTAATATGGAAATGACCACTCCACACTTCAGTATAATTTTTAAACACACTTGCCTTTAAACCATTCTCGCAAGGATGTCCTTTTGACATTTCAAAACCATTAATTTCAAAGTGACCTAACAAGTAGTCACATTTAGCAGTCTCAATAAATTTTAAGCGTTCATCAAAGTTTTCTTTGTTTATCCAAGAAATAAGACCAATTGCACACCCATCAAAATCCACAACATCGCTATCATAAATAGTGCGAAAATTACTATAAGTATCTTCAACAAACTCCATACTATGAACTTGATTTGTATTTTTGTACACAACATCGTGGTTGCCAAGTATACTAATGGTCTCAATGTTATTTTCCTTTAAACGACTAAAAAACATACGCTTGGCATGATACATAGTGTTAACGTTAATGTGCTTGCGGCTTTCCCACGTGTCACCACCTATTAAAACAGTTGTTATGTTATGTTCTTTTAAATATGGAAAGAACTGTTCATCAAAGAACTTTTTATATTGGTCTAAAAAGTATTGACTACCACCTCTGCAATCCAGATGAATATCGGTTATAATACCTATCAACATATTTATTTTCCTTTTTGTTTACAATTATTGAATGAGCGTATATCTGATACTGGCACAGGTGTCATAACGACTCCGCACAATACTTTTTGATTGCATTAACCGCTTGGTAATAATCATCCGCATTATTTTCCAGGTTGCAATCTTCAACCATGACTGATAATACCTCACTGTTTAGTTTATCGATAACCGCGTGTAGAATTCCCGAATAATCAGCATGGGCTTGATGGAGCATGTCAGTACTAATTTTATTATCTATAATATTAATTGACATGCTTAGTATTTTATTGTCAGTAAAGAAAAAACTGATAATTCCAATATCATCTACTTCTATACCGTTATTTTTATTAATAAGTTTAAGTTTGTTCATAGCATCTCCAATTGATTAGTAATTATTATATAACAATTATCGTATAATTACAAGCGCAAAAAAGCCCCAATAAATGAGGCTCTTAAACATATACTTCTTAATAGATTAAATTTGACCTAATTCGCTTAAAATGCGATTGCCTACTGTAACACAACCTTGTTTACTTAGACGTGAAGTTGGTGCAATATCGCCTACATCAATATAATTGTTTTCATTAACCTTTCCGTTATTACGCTTGCGCTTTTCCTCTTTGTCTTCATCAGTCAGAAACGCAAATTCTTTGTTACGTAGGCGCGTAAAGAATTGATTTCCACTTGATAATGATAATTTACCAGTCTTTTCACCTGTACCGTACGCAGGCCAGACTGAATCTCTGTTAGTGCCAAATAATTCGGCAGACGGTTTATCACCACTGTGGATAAGTAATACACTATCCTGTTCGTATTTGATACCAAGTTTTTTGATAGTGGCATGAAAGTTTGATTTTTCTTTGTAGTTGACAACAACGTAAGATTCTTCTGCTACTGTGACAGCGTCTTTAGTATCAAAGTTCTCAATGTAGCTACCATCCACTCGAGTAATTGAGTAGCCAGCCGCATAAAGTGCTGAGAATAACTCTTTATTACGCGCTTTGTTTTCGCGTTTTGTAAAACCATCGCGGAAAGCTGTAATAATAGCAGCATCATATTTTTGGAAGTGTCTTAAAAATCTTGTAATTGATGATTCGTTAAGTGACTGTTCATTGTTGTCTGCATTTTCCCTTAGGTATTGTCTAAAACCGCTCATTTTTTTACTCCTTAATTAATTGTTGAATCCTATTAAGCAAGGACGCATTATACATATTTACTATTTGTATTCAAATATCAGCTAATATAACTGCTGTTATGTCTTTGCTATTGTTTTAGTATAACATATAACAACCAATGAATGCGAATTTAAATTAACACCTACGTCTATGATATGGAGTGTTTTGCTGTTCCAAGTATAATTCTTATGTTTTAATTATCTCTGTGAGGTGCTTTAAGATTAGTCTGTTTGTATCTACCCCTAACTGTTAATTTATTTGCTTTTAATATGTTCATTATACAATCAGGCATTTTTGATTTTTTAACATATTGTTCAATTACGCCAAGCTCTGGCAGTACATAGTTACTGTTCGCATCAGTTGATGGTGCATATTTGTCACAATAATCGAAGTAACCTTTTCTATCTTGTACAATTTCTTGCAACATAACATCGGCTGCAAGTGGTGCTAATTGTGCATACTCAATATCAGCGCCAAGTGTGCTGTTTTCCCACAGGTGAGTGTTAGCTTCATCTATTTGTTCACTAGCATACTGTTTGGCAATACGGTGATAACCTTCAAGTTCCCATAGCGTGTCAATTGCATTATCGTACGAAACCTGTTGACCTGTTTGTTCATTAAAATCAGCTTCGTTAACTGTTACACTATAACCAATAGCTTTAAAGCCACTTTTTAATGTAATTTTACATACCGTAATTGTACTATCAGGTAGGATTGTATAACTAACATTTTCTACCATATTAATTAAGTCAGGTAATTCTATTTTCTTAGCAGTGTTCATAATTTAATACCTTACGTATTCGATGAATTTAATGTCGACAACTTCAGCGTTACTAAAACGTTTTAAAATATCTATTCTAGCAAGGCGTATACTTTTTGACTTCGCTCTAATAATAATAATTGTTCCATTACAACGAAGTGTAATGGTAAACAACAATAAACCGTAATCATAATCAAACACTATGAAATTTCTACTGTATTTGATATTGATACATTACCAAACTTACTTTTTACTTTACGTGATGCCTCACCCTCATTTTTAGCGCGTACATCATAAACGTTATCCAATTCGTTTTTCGTATATGTAACTTCATATAGAGCAGAAGTTGATTTACTTTGCTTTTTGCGCTTCTGTTGTTTTACGATGAAGTCAAAGTCATCATTGCTATCTAACATATTATACAATCTCTTTTGGTAGTAAACATTTAGTTTTAAAATATTTTGCGTCTGTAAAATTACATGAGCGCATAATTGCATCGTGTGCAATGTTTATATTTGCATCTATACAGTCAAAGTCAACAATATAGTGTGTTGGTGAGCGTCCACGTATACTGTTTTCTGATACGCGAAAACTCTGAGGTATGCGACTGTATTTTTTAAAATCACTCGATTTGTTGCATATAATACCAATAACATAATCATTATATTTACAAATACCTATAAGTTCTTCAATATACGCATCGACATCATTAACAAGCAAGTATGGGCAATCCCTTTCATTTTCTTCAAACATTGCATGTTCAAGCATACCTGTTTTTACTAAGTATGAATATTCGGTTTTTATAAAAATATCTAAAACACCAGAGGTCCACATCATATTAAATTACCTTTAGTTCCCATTCTGCAATTTTATAAACTGTATTGTAACATAGAAATACCAAACATAACAACTCCAATTATATAAATTTAGTTACCTAAACCAACAAGTCTAGTATTATCGTGAGTGTTTACATATAAAACACGTTGAAGTGCATTAATGTCAAGTCCATTATCACCAATGACATCATATATAATATAATCAAGTTTAACACCGTGTAATCTATCATCAACGAAACCGATTGGTGCAATACACTTTCTAATCATATATGCGTTTTTATATTTTTTAAAATCATCTCTAAATTGATACTCACTTACAACAACTCCTATTCGTAAATTAGGGTTATCGACAATAAAGCGTTTGATGGCATGTGTATGACCTGTTGCACGACCCGCCATTAATTTAGGAATAAACTCACCTGCTAAGCGATTTAACGCGCCTGTAATGTTCAGGTTACTTGATATGGTGTTAATAAGAGATGTTAATTTTTTAACATCAAACGTATTAGTTTCAATAAAATTATAAATTAAGTCAGACATTGCATATTCGCTGTCATTACCGCGTTCATTCTCAACTGGTACATTATTACCATATAGCTTGTGAAACAACTCAATGGCGCCTTCATATGCTAACAGTTTACTATGCCCAAAATTACTATCTCTAATAGGTGATTTAATATTATGCGTGTAACTTAATACGCACTCGTCTTCTAAATCAATAACGCATTTAATATCTATAACTGAATTAATAAATGTAATAGCCTTGATTTTCTGTAAGTTATTTTCAATTTTATTTGTATTCATAATTTATCTCATTTTTCCTTGGAAGTATGTATCAATGCTGTTTTCTTTGTCGATACTAACAGCATCATCATTATGTCCCATAGTTTCATAAAATTCAAAGGTTGGGTCAATAATCATGCTTTCTTTAATGGATTGCTGTTTATGCTCAATCTTAATACGGTTTACCATGAAGCGCCAAGCGCAGAAAGTGATAAAGCCAAATGCACCAGTTTTGCAGCGCTCAATATCAAATTTATGTACTGCTTTTACTGCTGCTACCGTAGCGTCACCTTTCATTTCCGGAAGATACGTGTAGTTCCGGAAATTTGGACGTGACCCTAAACCGTTAACAATCTTTAGAATGCATGCACCAATGTAATCAGGTATCATTTCACGTGTTAAACCTGCTTCTTCACGCTCACTTTGTCTGGTAACATATGCATGCATTGCAGCAGTGAACGTTTCATTATCAACATAATCAACAACATTTTTACCGGTAACTTCACTAATCCTTTCTTCACTTTTAACTGTCAAAATAATACCTCATTTATTGTATTGCGTCTATGGTATACATATCAGAACTAAGCGATTCTTCTGCTTGCATTAATGATTTAATATAAGCTTCAACCACTTCATCACATGGACTAAACTGTATATTCGCAGTATTGCAATTTAGCTTAAAAACGCCTTTAGGTGACCCAATATACATTGGTTGTGTTAACACAACTTGGTTTGTTTTTTCGTTCTCAATAACACATCTCGGACAGTGTAACACAATAGTAGTGTTATCACTCTCATTAACTAAAACACCGATGTGGGTTAAACCCGTAACAGTATCAATCACACACCAGAGATTAGTAATGATGTCTTCTAAACTATAATTATCCATATTAAAACTCATATACGCCCTATTGGTTATTTTCTAATGATACTTTACTAATATTGTAATCAAACTCTTGCTTTTCGTATATTTCTAAACGTGTTAAAAACTGTTTTAGTAGCGTATTTTTGCTTGTTTTCTTAGCGGTTTTCTTTTCTAAGTTATCAACAACATCAATAAGTGTTACCTCATTTTTATCATTCGTCTTACGTAGGATACGCCCGATACTTTGTAATAACCGTATTTGACCTTTAACAGGGTGACATAATAATAACGTATGTAAATTCTTAATATTAATACCCACGGTCAGTGTACCATATGACGCTAACAAAATGCATGACCCGCGTTTAACAACAGTTTTTGTGGATTTGTAATTTACTTCGTCATTATATGAAATGGTATTGTAATGTAATTCGTTCTCGATAACAGTCCTCAACCATTCATTACATATATCATATTTCTTGTGAAGCTGTAAATCGTAACCACTTACTGTTTTACCATCTGTTAATGTAATAGTTTTTGACCCACGAATGCGAATAAATTCATTGTCGCTTACATAAATGTCGTACCATACAGGAGGCTTTTTATCAAGCAATTGTCGAATCTCTTCACGTTCGTTGCCTTTAACACCACCATATATGAAGTATACACGTTTGCAATGTTCATCTTGTAAAGGCATCATTTTCTCGAGTAAAACCTTACCGTGTTTATCAACATAGTTAAAAAGCATCAATGTATTTTTATCAGTGGCAAATGCAGTATCCATTAAATATTTGTTACGACCTTCGTGTTCAACGATATAATCAATCTCAGCCTTATACTTTAATACCGCTGTTTTGCCACGTATCTCCTTGTGTAGCGCTTTGATATCGTCCTCGCCATACATTATAACTCTAGCATCAATTGCAAGCTTAGCAAGGTCACCACTATCCATCAATTGCTTAGTAGTTGCGGCTCTATACAGTTTACCAAACCGCGCTCTCATTTCTAATTCGTGCATTGAGGTGCCGTCAAGTGTGCCAGTCATACCGATTTTAAACTTGCAAAATTCAAGTTTGTCAATAATGTTGGTGATTTCTTTAGCAGTTGCTTGGTGTGCTTCATCGAGCGCGTATGCGGTAAAACTCTCAAAATATTCTTGTGGTTTACGCATAGAAGTCTGCCACGTACTGATAACAATTGGTTTGCTATCATCTTCAACGTTATCACCACCCGCTTGGGTAATGTAGTTCTCGATATCAAAACCATCAGTGGTGTATTCTTTAAAGTCCGATAGTAATTGAGTAACTAAACCAATATTTGGAACGTTAATGAGCATACGCTTCTTACCACCCACGTGACCACAGTCAATCAAGTAACGAACGATAGCATATAACAAGAAACTCTTACCACTACCTGTTGGACTTAGGATAAGCGTTTTATTATATTTGATAGCCTGAATAAAAGCCTTTTCTTGATATTCTTTGAATGGATATAAAGACATACCATTATTAAAACGCTCAATCCATGCGTCATCAAGTACAACGGACGGTTTGAATTGATTTTTATCATCCTCGTTTACAGTGATTGTATAGCCGTTATTTTTAGCAAACTTATATAAATCAAATAGTAAACCAACGTATAACGTTTTGTCGCGCCCGTTATACAAGCGTATTTTACCATCCCATTGTCCACTCTTGAACTTATTATTATACATATAACCGTTTGCGAAAAATGAAAATTCATCACGCAATTCATATTCAATGCTACGTTCAGTTTCAATACGCATATATATTTCATTATAGTAGTGTATCTTTATATTCATATATTTTCCTTGACGACTAGTATACCATCGTATTTATTTTTTAATTGATTGTAGTTAAACGTGTTGGCAGATATATTAAGATACTCTAGTAATAATTTTCTGTTTAAAAACGTGACATTATCATATATGTATATTTTTTTACTTGCTTTGCCCTTAAACCATCCTTCCGGTACTTTTTCACTGGAGTTTATCATTTTGTTTGATAATCCGTCAGTTATTCTAATCATACCTTTAGTACTAAACGTTTTATAATGTTTTCCTTTCTTCCATCCATCTGGAATTTCATCAGTACGTTTGGTCCACTTAGATTCATATCCGTTTGTTATAATATGCTTTGTTGCCTTAGACGTTTTACCAAACCACCATTCTTTTCTTGGTTTCTCATCTTTGTATATTTTAGTGTTACTGGTACCATTTGTTATCCATACGCATCGTATACCCCTTTGAGATTTCATTTTATTTTTTAATAGCTTTTTATAAGCTGTAATTTGCACGTAACCAACTTTATCATCATGTGGCCCAAGTATCTGTGTAATACCTGTTTCAGTATTATAATACGTCTTAAACCCTTTTCTCGAAGGTGGTTTGCAGTTAGTACCTTTTATCCACCCTTTTGGCAGCGAAACATTTTTAGGGTAGTATATACATTCGTTTGTTTTCGTATTAGTAATCTTTATATGGCTTTGTGTTTTAATTACTGCTCCATTAACACTACTGCTAAAATTAATATTTAAGTACTTATGCCTATTGTTTTTAGCGTTCAGTAACAGGATATTTTCATATTTAATCGCTTCTTTTTGTGTGTCGTGTAGTTTAGTTCCTATCACACTAAAATTATCAATGCCATGTTTTTCTATTAATAGCGCAACTACTTTTGATGATGTGTAGTACCCGTCTAAAATATCAACTCTGTTTGCAGTAATGCGCGAACCTATATAACGCTTGTTTGTTGTATTGCACTGTATCTCGTAAGTGTAGTAAACCATTTTATATTCCTTTTTATTGTATTTACTAAAAGAAATATTTTTATAGTTTGGGTTGAATTGACAAAGGCATTCATAGTAATTGATTATGTGCGTATTTACATAGTAATTTAACATATAACCAAAAATTAGTCAACCCGAAAAGCGATATAACATAAGCTATATCGCTTTTAGTTTTATACTTATTTAATGTTACATTTTACAGATATCTTCTAACGTACTTTCGTCGTACCACTTCGTTTTACTTAACTCGACGTGTGTTAATAACTCTGGTTTGTTATAGTCGCTACCCACTACCGCATATGGTTTGCCGTTTGAATATACAACCTCAAATTCACGACCATTCCACAAATTCCAACCTGCACATCTATCAACGGCAGTTGAGCTAGAAAAGCAAAATTCAACACTGGCACCAGTTTCTGATTTATATGCCGCCATGATAGGTTTTCTATTAGCAAACATATAAACAATTTCGCCACGGTCTTCAATTACTGTACTGTCAAATTTAGCAACAGTTTTCTTATAAATACCGTTTGCCATAGAATCAAAAACATTACCTGCTTTTTTAGAAACTTCTGATGGAGCAGTATGGTTTGGCAACTGCTTAGCCTCATTCAAATATTGCTCAAAAGTGTTAATCATCATATATCCTTTGTCTATAACTGTATTATACAGCATAGATAATATATTTACAACCAACAAAAAGCGCTTAACTATGTTTTATAATTAAGCGCGGATATATATCATCTACCATACTATAGTTACCTTATTACATTTTACATCGCGATACTAATTCATCAACTGTGTACCAAGCATCTTTATCAAGTTCTACATGGGAAATACTATCAACATTATTACCAGAACCGATAACAGCGTAAGGTTTACTATTATCATAAACAACCATGAATTTCCGCTTTGCATGTTTATTCCATCCACTTACTCTATCAACCGCATTAGCAGTTGGAAACCGGACTTCTATAATAACCCCACCACGTGAATGTGCCGCTTGCATGATAGAGTCGCCCTTGGTGTACATATATACTTTTTCACCGTCACTACCAATAGTGGTACTGTCAAAAGTTCTTAAGTTTTTCTTACTGATATCCTTAGTCATATCATTAAACACTTTACCAGTTTTCTCTGACACTTGCGAGAACTTTGGTTTTATAGGCAATTGCGCCTTTAAACTAGTCATAACCGTTTTTCCTTGTTGTCAAATTAGCATGTCTCATAACAAGCTTTATGTGACTGTGAACGCTTGCATGATTTCTTTACGTAATATTTTAAAGATAATGGCTTCGTCCTCCTCACTGACGCTATCAACATCATCAATTATAAAGTTATTGAATTCAATAAATCCTGCTCCGTCAGTATTAACATTAGTACCAACCATTTCTGCATCAAACGGATTACAATCATAACTTAGAGTGAAATCAACCTTTACCGTATCAAGTCCGTTAATTTCTTCGTTTACAATGATAACGTTTCTTACTAGTGGATATGCTCTCATAATAATTACTCCAATAATGTAAATTTGTTTAAACTGCCTTTCCGAACTACTCAATAACTATAACAATATATGACGAACAGGTCAAGTGATTATTACACTAACTTACAAAATCTTCATAAATGCGTTTAACGCGCATTGCATCATCAAGTATAAATTGTATATCTTCTTTAGTAATACCAGTTTCGTTTTTTCTTTGTTCTTCTCTTAAACCATAGTAATAAAATGCAATATATTTCCCATCATTATTGATACGTAAAGTTATACCATCACTAATTGTTATTGTATGTAAGCCTGTGTGCTTATATGTGAATAGTAGACCATACTCATTTAGACATTTACTAACCAATTTGATAATACTCATTTTAGACTCCAATAATATAAATTTGTTTAAACTGCCTTTCCGAACTACTCAATAACTATAACAATAATATTATGTGTTGTCAACTTATATTCGATGCTTTCGCATCTTCATTAGCTTCGCGTTATACTATATAGCTAATCACTCAAATATAGCTTATTATAGCTTGTTTTTGTAGCTAATCACTCAAATAAAGCGTATTATCAATTATTGGCACTTAACATTTGAGAGTGACCATACTTCTATACTATAAAACATTATACTATTTGGTTATGCATCATTACTATTATTATCGAATGCATATAAAACATATATATATCCCAGAGGCATAGGGTATAGAGAATTTCTTAAGCATATTGTATAAATGATAGAATAACACCCCTGTCAAGCATTGTCAAGTAAAGATTTGTAATAGTTTTAATGATATACGTTTACTTTACATTAGGCGTGTTTTGCATTACTATATATAAGCATTAACTAATCAATTAAAAGGTGTGAAAATATGATACAAAACAGTGTATAATAATGGTGAGTTTGTAAAAGGTATAGCACCAACAACAGGCATAAAGGTAAAAACACCATATTGGTTTGTGTGTCAACAAGTGAATGTGTACAGGCAACTAATATTAACAGATATCAAATTATGAAAAAAGTTAACGATAAAAAACTAACAGAATGGGAGATAATAAGTGAATAACATAAATTACAAATACACAGTCACGAAAGAATATGTCGATGCTTTTCCGTGTGCATACAGACAATGGAGGGCCGATTCACACTGTAATAAAATACATGGATATAGTTTTAGTTTTAAATTATATTTTGGTTCAAATGAATTAGATACACGTAATTGGGGACAAGTAGAATACGGTGGTTTGAAACCACTTAAAGAAAAGTTGGAGGAATGGTTTGACCATACTTTATTGCTAAGTAGTGATGACCCAATGTACAACCAAATTAAAGCATTAGGTGAACTAGGTATTGCTAAAATTACTGAAGTTGAGCATACTGGTTGTGAATCAATCGCTGACTTCGTGTACAAGTACATTAACGGTATTTTTATCGAAGAAGCGTTTGGTAAAGAAGTTGCTAAAAATGTGTGGTGCTATAGAGTTTCTGTTCGAGAAACACAATCGAATATGGCATTTAGGGAAGGGCATCGTGAATGGAATGAGAATCTGTTCGACTAAATGATAATTGTATATCTGTTAACTATTAAGGATTATAAATGAGTAAGCGGTATTATACGTTCGTGGGAACAATGGGCGACACGCTGTTTCATCGTTATATACAAGATGGTGAACGTCATATTGAGATTGTAAAAAACTATCCATATGAACTATTCACAAAAAGTATAAGTGGAGACTATATTAGTTTGTATGGTGACAAGTTAAAACGTATCGAATTTGATACTATATATAAGCTTAATGATTTCGTACACAACAACCAAATGGAAAATATATTCGGAAACACTTCACCTATACAGCAATTTATATCAAAGGAGTATGAAGAAGTAAGCGTGGACGAACCTTTGTATAAAACGATATCCTTTGATATTGAAGTTAATCATGGTGATGGTTTTACATATACGAATTTCGACACCGTTGTATATAAAGAAGGTAAGGGTCCAACTAAAGAAGCATTTTACAAACAAATTAAAAACTTCGATAATCTTGCTGATATTAAAGTGATGGACCCGTTCTATAAAAAAATGGTTTGGTATAAAGACTCTACGTATGCTGACCAGAACATCGGCTTTCCGAAACCCGAGGATGCAATTGCTGAAATTCTTAGTATCACCTATCAAGTTATCGTTGGACATAACATTGTTAAAACAGGCGGACTTGGATTAAAAGGGTATACTGGAAAATCGGATATTGAGTATCTACAATGTAGAAATGAGAAAGAACTGATTACGGCATTTATCAACGTTTTTGTAGACGAACAGTTTGACTTTATCACTAGTTGGTTTGGTGTGTTATTTGATATACCATATCTTGTAACTCGCGCTAGAAAGATTGTAGGTAACGCTGTTACTAATAAACTAAGTCCATTTAGTGCATACGGTAAGAACGTTATTAAAGAAAACAAGCGAGCACCATCATTAGAATATAATATCTTTGGTCTTACTCATTTAGACTATATGGCATTATATAAACAGTACGCAAAGGCTAAGCAAGAACGATATACACTTGACCATATTTCTGATGTTGAGCTTGGCGAGAAAAAAGTAAATTATAGCGAATACAAAGACAGTCTAATGAACTTGTATTGTGGTGTGTATGATATACCAGAAGAAACAAACATTGAAGAACTACCAGAAGAAACAAACATTGAAGAACTACCAGAAAAAGACCGATGGGCAAGGATTAGAACTATGGTTGCCACAAGACTTGATATGATGTTGGAGGAGAACAATGACATTTAAAGAAATTGTTAAGTTTGATGATGGCGACTTGATTGTTAGCCTACAATATCAAATAGAAGTGGCGATGCAATTATCAAATTTTAGTGGTGTATCGGTTACAATGTATAGGCCAACCGCCAGAGCAATTGTTATGTCTTATCAGTTTAAAAACTTAGCATATGCTGAAATGATGACTACTGAATTACTGATGACATTATGGGAGTATTGCGCAGAAAACGAGGATAATATAATTAATGATGTTGCGCTGCGAAATGTTAACGCATTAGCAGTAGAACTATCTAAACCGTCAGGATTGTCAATTGCTGAAATCAAGCACAATATGGTGTATAACTCAAAACCGTTAGATGGTGATTTCGCAAGAATACTTTCTGAGAATATAGTTGATTTGTTTTAGACCTTTACAGCGCATCAATAATTTGTTATAATTGTGGCATAAGATGATTTCGTATGTCACTTTTTTATTGGAGGGATTATGTTACAGGACGAATTTTTGGATAAACTCAATAAACATCTAGTTCACGCAAGCGTTGAATATGGTGTCATGATTAATGATACCATGGTTGAACGCGCTGAATGTACGGCTATAGAAATATTGACTGATAGTCAAGCGTATATGATTATCACATATGATGGTAAACATTATCGACAAAACGGCTATTATCAACATACACGCAATGGTACACACATCATATTCAACGAACAAGAATGGTATGAAGTTAAACCAGTAACAAGGGTGATTTATGAATATTCATGATATAAAAGCGCTGTTACATAGTAACGGTATTTATAACGGTATTGTTGTTGGTAGCCAAGCGATTACTGTTCTTGATGATAGAACAAAAGCTGATTTGGATGTTGTGGTTATGCCAAAAGACATTCCGTATCGTTTTAGGGATAAGATATCTAAAGACAGCATTATCCCATTTAATGATGGTGAGCAGCGTATTGAACTATTGGTAGCATATGATAATACACTAGCAGAGCTATATAACGCCTATTACAGGGCGCCTATTAGCCTTGCTGATACAACTATGCTATACATTATCAAACGTGGTCATATCCACCAACGTATGCGTAAATGGGATAAGCATATGAGTGACCTCGTACAGTTAAACCGAGTACGTGGTTTAACTGATGATGAACAATATGGAACAAGCGCATACACAGTGAGCGAGTTAATCAGAACGCAAAGAATTGATACAGACTTGCGACTTGGTGCGCAAAAGTTGCCTAAACTAAATGTTACTAAAGAACATTTTTTTGATGATGGTGTTAAGAAATATATCGAACATGATTATTTGCATGAAGTGTTTGCACATAATGATAAACCCATGTATAATAAAATGCAGAAGAACGGAGAAGTGTTATGTTACAAGCATTTATGGAATAAGTTCACACAATTAGAAAAAGTGCAAACTGTATTAGAAGAGTGTTACGTGATTGCTAGTGAACGATGCATCATTCCAAAACTAGTAAATGACAGTAAAGAATATTACGCTAGAAGCTCTTTTATGTGGGCATTGATGCGTGTATGTACTGACTTAGCAAGTGGTTTCTTTAGAGCGTTTGCTATTGATAATTACTCAGATATTATTGATGCATTTGACCCGTTCTATTATCGTAAAATTTTATCATTGGAGTTTTCATTATGAATATTTTAGATAGACTAGGTTTGTTTTTAGCAAATGAAAGAATGCAAAATATTGACTTGCTTGATTTGTTAAACACGCTTGTAAAAATTGATTTAAATGATGCTGATACAATTGAGACGGTAATCGTTGATGATATTATTGTTAACCATTCGTTACTATATGAAGCATTTTGGAATATGTTTGAATATGAGTCTATAGGTAGCGATGATGATGAAGAGGATTGTTTAGTTGTGCAATGTATACATACTGATGTATATTATATGTTTACGTATCCTAACAGGATATACGATACACTATCATACGAAATAGGTAATTGGACTAGAGTTATGCCGCATGAAAAAACAATAACAGTATATACTCCGTACTAGCAATACTGTTTAATATAAATTTTATTATTGGAGAATGATTATGAGTAGTTATGAATTAGCAGGATTATCAAAAGAACAACGTCACATCGTGTGCGCCAGAATGTCTGTTGAACATAGTTTAGTGGTGCTGAATTTTTAAACAATAATGTTCTGTTTGATGTAAGAGATAAGAAATTGATGACAGACGCATGTAAATATATGCATCATGTTATTTCACTTGACACCATTGAAATTATTGACGTATCAATGGAAGGGCCTTATAACTATATTATCATTAAATCATTTGGTTTCTTATATAGACTTAATGGCACAGCAGAAAACTGGGAGTATTGGGATAAAGTAGAGCTTGTAAATGTACAATACGAGTGTCGAACATTATGAAAAACTTAATTAACGATTTCTTAAACAACAAAGAACTAGCACGTGATGATATGTTATTTGTGTTGATGGATGGTTGTTGCATTGATTTGGTGCAATTATATCAATACGAAACCGCTGAAGTTACTGTTACCCAATACACCAACATTTAGGCTTATGTTATGAGAGAATTATATAATCGTTTTATTAACCGTGAATATATGCTACCACAAGAAGTCTTACTGGTATTACGCACAAAGTTTGCATATGATGTAACTGTTTGCTATTTGCTCATGGATGATGTCAATGCGTTTGACGAGCGCATGGAATATGTAGAGTCATTTGAACACGGCAGTTATTTTGACTTTAACATATATGTTGATAAAGTCAGTGGCGAGTATTATCAACAATCGCGCTTTGAAGAACTGTATAGTGAAATGTGGGTACATGATAAATGGGATAAAGTAATACAGGAAAAAGTAATGGTTAATAAGTATCATCTTGATAGTGCAGATTGCTATATATTATAATTGACAATGTAGTTAAAAACTAGTAACATATAATTTTATCAAAAAGGAAAACACTATGGAATTCGAAGACGTTATCAGCACACTTGAAGAAATGGTACATGGTAAAGAATTATCATTTGAAACTTTTAAAGATGTTATGAATGAGCTTAGAGTATTTTTTGCAGACGAATTTATGTATCAATTTAGTGATTTTGTTGAAACTAACGGTGACGATAGAGTAGAAATGCGAGAACGTACTGATGCGCTAGAAGACAAGTTACGTGCGTTTGATGAAAAAACGTTATACGAAATTGTTAGGCGTCAAGGCGGAGAAGGCGACGGTGACCATTGGGAACAAGTAGTAAAACATATGCCTAGTGGTAGATATCTGTTATGTCACGGGTATTACGAAAGTTATTACGGATTTGATACTGACGGTACTGAATACTTTGAAGTTAAACCTGTACCTATTACTGTTATTGATTATCAATCAGTCGAAACAATTTAATTTAAATCATTGAGTGTAAAGTTATGTAATATAGCTTTACACTTTTTTGTGGCTGTTATATAATTTAGTGGTAGTTTTGAGAAACAGTTTAAATGATAGGAGAATTATTATGAATAACTTAGATAAATATACAATGAACGATACACCAGTACCAACACAGTCAATGTTCACAACCATCTACTATTACAAGTTAGGTCGAGTTGTAGGCATGCGCGAAACGGTTGAAGGTGCATATGTTTACTATGATATGTTAGGCGTTAAAAAAGCCATTGTCCGCGAAACTGTTATTGATTATTCAGTGCGCGAAGTTGTCGTTGCTGAAGATGACTTTAAAGCGGCCGTGTGCGAGTATAATTCCAAGAAATCAAAACTAACTTCTAAGTTTCTTCATGATTTATCCATAGGGTATAATTTGAGTTCAAAGGAAGTTAATTACTTTTACAACCGTTTCAAAGATAATGGTTTACAATGTGTTATTGATGAACTTGATGATTTCACATACGCGCAATTGTAAGGGTTCTACGGTTGTGCCATAGTATATATTATGTTATAATAAATCTTTAAGGAGATAAGTTAATGAAAGATTCTATCATTTTGTTTTTTCACGGATATGGCAGTAGTGTTAATACTGACAAATTCACTAATATCATTTTCACTAATAAGGTTGCTGTTGCAATCGACTATGATGATGGCTTGGAGAACGCCCTCGCAATTGCTAGTAAAGCGGTTGAAGATTTGAGTGATTATGAAGACGTTATTGTTGTTGGTCACAGTATGGGCGCTTACATTGCAAACGCAATGAGTGTAAAATATGGACATAATGCGGTATTGATTAGTCCTTGTATTAACCCAACATTGAACCGTCCTGAGATTTGCGATGACAATACTAAATTCATTCCAAGTAAGGCAGATGTTGCTGTATTGGTTGAGAAAGATGATGAAGTCATTGATTACAATGGAGTTAAAGCCGTATTTGATAACTTCCCTGATAACTATGACGTTAAATACTTTGACAATGGACACCATCGTATTTGCCGGACCCCTGATATAATTGATGGGATTCAGGACGTCGGAAAGTATAAATATCCAGTATTATCTTGATAAACTAAGAAAGGAATAAATAATGACAGTTGCATTTGAAGATTACTTACATGAACGCGATAGTGGTAACGACCTTAACGAACGTTACATTAATATCATTGGTGATAACGAGAAGAAAGAAAAACACAAGTTAGTAGTATGGGACTTAGTTCAACGCTCATATGCTAAGATTGGTGGTATTAAAGGGTCTGGTTTTGATAGTCCTGAAGATATGCTTAATATTACGTTTTGGAAACTGATTCGAAAAAACGGTGAAATCATTGCCGGTAAGTTGTACAAAGACAAAAATGGTCGTAAGTCAGTAGCTAGTTTCACAAACCAAACAAAGCAAGGCGCGATTGCGTTGGCTGATTTGGTATCTAATGAATTTGACCGTTCAATGGGTGAAACTAGTGCCGGTATGCTCAAATTTGTTGTGCGCTCAATTGGTATGTCAGAAGCGATTAAGTATGCACAGACAGTTGATGACGCACGCGATATTCTAGGTAAGAAACTGAACACTGAACATGTCGACCCGGCTTATCCTAAGAAGTATCCAGAGCTAGCAGAGTATTTTTACAGTCGTGAACTTGGTGGTGGTCAACATACGAAAATTATGTTCGGAACGCCAGGTAATACTATCGTAGACTATCTATAAAAACTAATTTATTATTTGGAGTATTATATGAGCTACAAACCAAACGCAGATGATTTTATCATTCTATATCATTTTGATAAAAACCATGATATGAAATATATAACTAAGACAACTTTTGATACTAATATAAAACCTATCGCAAAGGTTAATGTTGATATGAAAGGTAATTTAGTGCCGCTGGTGCTAGTAAATGACATGTATTCAATAGAGATTGGTTATAATAAACTTTTGCTTGATGAAGCTATGCGTGCGTATTGTGCTGCTAATAAATTGAAATTGCAAATCTAATTATATCTTGCTATTATAAAATTTTATGTTATACTAATGGGCGCCTATAATAATTAGGTGCCCTTTTTTAACATCTAACATTGGTGATATATGAATTTAAAAAAGTATGAAATGCTTGTCGAGAACCATCTTGACAAGTTGAGTTTTGAACAGCTTAAGAAATTATATGATGATGTTAACCAAAAAGTTAAACAGGACAGCTTCAACACATTTATTGACTATAACGAGACTGATACTGTATTAATATCTAAACTTGATAACAAGCTAAACTTTATTCAGGTGGCGTTATCATTTGCACACGTAAGCCGTAGTAACCCAAGTGATATTTTTGCAACCGTGCAACCATGGGACAATATGATTTACGCTAGACTTGATAGAGATAGCATTGTCATACCTCCTAAAGTATACGCTGAGGGCGGTGAAAGTTATATGGGTGGTCACGTTAAAGAACCTGTATTAGGACGCACTGACTGGGTTGTTAGTGGCGATTTAAAAAGCTTGTATCCATCTATCATAATGATGCTAAACATGAGCGCTGAAACTCTTGTGATGAAATCAAAGGAGCACGTAGACGATATATTAAACAGTATGATAGATATGAAATATAGTACCAAAATAGCACACGAAAAAGATTATTGCCTTGCTGCTAATGGTACATTGTATTCAAAAGACAAAATTGGTGTTATTGCAGCCACTATGGAAAACTTGTTTGATACTCGTAGTGTTATTAAGAGTGGTATGAAAGACAGCGAAAGAGAGTTACAAAAGTTATATGCTCTCAGAGAGGATATGATTAAAGATGGAATTAAGTGATATTAAGTTTATTATGTATCAACAATATACTGATAAACGTTACATATTTAATTACGATAATCCAATCGTATCAAAAGATAAGGAATATTTAAAGTATGTATAAAGATATTGCGTCTATTAATAAACGCATAGCTGAATTAGAGAACGATGTTAGCAGAGAAGACGCACTACAATACGCCTACAAGATTCTTGCAAACAGTAAAAGCAAGTAAAACAAGACTGCTGCCTTACATGGTAATGTGTAAGTGAATAACTCATCTAAACATGGGAACTCTTATTGAGCCACAATAAGACAATCATGTACAAAGTCCTACGGGATGCGTGCAACGACTATCGAAAGCGCTTAATCGCAGTTAGTAGAGTACAATACAAGAGTATTGGAAACGGTGAGGGCCCTGGAGAATGGGTCATGATATAGTCTAATCAACATGGTGACATGTTGCAAAAGTAGTAAAATACTTTTATTCTGAGGTTAGTTATCGGTTCAGAATTAATATCTTGGGTTATGGTGCGATTGGAAATGAAGGCTTTCGTTATTTCAAACGTGAGATAGCAGAAGCTGTTACGTCTACAGGTCAATTGGCAATTAAATATATGGAGAAAAAGCTTAATGGTTTTTTAAATGAACAATTTAAAACTAATAATATAGACTATACAATTTATGGTGACACTGATAGTCTATATTTTACAGTTGCACCATTGGTTGACAGTTTACCAGTCAATACTGATACTAATGAAGTAATAACAATAATTGACGAATACGTACATGATAATATTGAACCATTTATAGAAAAATCTTACGGTGAGTTATCAGAATACTTAAACGGTATGGAAAACAGATTGATAATGAAACGCGAGGCAATTTGTGATTGTGCTATTTTCCGAGCTAAAAAGAACTATATATTAAACGTATATGATATGGAGCACGTACGTTATACAGAGCCTAAACTTAAAATGCTTGGTATTGAAACCAATAGGACTTCTACACCTGCGGTCATACGTAACAGCCTAACAGAATGTATTAAATATATGGTTACACGCGACGAGGACGGTTTGCGCAAGTATGTTAAGGGATTTAGAAATGATTATAAAAACCTACATCCTAATAAAATTGCATATCCAAAAGGTGTTAACGGGATTGAGAAATGGAGTGACGAAAACAATCAACCTATCAAGCGTTGTCCTAAACATGTACGCGCTGCTATAACATATAACAACTTTGTTAGAAGTAGTGATATCCATACTAAGAACCACCCCATAATCAAAAGCGGCAGTAAAATTAAGTACCTTGACCTAGTAGACGGAAATCCACTTAACTCAACTGTAATTGGTTATCCTGATGAATTACCAAAGGAGTTTAATCTTGACAATTACATAGACAGAAAAAATATGTTTGAAGTGACGTTTATGCGTCCGCTTGAATCATTTACTAAACTATTAAATTATAACATTCGTCATTCAGGTTCAATATTTAAGTTTGGTGATGGAGAAAATATTGATAATGGTCTAGTTGCAAGCGCTAATGTAACCACTGAGGATACAAGCGTAGGCAAGAAGAAATCACATAACAGAAAAACATTCTTTTAAGGGAATTATATGAGTAGTATGCTAAAAGCGTTAAAGAAAAACAGTATTATTGAAGGCACTGATGGTTTGGATAACAGTGTATTTTTTGACGAAGAGGATGTTCTACTTGATATTCCGCTAATGAATTTAGCGTTCTCTGGTAGTTTAAGACGTGGACTAAAACCTGGTTTGACATTGTTTGCGGGTCCTAGTAAACATGGTAAGAGTGTACTGTCTAACGTGTGCGCGAAAGCGTATATGACCAAGTATCCTGATGCTATCATGTTATTTTATGACAGTGAGTTCGGTACACCTAAATCATATTTTGACAGTTTGGATATTGATACTTCACGTATCTTGCATATGCCACTTCTTAACATTGAAAACTTGAAGTTTGACCTTGTTAAACAACTTGATATGATTAAGAAAGAATATCCAGGTGCGAAAGTGTTTATCTATATTGACAGCTTAGGTAACTTAGCAAGTAAGAAAGAAGCAGAGGATGCACTAGAAGGTAAAGCCAAAGCTGATATGACACGTGCTAAAGAACTAAAATCATTAACACGTATTGTCACACCTTACTTGCGTATCATGAAAATTGTTATGGTTGGGGTAGCGCATGTATATCAAACAATGGAACTGTTTTCAAAAGCTGTTGTTTCTGGTGGTTCAGGTATCATGTATTCAAGTGACCAAGTGTTCATTATGGGACGACAACAAGAAAAAGAAGGTAAAGAAATTACTGGATTTAACTTGATTATGAACGTTGAGAAAAGTCGTTACTGTAAAGAGAAATCTAAGTTTCCAATCGAAATGCGTTTTGACGGTGGTATGAATAAGTATACTGGTATGCTAGAAGTGGGCATGAATGTAGGTTATATTAAAAAACCATCAAATGGTTGGTATAGTCGAGTTATTGAAGGTGTACAAGAAGACCAGAAGTGGCGCGCCAAAGATACCAATAGTTCTAAATTCTGGGGTCCTTTGTTTGCAGAAGAGAAATTCCATTCAGACGTGGAAACTATGTATCAAATTAGCAGTGGTAAACTAATTCACGACGAAGTTGATACTAATGAAACTATGTTAGGTGGTGGCGATGATTGGGATGGTGGCGATGATTTTTTAGGTAATGACGAGTGAATACTTATATAATTATAGCAACAATTGTTATTATTTTAGTAATACTACACTTGCCAAACACAACTATGTACGTGTGGCGTAAACTGATTAAACTAATAAGTCAGAAATAAATACTATCGTAACAAAAAAGCCTGATGCGTAATGTGTTAGGCTTTTTTTATATGTACAATATGTGAGAAGAGTGTTAATATAAACAATATTAATTGACTATTATATTATGGTATAATTAAACGCTGTGAATTAGCGCGTGCAATCAACAAGAAGATACTGTTACGTTTACACTTAAAACAACCAAATAGATTATGAGGGTTAAGAATTATGGTCATGGATTTTATAATATTTTGTTTATCTGTAGGATTTCTTTTTGCTTGCGTTGTTGGTGCTGTATTTGCTGCACTGAATTTCATTGCAGCAATGAACATTGCACGTTTTTATTTTAATACTATTTTTCGTAGGCGTAGAATAGTAGATGATTTTTTTATTAATGTACATAGTACCAACAACATGCTAAAATATATCAAGCTAGAGCGTGTTCATCTTGGACCTAATGTAACACATTCACTGTATCCAGTATTTTATTTTGATGACGGCATATACGCCCCTTATAGTAAGCACTACGGAAACGGTGGTGTTAATAAAAGTATAGCAGTGGGATATATTACTGACCTTATACAAGTTGATGAAAGTGATTTACTATTTGCTGATGATGGTCGACATATTCGCATTACTATCAAAAATGGGTTGGTATCGACAGATAAACTAGGTCATCATGATAGCACTACTGAATGGAGTGAACTACAATGGAATAAAAGAAGATAGTTACTTGACAACCTATGCAAGTATTGTTATGATGACTGGAGTTAACTATGTCACACGTTAATGAGAATTTTGATTTTGAGCGTTCTAATATGAATGCGGACCGTATTGGCATGATTTGCTTAGATAAACATGGCAAGCCAATTAAGGACGTATTTATACTAGAATCTAACGATAAAGTGTTTACATATATACAGAGAAATATACACCAAAAAATTATTGTTAAAGAAACGGTTTACTCAACCGAGAAAAACACTATGAGATTAGACAGATATTCGATGGATGCATTAGCAAAGGTTATGTATTTTTAATTTGTCACTTAGCATTATGGTTTTCTCTTTTTTAGACCAAGTGAATATTCATCCATTATGATAAATTCCATATCGTTTTGCTTAGCCCATGCCGTTGCATGTTGCCACTTGTCAGTATTAACTTGGAATGTATAGCATTCTTTTAGATATGTTTCTTTTTTCTTACGTCCGCGCATTTTTGGTTTAATCGTTTGCTCGTAAGGTTTTATTTCTATAATGTATTGTTTTACGCTGCCGTCTTTCATTTTAATAGCAGCGTAAACATCAATATGGTATTTGCGCATTTTACCGTCAGCATTGCTAAAGTATGGTATAATAACATCCTCGCTGTTCCAACGTACCACGCTAGGGTTGTTGTCACACCAATGGAACATTTTTGTTTCCCAACTGCTACGACTGATAATGTCATTTACTTTACCAACATATTTTTTCGGGTTTTCGGGTTTGAACCTTTTTGGTTTAGGATATCCAGCCATAATAGTTATTGACATCTCATAGTTATACGTGTATAGTTATTTAGTTATTATTAATTAATCAGTTAAGGAGTATCATGCGTAAAGAAAGTTCAACATCACCAGTATATGTTGGTGGCACGAGTATCTTTGTTATGTTGACAGCGATATTTGCAGCAGCCAAAGTTTTTAATTTTAGTGACATGAGTTGGTTAATGGTGCTTTCACCAATTTGGGGACCGTTCTTATTATTGTTTGTAATTCTTATCGCCTGCGTATTATTAGTATTCGTTTTTAAACTTGTTATGATGGTTGTTGATAAAATTCAAATGGCGCTTATCAGAAAGCGTAATAAACGTAATGTTAAAAAATAGCTTGCATTAATATTAAAAGTGTTTATACTTAACAACACAATCAAGTAACAATTTATATCAAACAGGATATTTTATGGCATTTCGCGGTCAGTACAACCACACCAGATGTAACAAAAAATTCGTTAAACTACACGAAACATTATCATCGAAATATCGTGATGGTGTTATTGCAAATAAACTTAGTATCCCAACTTCATCATTTTCAAAAATCAAGTTGGGATACTTCTATGCTGATGCTGATATTTTGCAATCAATGAGTCGGTTAGTTAAAAGTGAAGTTCGTCCATCTATTTTAGATATCAAAGAAGTTAAAATGCATGGTAAATCGGTATTAGGAGAGTCTACTACTGTTAAGAAATCAGCCGCTAAGAAGAAGTCAGTTGTTGTTAATATCCCATTGAACTTTGTTGGTGATATTACAATCAACGTTAAGTAATACAATCTTAAATCAATTATCAAAGGAAACATTATGAGTAATCGCCAAACACACGACACTACCACAGTTATACGTGCCGCATTAGACCTTAATCGTATGTCGTGTAACCGCATTTATAGTTATGATGGTATTACCCAAGTTAATTCTAAAGCGTGGGTTATTTCTAACAAGAAAAAACTTACACGTCTTAAAAAGACAGTTACTGAACTTGATTCGTCAATGGCTTTGAAAGTCCTTAAAAACCACAGAGGTACTTCGCTACGTGTGGTAAAACTTAAAGAGTTAGCAGCATAGAAAATGTTTTAATTGCTACTGAGCCGGTACTAAGTCACTAGTGTCGGCTTTTTTATTGGCTGATAATCCTAGTATAGTATCACTTTGGATATCCCATTTTTTATCAAATTCTAATACTTTTTGCTGAAGTCTTGTAGCATCTTCTGAGACCTCAATAAGTGAATATTTACATTCATCATGTAATCCTTCTCTAATAGTTGCATATTCACGTAAGGCTTCTGAACGGTTGTCAGATTTGATATCTGTGGTAAAGGCTTTACTTCTTGCTTCTTGTGCATCAATGAGCAACCGCTCATTAGTAGCGTTAACAGCGCTAATGTCAGCATTGAATTTTTGTTGCGTGTTAATAAGTTCATCGTTGACCTCTAAGAATTTTTGATGTTGTTTATCTTGTAATGCTTTAATACGTGTAAGTTCTATTATGTTATCCTTAATAATATCATTGTTAGATTCGGTTATTGATAATTCGCAATTAAGTTTAACCAGTTCTACTTCTTTTACTGTTTTGTCGTACTTGTAAAATAAAGTCACTGATAACATAACTAAAATAATATTGAGCATTACGCTATACTTTAAAAACATTTAATCCACCTTTGTAATTGACAACCCTAAATAATCGTGTATAATTAGTTTTGTAGGATTTAGTTAACACAACAACTTTTAATAATTGGAATATTTATATGAAACCAACCTGTAACGTTCGTGACCAACATTCAGCAAGCACTAACAATAAACGCTTTGTTGCTTTACACCACATAATTAATAAAGATTTCATCGGTGATGAAATTGCAGATGAAGTTGGTATGGCGCGTTCAACGTATGGAAAAGTTAAATTGGGATATTATCCAGCATATGATTACCGACTTAAAGCATTAAAAGATTTGGTTGTATCACTGTATGGTGAGGTTGCCTAGTAGTTAACGCTACGTTATTTGGGAGTGTGTTTACACTCCTTTTTTGTGGTTACTCAAAACGCGAAAAGAAATCTTCTATCTCAACTGTTTCTATCAAGCCAGTGGTTTTATTACGCACTGTTATTTCAGTAGTACCGTGCACGCATTTACCCGCTTGGCGTGAAGTTGTAAATATTGTAAAACGATTTTCGTCCATCATCTTAATCATATTTTTCTGATACTGGAAAGGGTCAAATAACCGTACACCATAATCAAGCGTGTTAATTCTTACGTAATTTTGGATAAAGTAAAAAGAATCGTCTTTGCAACGTTTCATTTCATCAAGATGTTCTTTAGTGTATGGGTAACTGACATACGCACCCCTAATAAAAGTATCGTTCTTATAGCAGTTCTTTTCTTTAAAATCCTCGTCAACATCCTCAATCTCTGGTGCATGCGGTATGTACCGAAAAACGTCTTTGCCTTCTTTATTGTCAAATGGTAACTTATATTGATAATTTTCCGCGGTTATGTGTTCTGTTTGCATAATATCACTTTATAGTTATAGTTTGGATTACTTGTACTTAAACAAAAATAATAGTTGATATGTGTATTTATTGTGTTATATTACATGCACTTCAATCGAAGTATGGACAAATAACTAAAACGTATTATGAAATAATACTTTACAAGTCTAACAATTAGTGTATAATGAACCTGTACACTAATTTTTCATTTAAATCATGAGGCATATTATGAACACTTTATTCACAGGTCAAAACTTTGTTTTAGATTATAACCAGTCGCCTGATATGAAAGCGCGTATCATTAACAAGGGTATAAATGAAATTGCTAAAGACTGTATTAATGTTAGTCAGTTACTAGAAGTATATGAGCTTGAATTCTTACCTGAATATAAGTCTGTAATTCGTAGTTCTGAGCATTTATTCGCTTCGCATTTACCTTTATGCATGTTGTATCATTTATTATATGACGAGGAGATAAAACTAGCAGTATTGCAAGACGAGTTTGATGATGTTACAGAGTTCTTGTTTACATTATGTGAAAATAAGTATGCATTAAAAGGAGCATCATTATGAGTGAAACTAATAGCACAATCCTAACCGTTAATAGTATAGAAGAATTAATCAATCTTGTTTATAGGCAATTAGGCAGTATGGGGTTATATTATCACTTATCAAACGGTGAAGTAGATATACAGGAAATTATGTTTAACATTGAAACACCGTTACCTACAACGTATCCAACACAAGTCACTATAAAATGCGTTTATACTATTGATGTTGAAGTATTTATTGAGGTGGTCTAATGAAACCAGTAGTTGTAACAGACAGTCTAACTAAACTAGCATTAACATGTGGATTTACTACAGAAGAACTAGAAACTGATGACCGCATTATGACGTATGCGCAAGCACTTGTAAGCGCAAACGATGAATGGAAACTTAGAAATAGACACCAAACGGATTCATTAAGCGTAGACGATTATTACATATTTATTAATAATGTGAAGACTGATATTATGGAAACAATGTCACATGTATATGCATATGATATTATCAAAAGTGCTAATAAGAATAATATCTCTATTATGTATACTGACAACTTCAACAGCGTGTCGTTAAATTGGGGTCCATCATATGGTATGAGTGTACAATGTAGTGATGCGCAAATGATTGAACTACGTGATAAATTGATAGTTAAATTTCCGTTGGTTGACAACTTATCAGTAGAACGCAATGATGAAGAAGAATTAAGAATAAACTACGTTAACATGATTGCGCCACAACATGACCGAACAAGTTGTAGTGATACCAACCTACACAATGCCGCATATGGATTAGATGATTATGATGGCATGGGTGGATGCTATAGATGCACGTTGTTAAGAACTGCCACTTATGGTAAAAGCGATGAAGAGGATAATGGTTATGAATAATATTTATGTTACAAGCGACTTACACTATAATCATGATAATATTATTGAACACTGTAACAGGCCATGTAAGATTGCCGACCATAACGATTGGATTAATAATATTGTAAACAAACCAGTTAAGCAAAATGATACTGTTTGGCATCTAGGCGATTTAACATGTGGCAAGAAAACTAAATATGCGGATGTTGAAGAAATTGTCTCGCAGCTAAACGGTAAGTGGAAATTCATCATTGGTAATCATGACAAGATGGAACAACTTCGTAGTATATGCAAAGGGACACCACATGAGGTTATTGGACATTATGATTCGTTTAGAGTAAACAAAGTCAAATTAGTATTATTCCATTATCCTATTGAGACATGGGATTGCAAGCACCACGGAGCAATACACTTGCATGGGCATACTCATAACTATGGCCCAAACATGATGGAGAATCGTTTTAATGTTGGTATTGATTGCGACCACAGACTCTATAACTTAAATGAATTTATCAAGGCAGCATAATATGGCATTACATTATTGCATTTTAGATAAAAAACAAAACATTATTTTAGGTGTTGGTACATCTCATATGTCCACATATAATGACGCTATTAATAACGGTTCATATGCTTTTGATGGCATGGATAACGACTGGAGTTTTTATCCAATTAGAATCAACAAAGCCTTTTATGAGCGCGTGCTAAAGTATGGAGGCGACATTCAATTTGATATATACAAAGAAGCATTACCACCAACAAACAGAGAGCTTAACAGAAGAACAGATTGGAACAGATGTAAAACACTTAACTCTTAATAGTAAATAGCTTATTAACGAAGTGGATGCATGTAACGTGTGTCCACTTTTTTTGTTTTAGTTGTTGACTTTGTAGTGGTAAATTGATATAATTATCAAGTACGATAAATTAATTTAAATTATTGGAGTTTATTATGAAATTTGAATTCGCAAAAACAACAAACGTTACAACATACGCATTCACTAATAATAGCGAGTACGAGAATAATGGCTATGTCAGTGTGTTTATTACACCGGACGTAAATGATGTTTGGTTAGTGCGTTTACGTAAAGAAGTTAGATATGGTCATGGAGCCATTGAAGGTTCTTATATAGTCGAGCGTGACAAAATAAGTAATGATTATAAAGGTCAGGATATGAATGTTAATCGTCTTAAGAATATTATCGTAGATGATGAATTTGAAAATTGGGACTATTACGTTTTTGACAATTATGATGAAGCCATCGAACGCATTGATGGTGGATACGGTTTTTCTTGACTGGTGGCTCCAATATTGCTATAATTAGTACGTAGGTTGGGAGATAGGTAGTTTACTAATTATATTATTGGGGTTTTTATGTTTAACGTTACAATGAGCGAGTTGAAGTTCAATGTTGCTGTTTATATGTCAAATGTTTTATCCAATGGGATTTATGATTATCATGTACAGTAAATACGATACACAATATAATTTAATAGAGGTACACATGATTTCTTTCTCAGAATATTTAAACGAAGGTGTTGCTCAACCATTACTTGAAGCTGTTAGTTTTAAGGTTGATGGTGATACACATATGGTTGGTACATTATCAGAATTTAAAGAATGGTATAGAATAGGTGGCGGTGATTGCTATACAACTGACGGTAAGTGGTCATTTAAACGTGATAGACGTAACCGCGCATTATATGTGGTCGATACTTCAAAATATGGTAAAGCAGGTAACGGCAATGTGCACCGTATTAGTATAAGCAAAGAAGCAGAAGCTGATGGTGGTTTTTTTGATGCGCTTACTAGTATTGATGGTATTGTAGAAACAGCAGAACGCTTAGTTGATACTGGTGTTATTGAGGATGTTCGATTATCAACCTCGAAGAATATGTCTGTTGCATGCTTTAATCCAGCCATGTTAAAGAACTTCAAATCGGTTGGTAGCGTTGCAAATAAAGACAAGGTAACCAAATCCCAAGCGCGTAAAATTATCGCATCTGGTGACTTTGACAATATTAGCCATGATTACCGAATGCGTGACGATAATTATAATTCAAGTGGTGAAATTAAACTGACTTATGGAACACTTCGTATGGTACTTGATACATTAGATTCTAGTCGTACGTTTGTTGATAAGAAAGGTGAAGGGGAATCCTTTAATATTTATGTACATAGTAACCTGTCTTATTACATTAACCGCGATTAAACAAACGGAATATAGTGTTCTGCATACAGTGTCTTTAATGCATCATCATCCCTATCAATAATTTTCTCAATTTTGTGGTGTGTATGATGACACCTCATATTCACAATACCATTTAACCAAGTCGCTTGGTCTTCCAAAACACGTAAGTCCATTTGAACTAATGTTTCTACATAGTTCATTTGGCCTTTACTGATACAAAGAAATAGTATCTCTTTTTTTAGCTTAACCTTGTCCTGTTTTTTTAGTATTTCACTACTTGATGTATATCTCTTCCAATCGCTTTCGCATTTTACTTTCTTTTTAATCTTGTTCTTTTGCACTGTCTTTTTTGACCAGAAATGTTTTTGACCAATGTATTTCTTACCACTTTCTGTATCAGTGATAATATAGATGAAACCGAATGCTTTATCAATGTCTTCACTTTTGAATTCTTTGCCTTTATATGTCCACATGTTATAGTACCTTAGTTGTTTATAACATTACTTACTATTATACTTTTGAAGTCTATAAGGATTGCGAAGTTAGTAACGCGATGACCACGAGGACTGATTACATTCACTTACAATTACTATTTGACAGATGTGGTTATACTTGCTATAATGTTTATGTAGGTTGGGAAAAGAGGTGTTTACCGTCACTCAACAAACAATTATTTATATTATTGGAGTTACATATTATGTCAAATGAATATAAAGCAGAAGTATTAGCCAAGTCAATCATGCATAACTTTGGCGTTGATATTTGCGATGATACTATTAAGTTTGAAGTAGACGCAATGTCTAACACTGTATTTGTTAAAAATATCAAACATGGTGTAAACATAGAAATCGAATTTAACTTTTCGTTGCAAGAAATTTTATACTTTGGTGTTTTTGACAATGGTTCAAATATAGATAGCTGTGATATTACTACTTTGTTCTCAGTTGAGTGTGTTACTTTTATAGATATATTGATGCATGTCGATAACGTTAAGAGACACATCAAGTAATGTATTATATCCTTACTACTGAGAACTCACCTTATATTACTCAATAAGAATAACGGGACTGTCATATTGTCAGTCCACGCTACTATAAATTAATGATACACTATTGGAGATTATTATGAAAAAATTATCTAACGATGATAAGGTTATTGCATTAGATGTTATAAGTGATTTAGTATTAAACCATCATTACATCTTAGAGCGTGTATTACGTAAGAACTATAATTCTAAACTTGACTTGGTACAAATTACATTAGACAACTACCACATTAATTTACAAATGAGTGACAAGTATTTGTATGTAGAAATGTTTGATATTAGAATGAGTGGCACTAATGCACTAATACATAGAGTTGACGACATTAGTCTTATTGATTTATTCACCAATACAGACATACACGATATATTTGTATCACAGGATTGCGATGTATGTTATTTCTAACCCACTTAATAACCACTTTTTAAAATCTCTCTATTAACGTAGGGAGATTTTTTATTGCTTAAATACAAATAAAATGGTATATAATATGGCTAAGCACTTAATATTTCCAAGTAATTTAGTAAATAGAGACCTAAATCCAGCTTACATTAACTTCCAGTTCTACAAAAACGACTTAGGGTCATTATTTCCAGAGACTAATATATCACTTATGATGCCAGAAGGTATTTCACAACCGTCTACTGTTAGTTGGGATAACGAGAAGTTTGGTATGGCTGGTGATTTGATGCGACAAGGCATCCGTAAGTTTATCGGTAGTGACACAGAATCACAAAGTATTGATAGCATGACAGAAGCTGTAAAGGCGCGTGTTGGTAATGCTATGATTTTTAACGCTGGCGAAGTCGCTAACAAAGGATTGGGTGGTGGAGCAAGCTCTGAGGGTTTAATGGGTAGTGTAGCAGGTAAAATACCAAACCCTTATGTGACAGCTATTTTCCGAGGTGTCAACTTTCGTAACTTTGACTTTGTATTCCGTTTCACACCAATGAGTGAAGCTGATTGTGTTTTGATTGATACTATTATATCTGAAATGCGTAGAATGGCATTACCAGCATATAAGACACACGGCGCATATCTATCATATCCATACGAATGTAGTATAAAATACATGTGGAAAGGTGGACCAAATCAATGGCTCAATAAATTTAAAAAGGCCGCTTGTACAAAAATTGATGTTAACTACACTGGTACTGGAAGTTTCACTACACTAAGAAATGGTTTTCCAAGTCAAATAGTTGTAACAACATCCTGGAGTGAATTAGAATTAGTTGTAAGAGGTGACGTTGATGAAGGATTTTAATAATGAAATATAAAAAGAATACCATAAATTACACTATTGATAAACTGGATATGGATGTTACTAATATCCTTGTACATGTTGATATCACTGATATAAAAACAGAGTATTTAAAGCGCTACGCACTATCAGGTGAAAGCGCACAAGAAGCAAGTTTAGCGCTGTATGATACAAGCGAATACTATTGGATATTGTACTTGTTGAACGATGTTGTTAATCCATATCAAGATTGGTATATGGCACCATCACAATTGCGTAGATACGCAGACTTTAAGCACGATAACCCTGATGCGCCACAAAGTTTCTACTATGTCAGCACACGCGAATACGTTCCGCATAAACTGTCAAAGGATATGCAATACTTGTATGACCAAGGGATGAAGCTACCCGCAGAGATAACATTTAAAACCAATTACGAATATGAAGCGGAATTAAATGAGGAAAAGAAAGTCATTTATACCATCAAAGAAGAAAAGATATTGGAATTCATCAACATATACAACGAAAGGTTGAAATACTTATAATGCGTAATTTTGGATATAGTAACTTTAAGGTAACAGTTGATGGTAAGGATATCACAGAAGGAGTTACAATTGCTGAGGTGTACTTGGACATAACCAACCCCTGTTGGAGTGCCAAAGTTTCTCTTCTTGATAGTGTCGACTTAATAAACACGTTACCAATGAAAAAAAACGCTAAGGTGATGATAACGATAGAAACCAGTAATAAATTCTTGCAAAAGGAAAGTAAGGATTTTAACTTTGTACTGTATAAAATAGGTGATAAAGTTCACTTCACGCAACACAGCATTGGCTACACGTTATATCTTGCTATGGAGCCAATGTTAAAAAACATAACCAAACGTTTTAGTCGTAGTCTTGTTGGTGAGCCTTCACAATTAATTGCTGATATGTTCGGTGAAGTGTTTAGTGGGTACACGTGCACTACTGACGGCAGTAATGGGCAAGTTAATTTTATGTCATCTGCTAATTCGGCATTTAATACATTTGGGCAGTTATTAAAATCATGCCATAAAAATAATGTTGCGGATTATTTGTTAGTACAAACAAGCAACACTGAATTTGCTGTTAAAAGTATTGCTGATATGTATGATGATACGGTTGATATTAAATTTAAGTATTTACCTGCTGCTGTTGGCGAGTCATTGCATTATCCATACCTAATAAACAAGTATGAAGTAGAGCACTATGATGGTGCGCTCAACTTAGCTAGTGGTTTTTATGGGAATAACGTATCAACATATGATTACACTAATAAGAAATGGACAAATAAAACATACACTAACACAGAGGACAAGCAAAAGTTAAGTGACGGTGAGGATTATACTGAGGATACAAGCGCGCACGCAATATTCCAACCGATGCATCATAATATAATGGATGACGGTGATAGCGAACTAAATGATTATAACACTTGGCTACCAAGTAGGCGTTCATCTATTTTTAAACTAGAGCAAGAAAAGCTACTGATACAAACCAGTGGTAATATGGAATTTGCTGATTTGTTAGGTAAATCCATTATGGTAGAAATACCTAAACAGGATTACTTTGATAGGTCACAAATGGACCCAAAAAGAAGCGGTAGACATTTAGTCACTGCTATTGGTTTTATTCTCAATAAGCAGATGTTTGTTGCAAATTTAGAATTGGTTAAACGCGAGTTTGAGGGGTAGACGATAACATACCAGTTATTTCTAGATGTGCTATGTGTATAAGATGTTCTACTGTTATTTCGATATCGTTGCAATAATATTTTTTAGGTTTGCAACGATATTCATACAGTTGTATACTATCTACCTCTAACGCGCTATTAAACACGAACATAAATGAACCACATTCTCGTATAGTATCAATGAATGCCACGTTTCTCTTTTTAAATTCATCTTTAAACTGCGAATACCATGCTTTATTTTCCTCTGATGTAATTTGTGTATCCCATACAGAATGTAGGTAATCAACAATTTTAATATCGTTATCATCTTTATAGTTCATGTTGTTCATAGCCCTTATGGGTCAGCATTGCAATTATTTGGCGGGCTGTGGCATAGTACAGTCCATTATATAGTAACACCCCACACGCAACATTTAAACGTACATTACTGACTGCGCAAAGTATACAATTTGTGTGTTAAGCGGATATAATCAAGTTGAGCGTTATTTTTAATTTCGTTCAAGTAAAAGCTAAGCTCAGTGAAGGTTTTAAAACTATGATATGAATTAGTAACAATATTTGATGGTATATCGTCTAATGTAACAAAACCCGATATGTCAGTATTAATAAGTTTAATTATAAAAGTGTGTTTGTGATTAAAGGATAGTAGTTTAAATATTCTGTAGTATGCATAAACATCATTAACCACATATTCCCATTTATTTGTGCTTTCATTATACTTGTTTATAACGTCTTTTGATGGGCTGTTATAACCAATATTATCGGGTGTGATATATTGCGCATCATCGTCTCTGACCGCGTCAGCTGGACTATTCTCACCACTAAGCACACCATCATTACTTTTACATAAGAAAAATGCAACGTAATTATCATCTGTGTAATTACCATACTCAAAGTGAGTAATACTGTTATTAGGTAAGATTGAAGTGTCAACGTGTGTACGTATATTTGTAATATTGATTTCCATAATAAACTCCAATGAATATAAGGTGATAAATAACTTGTTAAATAATAGTAACACAACATAATAGGCAATGCAACATATGAGTGTATTAGACGATAATAAAGCTGTCGAGTGGTTTAAAGGTGCCGTTAAGAAAATAGCTAGTAAAATACCTGACGGTATGGTTGACGTATCAACTAAAAAATATCCACCAATTGGTGAGATAGCACTGTTTAAGTACGACCCTAAATGGAAAGATGATGATAACGTGCTGCCTTATTATGACGTTAATCCACTTGTGCTAATGGTCAAGATTGAGAATGGTGAAAACTTTTTTGGCATTAATCTGCATTACATTCCACCACCAATACGAAAAAAACTTATTAAAGAAATGGTCAAAATGAAAAAGGATGCTGGCGATGACGAAAAGGCATATATTAAAAAGGTTATGCCTTTGTTAGTCGCTTATGGCGATTCATCACTGTTTGGACATACGTACAAGCATTATTTGACAAGTCACGTTAGAAGTAAGTTCGCTATCATTAAACCATCTTTTTGGACTACTGTAGGTCGGTTACCACTACAAGACTTTAAGAAAGCAAGCCAGCAGCAAGTTTGGAATGATGCACAAGGTACAAAGGTTAAAAAAGCGCGTAAGAAATGGGATAAGGTTTTTGGTGTCAAAAATAAACGGAAGTAGTATATGATAAATATTAATTCATCAAATTTGGTGTCAAATGGTATATCGCTATATAACCTAGTGTCCAATATAATCGGGCGTGACGGTGTTAATTTTAGCAATTTTACGGGCGAGACTAACGAACTGATTAAACGTGAATCAAATGCTGATATATGGTCATTTATATCAGCATTTGAGAACGGTGTAGCTAAACCAACAAAGTACAGAATAGAAATGTCGCTCCCAAGAGGCGCTGTGGGTAACATGGTTGACGCTAACAGCCGTGCGGGTAGCATTAGGGGTGTTGAACGTGATTTAAACGCTAAGGATTCGGTATCAATAAAATGCCATACCATGTCTATCCCGAGTAGAGGTTTTAGTACGTTTGAAGTAACTCAAAATAATATTAAGTTTAAAGTTCCTTACGGTATAACATATGAGCCAGTAACGTTTAGTTTTTACGCAGACGCAACAATGGACAGCTTAAAATATTTTGAGACATGGCAAGCTGCTATCATGAACTATAGTGATAACACTGTTAATTATTACGACGAATATACTAGTGACGTTAACTTATACATTATTAATGATGAAGGTGAGGATGTTCATGGTATTAAGCTTATACAAGCATACCCTACTAATCTATCACCTGTTGAGTTATCGTATGGTAATACTAATAACTTACTGACAATCAACGTAACGTTCAACTATAGGTATTTCTTATCATTGGAAAGTTCACAGCGTATTAACCGCACATACTAATAACACTTTCAATAAAAAAAGCCCTTCAATTTAGAAGGGCTTTTTATACTAATCCTTTTATCATATCTTTAATATCAACATTTTTTACAAATGACCTGTCCTCAACAAAGGTTCTATTAACCCATACATCCTTATGACAATACAAACCTTCGTCTTCATCAGCGTCATTAACAAACAGGACGTGAGTTATATTGTCATCAACAATACGTATACCTTCGTCATCAACAACAATATTTTTTGGGTCAATAATTTTACCGTCCTGTAGAATCGTATACCCGTGATATATACAAGCACTTCTTACATATTGAGTGATAAATCTTGCATCGTCAAATTTCATAATATTCTCCAATAATTAAACGTGTACCATGTCTTTAACTAATGATAATATGTAAGCATGGTGTAAGTATGCGCGTAAGTCAATCATAGTAAAGAAGTGTGACATTGACTTAACGCGAAGCGTTGTTGATTCATCTAAACCGTTAAGTTCACGATAAATTTTAATCTTGTAAAAACCATTATCATTATCAGTTTTTGGCATATTGCAATTGATAAAAGATTTACCGTCAATTGCTGATATTTTAAACATGTGTATATCGTGTGTCAACTTAACGTTATTAGTGTTTAGGTTAAAACACGCAACGAAACCTTTAATATATTCTATATATGCTTCGTATACGTTGGTTGAATTTAATGCATTAGACAGTAACATATTACACACCTCCATATTGTTTGGTTACACTTTTAATCGGTACGTTGTTATCGTCTACTGGTGTCAATTTGTCCAATGTGTAATTATGGTTATTCGATACTGCAACATCGACGATAACTGAGAATATTTTAACTATTTCATTAGTATCATTATTAAGACATCTAACACCGTGATTTCTAGTAAAACATAAATGTTCTATAAATTCTCTATTGTTAAGCTTAACCATAGGTTTAGGCACAACATTATCGCCATATAGTTTAACAAGAGTATGGTAATTATCAACAGTTGATAGGATGAAAGACGGTAATAAATCACTGATATTAATATATCCATCATCATCAAAAACAACACCTGTAGAATCATACTCTAACTGGAACGCACCATCACCTCGTACAAGCACATATTCCAACGTAACACCATTACTAGGTGAAACATAATAAACCCAATCACTTACACTAATCATAACAACTCCAATAATTAAATTAACTTATACTTAGTATTATAGACTACTTTAATGTGGTTTGCAAACTTTTCCGTCACTTGTCGTTGTTGCCACTAATCCATTATGATTAAACTTAACTGTGCTACTTTCAAATAATGTATTACTCAAATACACTACGCCATCATAGCACGCCTCAGCAAAACCAAAATCGTCATTAGTACCATCTTTTACCGTTGGTAATTTTAAACACGATATTAAAATGAGCGACACAAACAAGTATAAAAATATTTTCATATTAGTTATCACCAGTACATTTAATAATTTTACTAGTTTTACTGTCTAGCTTAGCAGTAATACCAGAAAGTGTAGTAACGTATGTGACGTCATCAATGCAAAACTCAGACACTGTTTTTGATGGCGACATTAAAAAGCCGCAAAAATAACTAACATCGACGCAATAGTTGTTTCGTTCATAATACTCTCCTGATTGTAGTTTGTTCATATATTTTATATATTTAATCGCTAATCAAAAAGGTATGTGCACGCATAAAATACTCCTATAGTGACGGTATAAACGCACCATCAACAACTTCACCGGCACGTATACCTTCTCCTACTGGAAACTGTAATGAGCCTGTTTTAGTCCACGTCTGATACTTGATAGTTAACCACTTACCAATGTATAATTTTTTGTTGTTGAGATATTCCAAGTTATGTTCTTTGTCGCCCATCATACGCACTGTAACAGTCTTGGCGTTACGCAAGTCACAAACGACCCGTGGAGTATCATCTTGTGTGGATTCAATGATATCAACAATTCGGAATTCGTCAGTATGCATTTTCTTGTACTTTAATAATGACGCAGAACGTCTGCCAAAATGGTATGGCGCCATAATATCGCGTATCATCAAACCTTCGTACCCCTCGGCTAGGTATTTCTCAAAGTTATATTCAAGCGTAGATACGTCGTATGCGTCACTTTCAAGTTTTTTAATCACTAAACTATCTGCAAATGTCAATTTGTTATCTAAGAATCGTTCTACATATGTTAAATATTCGCCGTTTAACGGGATATAATCATACCAGTATAATTCAACACGCTCTAATTCATCTAATTTTCTATTTTTGGTTGGTGCAATTACACTAACAATATCTTGTAATTCATAACCTTTAATGTAAAGCTCACCGTCCATAATATGACCTACAGGTAGAACATCCTTAACATCGTTTACAATTACGTCAACGCTAGGGATTGGCTTACCACTACGGCTTGTAAAGCGCAAACTACCATCTTCCATTTTAGTGATAAAACAGCGTACACCATCAATCTTTGGTTGTGTTACAATATGGTCAGTATTAGTTGGTAAACGATGCGCCTTATCAGGATACTTATCAGCCAACGTAGGTTTTGGTACATCACCTACTTTCTTATCCATTGATACTTTTTCTCTGTTGTCAACGTATCCTTTTTCATGCTGTTTAGTGTATAAACGTTCTAGTTCAATATACGCTTGTTCATGTAGTGTAGTCTCATTACTGCGACCAATGTTCTTGCCCCCTTTTACATGACGGACTTTATTAACTTTCTTACCCGTATCTTGACCAGATGTTACTTCAATTTCTAAGTATCCGTCAACGTTTGGTGTCTGTGAAAGACTAGCCGACCACACTAGTAACTTACCTGTTTTTGATATTGAATATATAACTTTATCGTTTAGCATGTTATCCCCTAAATATTTGCAAGTTAGTGTTTGACGCATTTAGAAATCCTCTTTATCTTCGTATATAAGTTTTGATGTTTTATCAGTGCGCCAGTTAGCAACATATATTTTTAATGGTTTTGGTATATCAGCAATATTAATATAATGTTGATACGGGTCTTCATCTTTCATATAGAAATGAGGTGCAACCTTTGATACTAGTCCGTGATTTCTAAAGTGAGCACTGTCATATTGGACTGTCAAAATAGTGTCACTTGAATTGGCATATCCGCTCAATTGTACAATACCATTAATGACAAGTTTTAGCTCTAGGATATGGTCTTTATATTCTTCGCGTATTGTTGTTAGTTGCACGTGTTTGTTATCCTGTTTTTGCGCATCGGTACGGTAAATGCTAATATACGTATTCATAATACTCCAAATGATTTAATTTATTGTTTAATACTAGCATGTATATATTGCAATGTAAAGCACCGCCCAAAATATACGCATGCCGCGCCCTTATAATGTAATAGTAATAACGACATCGCCATTGATTGGGATACTAGGACGCGGCATATCAGTCTTGCCAATCAACATTACTAACAGCGCGTCTTGTGCCATATCAACAGCTTCTATAAACGTATCGCCTTGTGTTATAGCGCTTGGAACATCACGAAACGTTACCGCAAATACACCATTTTCTTGTTGGAACGTTGCTGGATATGAATATTGTGACGTTTTATTGCATGTATGTACGGGTTCACTTACTGTTAAGTGTTTTGCCGCATATCGAATAATTGCAATAATATCAGCATCTTCACTTAGATAAATTGATTGGCTGCCAACATTAATAACTAATAAATCTTCACTTTCAATCACGCGGTTTTCTACTACCATTTTATTCTGGTCATCATCAGTGATAACTAACTTATCAATAATTTCATTACTCATTTTTTACTCCTATTAACGCATAAAGTCCATATAATCGCTTTTATCTAACTCCAATATATTTGTTATAACTAACATACCTTGCATACCATGTTTAAAAAAATCAGTTTCTATATGTTTGGTCAATACTTTTAGGTTAACGTATTGGTAGTTGTCCGTTTTAAATTGTATTGCTCCACGTGTGTTATCAGTAGTAAATGCAACGTGGAAATATCTCTCGCTTGCCATATTATAATCCTTATATAAAAAACTAGTTTAATAGACTAGATGTGTCAAAGTAAACAATGCTACGCAATATTCAATACAGAATGAATTTCGTCAATGTCTTTTAGTAATGCACTAACTGGACTATTACGTTTTTTGTAAAATGTCTCTCCATTTTGCATAACGTGGAATTGTCTAACGATTTTCATATCACTTGAGAACAACATTAGGATACTCATATCATTAATATCAATGTCAATAACTCTACCATCTTTATCAATGTTGATATCAGCTGTATTGAACTCTACGTCTAAAATATTTAAAACGAATTCTGCGAAGTGAACTTTTTTAATGTTTGACATAATAATTACTCCAATAATATAATTTAAGTGCCTATCTCCTAACCTGCGTACTAACTATAACAATATATGACACGCTTGTCAATTAGTTTTAAAAATAACCAATAAAAAACCGCTTATACCATTAAGTATAAGCGGTGTTCAGTGCGTAGTTCACTTTACTATAGGTTAGGAACTCTCTTTCTCCTTGACTAGCAAGGCGCATCAACTCCGTGCCACGACACCTAAGGTTACGCCTTTACTCGGATACTTTATCAGTCAATTGCATTTGCTTTTTAACGTCCTGTAAAACTTTGATTTGACTTTCAATTTCTCGTACATTGACGGTTAAGGTAATACTAACATCGTGATTACCTCTGTTATACATTGGGTGTTTTTTAATATCACTCAACGTTGCTTTTTTCTCTTGTATAAAAGCATTAACAATTTCGATTGCATATTTCATAATGTATCTCCAATAATATAAATATGTGGTGCTGAAAGTAAGATTTGAACTCACGACCTGAGAATTACAAGTTCCCTGCTCTACCAACTGAGCTATTCCAGCGTAATTACTAGTATTGAGACATGGGACTAGTAGAACCATTGTCCTTAGGGTGTGCCTTAAAACATAATACACATCGTTACCTAAAGCTAATTTTAAAATGGCTGCTTAGGCAGGGCTCGAACCTGCGACCAATAGATTAACAGTCTACTGCTCTACCAACTGAGCTACTAAGCATTATTAATTATCGAACTGTAATATTGTTCTTTGTTGTGCGATTAACAGCAACTTTCTTAGTTTTAAGTGTAGCTAGAGTTTCACTTTTATCAAGACTTGTTGACTTAGCGACAAATACTTCATATTCATCATCACCAACAGTGGCAGTATAACGAACTTCATCTTTAAACTCATTTGCCTTTGACAGTTTGTCAGCCTGACCTAGTTTTGCACTTTTACTTTCATTGATATATTCTTCAAACGATAGCATTATATTATTTCCTTTGGTTGTGTATTAAACTAATCTTAACGGTGTCATTACTTACGTATACAGTAGCACCGTAATAGTCAAATTGCAAAGTATCAACTGTAACACGTAATGAACTATAATCAACGCCTCTATAAGTATTTAATGGCGTAGTAATAACGCAATACATTCTTTTATCATAGCGCTTTTTGATAGTATTTACAAGTTTTTTAACGTGTAACAATAGAGCGTTCATAATATAATCCTAAATATGGAGGAAGGCAACATAATCGAAATGTATCCGGTTACAGACAGTACGCTTAGCAGGCGGCTCCAACACCTCGTTGGTTTACCTTCCATAATTGTTACATCATTGAATCTAAATCTTTTTCTAACTCTCTACGCTTTTTAAAGAAGATACTTTCATTCAAGCGATGAACTGCTACTAAATTAAAATCTCCTTTATTTTTAGCGCGTTTAGCAGCATTGGCAAACTTCTGTTCTTTTTTCAAAACCTTAGCAATCTGTTTGCTGATATGTTTTTTACACATAACTTTTGAGGGTCTTTCACTACGCATAAAAGTTACCAAACACGCAATACAAAATCCAATAAAAATAACTAGTAGAACATAAATCATATATAACTCCAATAATATAAAAAGTAAATGTTTTAAGGATGCGTGCCCGTCATATTGGAACATCTCCACTACCATCATAGTAATGTTGTAATAAGCTCAAGTTTAATGTGTTTCTGGTGTACAACAGACAGACATTAACGCCTAATATCCAATCCTAGTATGTAATGGTTAATTATTCCGCATACTATGATTTCTTATACTAACGCATCCCTAAAACATCTATGTAAAGTGGTACTTCCACCTGGACTTGAACCAGGGACAAATAGCTTATCGGGCTACTGCTCTACCAACTGAGCTATGGAAGTGTATTAGGGTAGGATTTTAAGTATCAATTGCAACTTTAGTCTTAACCTACATGACCGTATTAAACATTTACTTAGTTACTTTTTTAGTAACACCTTTACCAGAACTTTTAGCAGTGTATGAAACAGCATTAGTAATACGTGAGTCTTGCGATGTGCGAACTACCACGGTATCAATAACACGACCTTTATTACCTAAATGTTCAAAATTAGCAAGTTTTTTATCAACAATACCTAACGCTTCATTATATTGTGTGTATTCAACTGTAATAAAAGTATCACCAAGACCACGCGATGGAAAAACTGTAAAATCAATATTCTTTTGACTCAATACGCGTTGAACAACATCAAGTAACGGTATTTCACCTGGTGTGGCAGGACACCAAAATACCCATCACGTGAACTACTTTCTTGTAAATACTCTTCAAACGTTTTCATTATTGTATATCTCCTACTATTATTAAAAGTGGTCGGGTAACTGGAATCAAACCAATGTCTACATACACCATAGTATGCCGCTTTATTCAATTAAGCTAGACCCGTAAATGGTGGAAGCCTTGGGATTCGAACCCAAATACTATGGTGAGTGCCGGATTTACAGTCCGGTGCGACAAACCGTATTCGCCTGACTTCCATATTCTTTTTTTACTTGTACTTACTATAATATATAAAAATTAATTTAACATCTAATTGATATGCTTATCATAACATACTTTTTTGTCTATGTACAAGCACTGTTATAGTTGTATTTACAGCGTCTACATCCGTATGGCAATGTATAGTGTCTAACAACTTATCGTTAATTGTACTTATAGCGCCAAGTATCGCGGTATCACTATCTTTCTCATAAACCTTAATGTAATAGTTTTGTGAGAATAGATACAACATAGGATGTTCTGTTGTAAACACTTTAGTCCAGTGTTTGTTATTTTTATTGAGCTTCATTACTTCTAATAATAAATCTTTCATTAGTAACTCCAATAATATAAATATATGGTGCGCCCTGTGAGATTTGAACTCACGCTCTCGACAGTTATGAGCTGTGTGTTTTAGACCGCTAAACTAAGGGCACATGATTTTTTTTAATTGTATTTACGCAATAATATCAAACATTTTAAAATATCTTCTGTACATATACACATCGCCATTATAAACAGACCGTGTACTACATTTAGGATTAGTCAATCCACCAAGTAGAAAAAAGTAACCGTACGTTATTTCTTTTGACATAATAAACTCCCAATAATATAATTAACTGCTAAACTTCTAACTTACTAAAATAGTATAACAAAAATAATATACCTTGTCAACTATATTACAACTTAAATATGGGCGGCTTGCGTGGGAGTCGAACCCCAAATGACATTCACCGTCATTTTCAAAGTTACTATCAATTAACACAGCATGTTCTTTAAACCATGCTACCAGCCTCGAGTATTTAACAAGTGTATGATTAAACCATGTTTCAGGATATTCTTCATTGCACTTGATTGGTGCAGGTATATCGTTACTTAGACTTAATAATAAAGTAAAATTATAATATAAATCCTGTTATAATTAGTTAAAAATATAATACTCGCGTTTATTGTTAAACCAATCATATATTGCATCAGAAACAATACAACTTTTACCAACGCTTATATGACCTCCTATTAATTACTCAATGATAGGCTGAAGTTGATTAACTGTCCAACCATCGTCATCTTTACTAGTAAAAAGGTCAATGTCATCGTTACTAGTTCTGTTCTTACAACCAACAATTATTACAAGCTTTTCACTATCACCAACAAAACAGAAAACCGATTTTTGCTTACGTACTAGTTTTTTAAGCGCGTCTGCTTTCTCGTGGTCTGAACTGAGCGCTTCTGGCTCAATATCCGGACGTAATGCATAGTTAAAAAATGGTGTTGAATTCATTTCTGACATATTCATAACATAAACTCCAATAATATAATTAATTGTTTGTTTGTTTGTTTGTTTGTTTGTTGAGTGGCAATAAACACCTCTTTTCCCAACCTACATAAACATTATAGCAACATACATAGGTAAGGTCAAGTTGTAATTGTAACTGTACTGTTAACTTACCATATCAGCGATTTTTTTATTATACTTCTCGTTTTTAAGTCTAATACGAACAATATTATTACCTCTACTTTCAAACTTTATTTCACCATTCTCATAAGCTTCATTGTCGATGAAATATATTTTTTGACCTTTGATTTTAACAATAGTGCGGGTTTGATGTATCATTCTTTCACCAGACACCATAAATACATTACTACTACCAAATTCTTTTTTGTCATAATCATTTAATTCGAATAACTCGTATCCTACCTCTTTTCCGACAACTCGGTATCCAATAGTACCAATGTAATAAGGCATGTCACTAGCAGTCAAATTGGGACTACCCCATCCCAAATCTTTAGGGTTAGTAAGTGTACCATCCGCCTTGATTATATCATATTTAGCTTTATGTGGAATCAAAACATCATGCATGAAAAATGGGTGGTTATCAGTACCCTCGTTTAAAAACTCTCTAAATGTAATCATTGTCATATCCTAGTAGTGTTTGAATATGTATTTAGTATAACATAAAAACACTTAACTATTACTACTTTTGATTCTTAATATAACCTCGTTTAGCATCTTTTTTCTTATCTCTATGCTCAACTGGTTTATGCATTTTGTCCATATTACGCTTAACTGGATTAGTGTCAATCTGTTTCATCATATACCTCTTTTGTTTTAACATTAAAAAATGACAAGCAATATTCGTTATATTTACGAAAAGAGCCATTTAATAAATAACTTGGGTCAAGAAACGCAACTGCACCAGTTTCTTTTTGTGAGATTTTAATGAAGTCATATTCAACTATGCTTGCTCTATATGTTATAACATTATAATCACCACAGCGTCCAATAAAATACTCATCGATATTATCAATGACTATTTTGTGACCAGTTTCTTCAGCAGTTTCTCTAATGGCTCCTACGACTGACATTTCACCATCATCAAGTTTACCACCAGGCAAACCCCAATCCATCAAATCATCTTTACGTGAGACGCATAACACTTCGCCGTTATCATCTACAATTAATACACATACTGCATGTTTCATGTTAAATCCTTATAGTTACCATTGATACTAAACACTGGCAGCAATCTATAATGGTACAATATTTGATGATACTTGTACAATTCTTAATGTTGTAAAATCGAACATGTTAGAATTATTAATATCAAGTAATAACTTATATGCGTCACTCAACTTTTCAAACCTTAAATCACAAGGTATGAGCGAACATAAATCATAATGTCCATTGTTGTCAACAATGACGTAACGCTCGTCTTCTGAACCAGTGACGATAACAAAGTAACTTTCTAAAAATTTCATAATAAACTCCAATAATTATCCGTGACCGACAATATTAAAAACTTGTTCCATTACAACGTCAGGATTGGCGATAAATTCTACCATACCGTTGTAATGACCCGTATTAAAAAATTCATTATACAATTCATCGTCGGTTAGGTCATCATTAAACAATAGACAACCAATAATAAACCATTCGTCTTCTGATACGGTTTCTATAATGCGGTTTTCTACATTTTGCCAAATCTTAGCAGAGTTAACACTATTATACATACCGCTTAATTCATCTCTAATTTTTAAAAGTATAGCTAAACCATCAGCACAAGTATAGTACGGGTCCATAATATTAGTAATTGTATTTTTCATAATAACTCCAATGATTTCGGTAGTTAAATGTCTTAATAGGTAGTAACTGTAACTGTATACTATAAAGTTGTCAAATTAAACTTGATATTTGCGTAACACCGTGCGTTGCATCTGTTCATATGCGTCCAATCTACCTCGCAAAAATGAAATTCGTACTACATCTTCTTCTTCTTGTAATAAATTATGTACTATTGATAGTTGATGTTCGATATCCAATAATAAAAAATCCGATTCAGTGTACATGTTTTGTCCTTTAATATTCGTTTAATATATTTGTGCGTAAAGTATCAAGCGCTGCTATTTACCACGCATGAATGCAATATAATCATTATCGTCTTCCTGCTTTAACTTGTCTCTTAATATATATAAATCGTGGTCAATATCGGTTACTATACTATCTCTTACATTTGACATACTATTATCCTATTTCGCTAAAGGTCGTTGTGTTACACATATCATCAATATCCTGGTTATTACAGCCATGTTGCGACTTTAATAGTACCGGTGGTATGTATGCACCTTCATCGTTCTCAATGTAGTCTATGGCTTGAATTAGCTCATTTGACAGTGTTTTTAATCGAGTTAAGTATTCTTTTTTAGCGCTGTTTAGTGTGTATTTTACGTCCTTGTTGCCATAAAATTCATATCGTCCGTGTTCCTCAATACTGACATTACCCTCTATTTTAGTAGTTATAAAAAAATGTTTCATAGTAAGCCTTCTGTTGATATGGTTTCCTTACGCATGCCAAAAATCAATGGTTCCGAGAGGCAGAATACCTTGTTACTTTCTTCAAAAAGACTCATTATAAACCCCTCAGCGCAACCATTGATTTTAGTGAAACGACTGCTACACCTACAACTTCGCGAAACGATAGTGGATATGCCTTATTCATAAAATCACGGATATTACGTGCGTTTTCTGATAACATTTCATCATATAAAATATCCTGATACACTTTATCGTATATTTGAATTTGAAAATTACTTTCATTATCATGCTCGTGTGTGACATACATATCAAGTTGCAACGTATCCTCACATCCAATAGATAATGAATTAAAACGGGTATTGTTGTTCTCGCTTTTGATATTGTTTTTCATTAGTTATACCTTAATAGTTTTCAACATTATTAGCCACTTCGTAAGCATATTCGGTTGACCCTACTTGCTCATCCTGTATACTTCTCAAGGCATCCCTTAACCCCTCTGCATAAACAACCATATCTTTTTTTAATGTTGATTTATCTGTCAACAGTCTAGTGATTGACATCGTGTCCTCTAAAAAGTCTTCTGCTGGGAATTGTGATTTTACCACGAGTTAAAGATACTTTAAATGAGGTAAAGGTACTGAGTCACGTTGGTTATTGACTAACTCAGCAAACTTATAAGCAATAGCCTTCTGAATATTTTTATCATCAGGGTTATGCTCGCTTAAAGTTAATAACTCAAGGTTGTCCATATTTTCTAACTGATGAATTGAATACGACATAATAACTCCAATAGTTTAAGTAAATTTAACTAACTGATATAATAGTAACACATATACACGTATATTGCAAACAATACTAAAGACCCAGCGCCTTTTTCTCGTCCACTGTTAATTTTGCTAAACCTTTAGTGGCTTGGTATTCTTTTTTTAAACTCTCACGTATCACAACATCTATTCTACCATATCGTCCGCGGACTGCTGATGCAACATATATTACTTCATTGTGTGATACGTCAATTACGTCTACTGTGTCAATGTAATAATCATAGGTATATTGTATATCGTTTTCCACAATGTATTCTGCTATCTGTTCTAAACTAAACGCTTTAAAATAACCAATATGTTTTGATGTTTTACCTTCGCAATCATCATTGGTTGTTACTCTAAACGTTCTAAGTTTTTTACTTTTTACTGTTCCGCTTAACATAAAGTCACTCATACTTTTATTCCAGTTATAAAGGCTTACGTATAATCATTGTTTTTAAAGAAACAACTGATGCCTTAATAATTTCTTTTAATGTTAGTGGATATGATTTATTCATAAAATCGCGAATGTCTTTAACATTATCACTAACAATTTCGTCGTATATATCCGTGTCATATGAAGCATCATGAATAACAATTTTTAATGATGACGTATCATCATACCCGTGCACCACGAACATATATATTGTTAAACAGTCTGTGCCTTTAATAGTAATAGAACTATCTTGACTTATGCAATGCTCTGTTAATATATCTTTCATAATAATTACTCCAATAGTTTACGTTAGTAAATATTATATATGATACATACACACTTTACAAGAGAAATCTATATATGAATAACGAATTTGGTTTTGGACAATTTCACTGGTTTATGGGTGAAGTTGTTGATATAATGGACCCTTTAGAATCAGGTCGTGTAAAAGTACAAGTGTTTGGGAAGCATTCTGCTGAAGGGACAGTGAATAAAGAAAAACTACCTTGGGCTATTGTAGCAAACTCTACTGACAGCGCAAGTACAAGTGAACTTGGTACACTTCCGCACGCGCTCGTGGTTGGTAGTCAAATTGTTGGATTTTTTGTTGATGGTAAAGCTAACAACGTGCCAATGGTGCTGTTTAGTTTCCCTGCTAAGACTGACGACAAATTAGATGTTAGTGAATTGAGTAGAGGCACCAATACTATCAAAAATAACGCTATTGGTTATGAGCCAGGTAGTCCGTATGGTGCTGAATATCCAAATAACAAAGTAACCAAAACAACCGCAAACCACACTATAGAAATTGATGATACACCTGGCGCAGAACGTATTCACGTAAGACATAAAAGCGGCACATACTATCAGTTTTACCCTGACGGTGACTTTGTACGTAAATCAGTTAAAGACGACTACGAGATTGTTGCGGATAATCAAAGTATTTGGGTTGGTGGTAACGTTAGAGAGTACATAGCAGGTAACTATACGTTGGAAGTTGGTGGTAACATGGACGTTACTATTGGTAAAAATTACAGTGTGAAAGTTGGTAGCACAACAAAAATAAAAACAGGTAGCTCATTTTCAAATACCTGTGGTTCCTCAGCACTATATAAAAGTGGTGGTGTATCTACACACAAAGCATCACTTATTAAATTAAACTAGGATGTAACAATGGCATTATCTAAAAAACAGCGTGAGTACAGTGGTAAATGTACGTATTGCGGTACAGATTTACAAAAAGGTTGGCATGCTGACCATATGAAGCCTTTACATAGACTGTGTGAGTTTAAGGTTGTTGATGGTAAGCTGACTAGCATAGACGTAGGTAAAAGTAAAAACCCGCAAAATGACACATTTGAGAATATGACACCATCCTGTCCGAGTTGTAATATATATAAAAGCACTTCAACCATAGAAGATTTTAGAAAAAGAATAGCGGCCCGCATAAAATCGTTACGTGAGAACTCAACGTGTTTTAAGTTCGCTGAGCGATACAATCAAGTAGAAGTAACAGACGAACCAGTAGCGTTTTGGTTTGAACAAATCATAATAAATGAGAGCAAATGATGATGAATTTTAACGAGTTTCTAAATGAGAAAAAAGGTACTGGTCTTTTTGATGGAGGTGGTATCAAGATATTTGACGATATGGTCAAATCTGAATATAATAAAAAGTTCTTAACAGTTGATGAAGTAAAGGCAGCGCCTGTAAAAAAGGATTGTGTGTTTTGCGACCACTCAAAAATAGAAGCAAGTAACATCGAAAAACACAAACTAAAAGGTATTGACTTTTTATCTTTCACACCACTTGACCCTATTACACCAGGTCACTTACTTGTTATACCAGTAATACACGTTGACGATGCAAGCACAGAATCTCACATAACAGGTGTGGCGTTTGAATTAGCATCAACCATTGCAGACGAAACTGGTTATAAACACTATAATTTAATTGTTAATAAAGGCGCGGATGCTGACCAGACCGTATTCCATTTACATGTCCACATAGTCCCGCGCTATAAAGATGATGACACAGTAACTATTTGGAATAAGGATAATGCTAAAACTTAATGAGTTATTTCTTGTTCACAATACATAATCGGTTTGTTGTGTAATACACCATAATCATCTTTGAATATGGCACTATCAACGCGCTCAAAAGTAATGAACTCCATATTATTAAACCCGACATTTAATTTAACGAGGTCAAACATTTTTACAACTTCACTTGCTAATTGGCCTAAATGATTAACATGAGCCTTACGTACTTTACGACTAGGACCATATTGATTAACAGGATATTCAAACATGAATACTGAGTCTGGCTCACCAGTAACCGTACTGTTATGCAAGGAAATATATACTGAATAAAGTTCGTTATCACGCTCAATAAAGCCAACCGCTCCAAATCGGTAAAAATGTTTATCATCAATTTTATCTTTCGACATGTTAGTAAAAGGATAAAACCCGTTTTTAAATAGTTCTTGTATAAAGCCATTATAGTTATTAACCACTTCATAAACGCTCATATTTTTAACTCCAATAATAAAATAAATGTAATGCGATATTGCTTTACTTCTTAACTATAGCAAACAAATCATATGATGTAAAGAAAATATAATAAAATAGTTGATAATAATTTAATTACAAATCTTTACTTGACAATGCTTGACAGGGGTGTTATTCTATCATTTATACAATATGCTTAAGAAATTCTCTATACCCTATGCCTCCGGGATATATATATGTTATGTGTGTTTGATAATATAAGTATCTAGCATAACCAAATAGTATAATGTTTTATAGTATAGAAGTATGGTCACTCTCAAATGTTAAGTGCCAATAGTTGGTTAGTTAGTTAGTTGGTTAGTTAATATGACAGCAGTTAGATATGCGAAGCAAGATGAAGACGCTCGCGTCGAATTATTACTTAATACATCTAGTTTAATATTACTCATTATCCACTATAACACTAGTTTCATCAGTATGTTTTTTTGCTTCTTGTTCCTCGACCCATACTGCCGCAAAGAAAAACAGTAAGAATATAATACCGATAAACGTGATAATCATGTTCATAAAGAATTTAAATATTGCACCAATCATAATTTAATACCTCAAATGTTTATTGTAAGTTAATACTAGCATAAAAATATATAGTAAGTAAATAAAAATATTATCAAAAGGTTACAATATGCAAATAATTGAAATTATGACAATAATACCAACGTTAATAGTTCTATTATTAACAACATGGTTAAGAGTAACTGTAAAACACACTAGTTTAAAAGATAATGATGAATATAAGTATGTTCTGATGACATCCATTATACTTTGTATTCTTACACTGGTAATTAACTGTGTGAATTTTTACATAATATAAATATGCAACCAATCATAATTTAATACCTCAAATGTTTATTGTAAGTAAATAAAATATTATCAAAAGGTTACAATATGTACCTAGAACCGCCGACTTTAATACTAGCAGTAATTACATTATTATTGTCACCCTAGGCAGTAAACGTTATGCTTTCATATCAAACTTAACAACTGTACTTTGTATCATAATTAGTAAGTAAATACAAATATAATAAGGATACAGCCTTTAACATTATGGGAAAATCAAATACTTGATGGCTCATTTGTTAATATAATCAAACAATATTTAAGGAGTGCTTAACAATGGCATCAGCCACGACTAGTAATTATTTGCAGACTAAAATCTTAGACAACGTATTAAAAGGTGTTGCATGGACACCACCCACAACATTGTACTTAGCCTTGTTCACAAACGGCTCTCCTAGCCTAGACGGTACTGGCGGGACAGAAGTTACAATCAATGGCAGCACGAACTACGCTCGCGTGGCTATCCCACAAAGTTCAAGCGATTGGTCAACACCATCAGGTGTTAACTTAGAATACAGCAACTTAAAAGAATTGACATTTAATGTTCCAGGTTCCGCATCGTGGGGTACAATTACATCAGTATGCTTATATGATGCTGCTACTGGCGGTAATATGTTATGGGTAGGTAATATTGGTACATCAAAACCAGTAAGTGCTGGAGACGGGGCTCCACGAATATTACAAAATCAGTTAAAAATTTCAAGGGCAACATGTTAGTCAACATTTGTTTACTCTTTAAACAATAACAGCAACTAGCTCGCGTAATCTCCAAAAAATCCTAGTAAATACTAATACAATTTAGCTTACTAGGATTTTTTATGTCTACTCCAAACACAATCCCATTCACGTATCACATTGCCTGGTCAAAAATAAACAAACATTACTATGGTGTAAAATACGCTATTGGTTGTAATCCAACAGACCTATGGACTAACTATTACACTTCATCCAGAATAGTAGAACAGTATAGAAATGAGCACGGAGAGCCTGATATTATCGAAGTCCGAAAAGTATTTGATAATTCACTAGATGCTGTTACATGGGAAAAAAATGTATTAACGCGCTTAGATGTTGCCAATAATGATAACTGGTTAAATCAAGTAATAAGCGGATTATGGGATTTATCGCACGAACAAAGAAGTTCTATTATATCAAGTGCTGTAACTGAATGGCATAGTGAAATGAGTATTGAGCAAAAAGTAGCAAGAAATGAAAAACTGTCTGATAGTAGAAACCGATACATTGCAAACAGAACACCAGAACAAGAACAACGTGATTATGAAGCACGCTTAGTAGGCGCAAGTAAAAGCGGTGATAAGATATCAGCGGCAGCAAAAGAGCGTTATGCGTGTGATGACTATAGACAAAAACTTAAAGACGCTCACAATACACCAGAATATAAAAAAGCTGCTAGTAATAAAACAATAGAATTATTTGAGAATGAAGAATATAAAGCCAATCATACTGCGAGTGTCACAACCCAAGAATATCGTGATAAGATAAGCGCTGCCAACAAAAGGCGTTTTGAGAATGATGATGCTAGAAAACAGATTAGTTTATCTATGAAAGCACATTGTAGTCATACACATACACGCGAACAGATGTCACTAAACGCTAAAAAATCAACAGGTAATAGGCTAGCTACACGATACATGAACAAGTTGTCAGATGCACAAATAACAACCATGTCTATTGATGAAGTTGTTAATGGTGTTAGTGGTCAAGTAGAACACGACTTTGATATACAGCGCCTTACTGATAAGGTTAATATACGTAAGGCTAAATTGTAATATAAATCATTATTCAACAAAAAGCCGTAAATTACATTACGGCTTTTTTACTGGCAAGTGAATGTTTATCATTCAAAAATATATTTTCTATTTCCTGCGTCATTACACATGTAATAACCAGCATTTAACATATTATCTTTCTCGTTGATATTGTAGTCATATTCTATTGAGTCTTTAAACTTTTTACTTTGTAGTTTATACCTACTAATAATGATGTTGGTAGTGTTATGATAAAAATATCCAACTGAGGTATCCTCAATATACCTAAAACCATTTTTTAAATATGCATTCCCATTACCATACATTAGATTACAATAGGTTAAGATAGCACTGTTAACGCAACGCCTTATATTAACCAATAGTCTACTAAACCCACCAACCACTACTAAGCCAAGTTTAGTTGCTACTCGTATTAACTCATAAGAACCTTTGTCGAATCTGCTTTTACTAACAGTCATAATCATTACTAATTCATCGTTGTAGTACAAACCTTTATTAATTGAGCTTGTAGCGTACCCTTGTATATGATTATTGACTAAGAATTGTCTGGTCATTGTACCGTCAACATCCTTTACTTCACACTTCCTAGCAAATACTCTATTTGATAAACCTATTTTATTTTTTATTATAGACTCAACAATATTATACTTCTGCTTAATGTCATTACACCAAAATTGTAAGAGCTGTATATTTTTATCATCGCACATTTTAAACTTTTGATAGTGACAATCAACAGAGGTCATATTATGAGATGAATGCCAATATAACCCGTTACATTCGATAGCAAGATTATATTCAGGTAGATAAAAATCTAACTCTTTTGGTCCTATCTGTTCCCTATCATTTTTTACATAATGTACGTTGTGTTTATCGAGTATATCTTTAATTATCAACTCAATGTCTGTGTCCGAGTAATATGTACTAGAACGTCTAGTCATACCTCGTTGTTCCATTTCTTTATATATTGCAGTTGTTGATACATTATATTTGAGTGCTACGTATGTTCCAGTGACACCGCTTAAATATTCTAAAATGGCTTCGTTCATGACAGATGCATCTAATAGGTGGTTATTTTTAAGTACCTCGTTTTCTATAAGAATCTTATTTATTACTGTAACGGAACAGTCAAATAGTTTAGATATATAAGCGATAGTGTTTTTGTTGGTAACATACTCTAACAAAACAGCTTCTTCATCAATTATCATTTTTGTTAATCGCATATTGATATTATTTTCTTTTAATATACGTCTTACTGGCGAAACACTAGTACCTACACGTTTCGCAATATCATATATTGATAACCCACTATCATACAAATCAACGACTTTTTGCTCGCTACTAACATAGTTTAAACTAAAACCTTTAATTATATTGTGGTATTTTAATGTTGCGTACACCACTTCATCATCTATTTTTGTTTTTTTGGCTATTTGTTTTGGTTTTATCTTAGTATCGTATAATTCAAGCACAATGTTATTAGTTGTGTCTAGTTCACTAATGTATGCTTTTATATAATCGCTTTGATAAGCACTTGTCGGCATAAAAGGCAACGCATCATATATCACAGTCTTTATAGATGGGTGTTTATCTAAATAATTTGGCCGTAATCTACCATTGCTAGTATATGCATTATTTTTTATAAATGCAGTAATTTCAACTCTGTTCATATACAACCTCAAATTTTATATAAAGCAACACAATACCGTATCATATGTTATTTAGAGTAATAATACAAGAGTTTTAACACAAAATATGTGGTGAATATATTACGGTTTTTTATACTACGCTTTACAGTTCAAGCACCCACGTTTTAATTATACAACCGTTAACTCGAGTAAAACCTAGCTCCGCGGTCATTTCACGCTCTGTTTTATTAGGTGAATACGTCATTGGATACATTTTTTTAATATTGTCTTTTCTAAACACGCGTTTATTAACTAAACTAGTAAAGTTATCAGTATAGTAATAAGATACACTTGCATTATTTGTCACATCAATGAAACCAGTATTATGGTATATGTTACCGGTGCTATACATACAGTCACTATAACTGGTGATTGTATTGAAGTTGTTTGTGGATATTACATGTTTTAATAGTTTACTAAAACCACCGACAACAACATGATTTTTCTTAGTGCAAAATCTACTTAATATGGGCTTGTTTGTATTATTAAACGTCATAACCGAACATAGTTCGTCATTATAATATAAACCGTATGCTTGATGAATACTATTGGTTTTTAACGGTTGCAAGTGATTGGCAATAACAAACAACGATGCTGTATTGGCGTCAATCTTTATAGTCTTACATTTTCTACCATATATTTTTTTACTGTATCCAAGTTTATTCTTGATAAATGATGCTATGACGTCAGTGTTATTGTATATATCATGTTCCCAAAATTGTATAAGTTGTATACCTTGTTGTGTGCATAATTCATATTTTTCTTGATGGAAATTAACATCGGTGCGAATGGCTTCACTATGCCAATATAAACCATTACATTCAATTGCTAGTTTGTGAGACGGTATGTAGAAGTCAACGTGTTTACGACCACCTAAAAGCTTAGTATAGTTTTGCTCATATAATACACCACAAGCATCTAATATCTCACGTATAACCACTTCACACGCTGTTTCGTTGTGTTTTATTGGTACAATATCGAGACGCTCGTAATACGCCATTACAGTTGTACTATGCACGCTTAACATACGTCCTATATGACTAGGATTATATAGTTTATTAACTCCACTCGTATAGTCATATGAATTAATTTTTTCAAGTGTATCATCACTCATATTAATTTGTGCGTAGTTAGGAAAACCGTACTTGTCTATATTGGTGTCTTTTATTTTTTCCTTAACATTATCGAGCATGAATACATTATCCACTCCGTATTTTTCTTGTACTGCTATTTTTCTATTAGCGTCGCGCTTAGCTACTAGTTCATCATTATAATTATCCTTGATAAAATCTGGCGCTTTAAAATAATTGTCAACCCCATAGCGTTCAAGTATTGTTTCTTTTTGCTTATCTTTAGACGCTTGTGTTGGTGTGCGACCAGTAGCATATTCAGCGCTATTTGAACGTTTAGCAGGGCAACCGCGCGAACAATAATCAGCATATTCTTTGCGTCCACCTTCGTTATAGAATAGTGTAATTTTACCACCACATGCACACGTTGGATATTCGTATAGTTTATTGACAATGCAATATATACGTTCAGCCAACTTAACAGTGTCTTTTAAGAAATCAGTGACTTCTTTAACATTATCAATGATATGTTTGTTCTTTTTACTGTTAAGAGCGGAACCATTATATGCACCGTTCTTTTTATACACGTTAGGTATATTGTGTATGTCATCATCAAGTTGTGTGTATATACTTTCCATAATATTACCTATTTAATTAAAAAACGTTTTATGCGACTTAACAAACCAGTATCATAATAAACAAGCAATTCGTTCATATGATTTACCTCTGCTTTTAATTTGTTGTTATCATATTTTAATGAATGTATTTCGGTTACACTCTCGTTCAATACTTTAGTTAAATTGTTTTTACTTTTAGTAAGTTCAGTATTTTTACGTCTAATATCGTCCGATTGAAGTTCATAATCGCCTATCACCATGCGCAAAACACTACCTGGCATGGCAACATAACCCACCTCTGCCTCGTATCCATGTCCTACTTTATTAATTCTAGTACCTTTAGGGGTCATACCATCAATCGTCATGTAATCGGTGGCACCAACACGTATAAACGTTGGCTCTACCGTTTCAAACTCCAATTGTGGTACATCACTACCAAAGTAATCAAACGAACCAGCACACGCCAATACACGCGTATGACTGTTGCTTGAATGATGTACTTCTATCTCGTTATCTTTTTTGTGTATTAAAAAAGTTCTCATAATATCCTATGGTCTAAATGCTATAAATATTTTACCAAACAGATTATAATCGTTGTGAAATGCTAAATCTAAGTATTCATCCAGCCACTTATCATTTAGCGCAAAACACCTATAATAATCAAGTTCGCCGTTACTGTCAACATACTTACCACCCATAGCAACCTCAAAATGTATCGTTAAGTCACCCTCATATTCTCTATAGTCACTTGCATATAATTCATACGTTGGTTTAAGTGTTTCTACGTCAACATTATCACGTACAAAATTAATAGTGAAGTCCCAGAAATCTAAGAAATTCTGTAACTTTTGTTGCTTAACAATACCAAGTGCGTTATCTGACCAATAGATAAAGTATTCGCGTACAGTTTGCACAACTTCAACACTAAGTTCATATGTAAAAGGTGACTTGCTACCGTCGCAAGCGTATATATAAAGTGCTGGCATACCGTCAGAAATGGTAACGTGATTAACCACTACTTTATATGAATTTTCTGGCGTGCGAAACACAACGTAACCATCATCAATCACATATAGATAAATCTCACTTTGACTTTCCGTGTCTAATGTTTCCAGTGTACATTTTCGTGTATCATCTTGCATCGTTTGGCTCCGTTTGTTCGTGGTATACATTAGTCATGAGATTAAAGATTGTAACCATTTCCTAAATTGAGACCTAGGATAAATGCCTTTACAGCGCTCTGAGAGTAAAAAGTGTATTCTGACTCATTATGCATAATAACAAATACTTCTGATATTTTTTCTATGTTATTGAGATTCATAAACTCAATAATCTCTGATGACACTTCTTTTGTAAATTCTGATTCTTGACTGAAATCTTGGTCTATAGTTATCTGATTTCCGGGCAAGCGAAGTTGTCCAATATCATAACGTGTATCACGTATTTCGCAATGCATTTTCCAGTCATCAGTAAAAGTATTACCGTACTCGTCAATGTAAACGTTTTCAAACCTACATCTTAAGTTTCTATAATCGTTACCTTCTTTTAAAAATACAGTTCCTATTGTTTTTAGTATTAAATTTCTCATAATATTTCTCAGTTGGTATTGCTTAGTTGTTTGTCGTCTATCATAACGCGACTTCATTTTGCTTGAATACAACGTTAATATTTTTAAGGAAATATGATTCTTGTGGGAATACGTCTACGTATTCACTCAACCACTTATCCTTTAGGTCAAAATAGCGCTTGTGGTTTAAAGACTTATCATACTGAGCATTCATGTTTATTTCAAACTGTATGATTGGGCGTTCATTACCAGGTTGTTCAATCGGGTATATTTTAAAACGCGTTTCGTACTTTTTGTTATCAATGTTCTTACGAATAAAGCGTAGCGTGAAATCAATATTATTAAGGAAATCGCGTTCACGTTTATTTTTAATTTCTAGTAATGCTTTTTTGTTCCATACGTTTAGGTATTCAGTAACGATGGGTAACATCGTTTCACTGTTTGGAATAGGGTATAAAAAGTGTGCGGTTTTACTATCGTCCAGGTATACGGTTAGGTATTTCGTTTTGTTGATATTGATAATAGTGTGGTCATATAATTCATATGCATTATTGTTGGTTGTCAACAATATGTCCGCATTATCTGTTACCAATAAACCAATTGGGTATGCATGGTTTACTTCTAGTACAAGTTTCCTGTCGTTACTCATTTTGTGCTCCATTATATAAATGACGTTGAACTTAAAACAGTATATTTGATATACTGTATGTATAATACTATATTACTTCTACTGGTACTAGTGTAAACCTTTATGTTAGTTATACATGCATCGTGTAATGTTAATCAAATATTTTACTCTGAAATGATAGCATCTCATAACAACCCAACAGTGCCATTGACGCTTCTTTTAAACTGACTTCTGTAAATGAGTCTACGAGCATGTCACTGTCCTGTAGCATATTAACCTTACACTCAATTTTACATGTGCGCAAAAATTTAATAAATTCACTTGACTGTGTAACTACGGTCGTGAATTTATCCTTCTCGTTCATGTAGAATGTATGCCAGTCATAATATGCAACTTCAATTTCTGGATAAACTACAACATCACCAGTAAGCTTATCTTTTAAGAATGATACATAGTGGTTTTTTGGGCAAATATATACTTCAATCATAATAGTTCTCCGTTTATGTCAGCGTAAAAAAAGTCTAATACTGATTGTCTAATGTCATAAGGTACTTCATATAGAAAGTTATCACGTTTCCCATTGTTGGTGTATAACATTATAAAATCATATCCGCCAACATTGATAAGGTTCATAAAATGTCTCCAATAAAAAAACTTGTATTAGTTATTAATACAAGTTTGATTATACACCATTATGTTGTACGGTCAATTACTATTTTTAGCAACCAATGTCGATTGTTCCGTTTCAAGTTTGCGAACACGTAACCAACCTTGCAAGCTCAAAAAACCAAACACTATTTCTAGTATAATAACGCTCAAATTAAAACGATATATTACACCTATCAATGCAAATACAGCACCGATGAAGTTAACGATATAGAACTTTTTATCGTTACTGCTCCATCTATCAGTGGATACTTTCCAATAAGCAAAAATCAAAAATAACGCACCTGTGACACTTGACATATCATTCAATAATAAACTAATATTCATTAAGTGTTAATTTCCTTATACCAAACATATTTAAAGTTAACGTATCAATATTTTTAATATTCATTCTATATAGTACATAGTCGATTATACTATAAACATCAAGTCCACGCAAGTCATGTAGGTCACTTAATGCATGTTCTTCAAAATTAGCATAAATTTCATGCAAGTATTTAAATTGTTCGATTAGTTGTATATTTTTGCATGCTAACCTCTCACCAGTAATGGTTTGTATTTGACTTGCAAAATCACCTTGTAGAAATTTGATATCGCTATGGTAGCTTACTGTTCTATCAGTAAACAGTCGTGTTTCATCATAATCAATATAATTAAAACTTTCGATATACTGTTTAATTTTTTCGTATGTTGTTTCTTTCATACTAATATACATGATAACCCTTATCAATAGTCAATATATTCGTGTGCGATAATTGGACCTATAACACGCATTTGGATACTTGTATCTTCTTTGTCTAAGAAAATGATATCAACAAAGTTATTGGTGTATACGTTAATTGCATAGTCACCGTTTGTATCGCTTTCATATTCGTATAACAGTTCTCCAGTACCATGTTGATAGATACGTATATCACATTTATATGGTGTGCCCTGTAATGTTACACGCCCTTTGATAATCATCTTAACGTTAAAAAAGCTACGTGCTGATACCTCATGTGCGCCAAGTGCTCTAGTATAAAATACAAATTGACCCATGACGCCATTTGAATTAGTATCACCTGGACCCATACCCATAAAATACAGCACACCAAAGTTAGGCACTAATGTTTCACTTGGTACGCTTACTGTATTAACAACCACGCCATCAATATACAACATAAAGTCTGTACCGCGTCTAACAATAGCGTAGTGCCTAATCACACCATCATTGTAAGATGAATTACCACCTTTGGCATTGTATAACGGGCACGTTAAAAAATTAGTATCATCAAGTCTAATTTGTATCATACCAGGTCTATCTTCGTTGAAATAACGATTACCCTCTACTAATAACCCCTTAAATGGTGCTACGTTACTTTGACATGATACTAGAACACTTCTCTCAATATCAGTAAAACTACACCAAAACTCAACTGTAAAATCACCACTGGCGTTTATGATATTAGAATTGTATCTAGTGTCTTGTACTTTTGCGTTTGCATTAAAAAATTCTACTCCACGCTCAGTACCAATTCTATTAGAACTTAGTATTTTTCCTTTCTGCACAAACGGATAATTATTACTGTATGTTGAGCGCCAATAACTACTGTTACCAACTAATATTCTCATATTATTATTGTTGGTTGCTTCTGTATCATCAAATGGTATATATAATGTTGGCTCACTCTTATCAATAAGTTTAATGTAACTAACAGTTTTCTTAAAGCAATCCATTACTTGGAATGATGACAGCGCATTATCAAATAAAGATATTTGGTCCATGTTTAATGGTGTGGTTTGTCTATCGTTTAGATAGTTTGGGTCACTTGCATCTCTATTACCACCAATTTCTATAGGACTTACGTTTTCTGCGCTGAAAGCTTTGAATCTCTTGTCAGTGAAATGTTCGTGTATGAGAATACCACTAATATATACCCTATACCTGTTCTGTGATAAGTTACCACTATGGCGTATTACTTTATGAGTAACAGCAACATGCCAAACGTGATTGTAAAAATTAGAATGACTACCGTTGGTACCTATAATGTTATCGATGTCAATTTCGTATTTGTACCCAGGAAACGTAAAGGTTAATACGTTGTTGTTACTGTAATATCTATCCTCATATACCACTTCAATATGTGGACCTTTGCGTATCAGTGTACGTTTAAAGGTTGATGAATTTGAGTAATTGCGCTTTAGGTATGAACTAGTTGCTTCGTCCCACATGATGCTACGCAAGTAGTTATCATTGCTATATTTGTTGAAGTTAAACATTAAAGTATAATCAGTAGGCAACAATAGTGCATCAGCGTGTAATACTTCAACCATTGATTTCTCATATGGGAAGTTTACTCTATCATCTAAATCATAACCAAAAGGCGCAAATGTTATACTTGCTTGACCCGCATGATTTTCGCGCTCAATTAATGACGGTTGACCCATTAGATAACTTTTTTTCAAATCATCATTTGTTTGCAATATACCATGGTGACCGTTGTTGCTTTCGTCAGTTATATGTTTGTAAATTAATTCGCCATTACCACTATTGTATAACGTGTCACCATCAAACGTTAAAAAGCATAGTGGTTTTAAGTCTTTAACTGTCTGTTTATATCCCGCCATATCGGTTATCTCAAAAATGTTTATATGTCGTTATTTAATGTATATACAATGATTAGTCTGTAGGTTAAGTTAGTCCTTAGAGTACCAAGCCTACCCTAAACAAAGAAGAATACCAAGAACAGATTGGTATTCTTCTTTGTTTATCTCTTTTTTCACAACGGAAAAACCTTAGTATTTTACTAAACATTTAATAATTCCCTTTTTGTTTTATTTATTAGGCAATACGTGTTCTTCAATGCGTTTCTTACCTATTTCGAAGTAATCAGTATCTAACTCTATCCCGATAAACTTTCGGTTATTAAGAACAGCCATTTTTCCAGTTGTACCACTACCCATAAAGCAATCAAACACAGTATCACCTTCATTTGACCATGATAGTATATGGTCGTTTGCTAAATGTTCAGGAAATGGCGCAGGGTGTAATCTGTTTTTACTAGATAGCTCTGTATTCATATCCCATACGTTGAAGCGTTGCCCGTACTTAGCAATGGGCTTGCCCTTACTTGT
>JGI1221J13441_10000017_pt1 | contig 100881 bp, 89 predicted proteins | sample LakVidmifraction_4_FD_13441 | JGI IMG/M metagenome (IMG submission 13441) | reverse complement strand
GCCGATGATAGTGCTGCAACCAGTGTGAAAGTAGGTCATCGTCAGGCTTGTTACTCCCAAGAACCCTCGTTACGAAAGTAGCGAGGGTTTTTGCTTTGTACGGTCGATTTATGATTGCAGTGCGGTCGATGCGAAAGACGGCTCGATTGGCGTAAAAAGTTTCGAACGGTCCGAGGATCGATAATCTGCGTTCATCCTCGCCGCTGCGTCGTGCAGGTGACCTGAGACGAATTTTGTAGCCACCGGCTAAGTGAGTTCTTTATGCTAACGCCAAGGAGAACTCAATGAAGAAGCGATTTACGGACGAACAGATCATCAGCATCTTGCGAGAAGGAGAGAGCAAGGAGATTGCGACGGTAGATCTGTGCAAGCGCCACAACATTACTGAGCAGACCTTTTACCGCTGGAGAAACAAGTTTGGCGGTATGGATGTCTCGGATGCCCGGCGGCTCAGAGAGCTTGAATCCGAGAACGACAAGCTCAAACGCATGGTGGCGGAGCAGCTGCTGGTGATTGATGGCTTGACGGAGTTAAGCCGAAAAAAATGATGACCTCCGCGGGTCGGCGCGAAGCGCTGGAAGTCCTTACTCGTCGGGGGCTGTCGCTACGCAAGGCATGTCGTTATCTGGAACTGAGCCGGCGGGTAGCGGGTTATCAGTTACTACAACCTGAAAAGGATCGGAGCCTGACGCAGCAGCTCATCGCGGCGTCGCAAGAGGTCCCTCGATTCGGCTATCGGCGTATGTCTGCCTGGCTGGCCTTGGGCGAGTCCCGAGTGCGGCGACTCTGGAGCGCGCTCAAACTAGGCATCCCCCGAAAGCGGCCTCGCAGGCGTCGATGCGGCAACGACATTCGGCTACCTGGAGCAACCAAGCCCAATTCGGTCTGGAGCTACGACTTTGTTCATGACCAGATGGTGGATGGACGCTCATTGAAGATGCTGTGCGTGATCGATGAATACACCCGGGAATGCCTGGCCATCGAAGTTGCTGCCAGTTTGCGCTCCCAGGATGTCATCCTGACGCTCTCCCGATTGATGCGGTTACATGGAAAGCCGGCCTACGTTCGGTCGGACAACGGCGCCGAGTTCACAGCGGCCAAGGTCATGCGCTGGCTGCGGGATGCCTCCGTGGGTCCCGCCTTCATTGCGCCAGGCAGTCCATGGCAGAACGGATTCGTGGAAAGCTTCAATGGCAAGCTGCGTGACGAACTGCTTAACCGGGAGTGGTTCCGCAGTCGGGCAGAGGCAAAAGTGCTGATTGAAAGATGGCGTCAGTTCTACAACGAGCGCAGGCCGCATAGCGCACATCAGTACCAACCTCCAGCTACGGTCCGTCGAGCCTGGCTGGAATCGAATATGATCGACAACCGACTCACTGCCTGACTGGCTACAAATTACCGACGCAGGTCAGCACTATCAACCGGTTTGGGGAGGGAGTCTCGACACTCAGGCTCCGAGAAGTCACGGTCGATGACGATGATTATTTCGCTATAGAAAATGGGATGAGTCGCTGTTCGAAGTTTTCTGCTCACGATGGAGCAGCGATGGCCAACGTCGCCACACCCGAGCCTGACGAAATAAAGCAAGACATCAATGCTCTCGATACGTGGCGAGACCGCATTGAAAAAAGAAAGGAGGAGCTCCGAAAACGTCGTAGGAAATAACCGCTTAAGGGGCGATAAACGGGAAGGCAATAAACACCCGCAATCCTGTGTCAGGACTTTCGAGCAGACGGGGCTCTCCTACACAAGCGCAGGCCGCGGAATCGCTTGCAAGCGATTCCCTTCTCGCCCCGCCGGGAGCCGCGCAGGCGGCTCCCTCCACTCCGCAGGTTTTTGCTGCGCAAAAACAAAAACGCCCCATTCTTTCGAATGAGGCGTTTTATTTGGCGGAGCGGACGGGGCTCGAACCCGCGACCCCCGGCGTGACAGGCCGGTATTCTAACCAACTGAACTACCACTCCTAAAACCGTTTCAGCTGTCGTTGCTTGCTGAAAGATCGCTATTATAGGAGAGCCTTTTTGAAAATGCCAGCCCTTTTTAAAAATAATTGCGAAATATTTTACGGCCCGGCATCAAGCCTTGAACTTGCCCTCAAACGCCAGCTTGGACAGCGGCTCACGCGGGCTCGGCACTTCACGTGCCTGCAGGCCTTCCGGCAGGATGGACTTGTCACCCAGCTTGCCCACCACCACCATCGCCTCCACCGAGAATTCGGCCGGGACGTTCAGTTCGGTACGGGCCTTGTCCTTGTCGAAACCGGCCATGCCGTGCGCATGCCAGCCGGACAGCGATGCCTGCAGCGCCAGGTAGCCCCAGGCAGAACCGGTGTCGAAGGAATGGGTCGGCGCAGGCACCGCCTCGGTCGCACCCGGCGGCACCATCACGGTACGCGACAGCACCACGAACAGAGCCGATGCATTGGCGCACCACGAACGGTTGAATTCATTCAACAGGCCCAGCAGGCTGTCCCAGGCCGGCGTACCACGGCGCGCATAGACGAAGCGCCAGGGCTGCGCATTGTAGGCCGAGGGTGCCCAGCGGGCAGCTTCGAGGAAGGTCAGGACGGTTTCTTCGGAGATCTCGGCACCGTTGAAGGCGCGCGGGGACCAGCGGTTCAGGAATTGCGGATCAATGGGATAGTCGGCGTTGCGCGGATTGGCGGACATGCTCTTTTCCTATGAGGATGAGGGTGGATGAATTCAGGCAGCAGGCATCTTAGCAGCGCCGCCTGTTTCCTGCAGAGCCAGCCGCGCAGCCATAAAAAAACCCGCGCACCTTGCGGCGGCGGGTTAAATCCAATTCTCAGGGGTGATGAATTGGAGGGGGAGGAACTTCAGAATAACGATCGCCCTCTCGCGCCTCCAACGTTTTTACACGCTGTAACATCCGTTGCAATTGTGCAGTGGACTGTGGGGAATCTGTCAGGAATGGCGTTTCCCCTGTCGTCCACGGCCGACGCGGCTTTGCGCCGCATCCGGCTCATTTCCCGATACAGAACCGCGAAAAAATCACCCCCAGCAAATCATCCGGCGTGAACTTGCCCGTGATGCTGGACAAGCGCTCTTGCGCCAATCGCAACTCTTCAGCAAACAAATCCAGCGCGTGCTCACCGGCCTCATTGTCCAGCGCCGCATGTGCCGCTGCATGGGCCAGATGTTCATCGGCCGCCTTCAGTGCCAGCAAATGCCTCTCGCGCGCGAGGTAGCGCGATTCCACCGTCTGCTGCCAACCAGCAATGCGCAACAACTCGGCACGCAGCAACTCCACGCCCTGCCCTTCGGCGGCCGACAGATACACATGCGTGGCGTCCGGCATCGGATCCACCGCCGGCTTGTGGCCCGAGCGGTCGATCTTGTTCCAGATGCGGATGATGGGCACGCCCTCAGGGAAGCGCGCGGTGATTTTTTCATCTTCCAGCGTCGGGCCACGGTCCGCGTCCAGCATGTGCAGGATCACATCCGCCTTGGCCACCTCGGCCCAGGTGCGTTCGATGCCGATGCGCTCGACTTCGTCCGGGCCGCTGCCATCTTCACCAGCCTCGCGAATACCCGCCGTGTCGATGATGTTGAGCGGCATGCCTTCGATCTGTATCGTCTGCGTCACCTTGTCGCGCGTGGTGCCGGCGATCGGCGTGACGATGGCCACATCCGATCCGGCCAGCACGTTCAGCAGCGAAGACTTGCCCACGTTGGGCTTGCCGGCCAGCACCGCATTCAAGCCATCACGCAGCAAGGCCCCTTGCGCAGCATGCTTGAACACCTCTTCCAGCGTGCTGCGGATGGTGGCCAGTTGGCCGCGCGCGTCGCTCTGTTTCAGGAAATCGATTTCTTCCTCGGGGAAGTCCAGCGTCGCCTCCACCAGCATGCGCAGGCGCGTGACCTGATCCACCAGTTCGTAGATCACCTTGGAGAAGGCGCCCGAGAGCGATTCGGAGGCCGACTTGGCCGCCGCCTCGGTGGTCGCTTCGATCAGGTCGGCCACGGCCTCGGCCTGGGCCAGGTCGATCTTGTCGTTCAAGAAGGCGCGCTGGGTGAATTCACCCGGCTCGGCCAGGCGCAGGCCGATCTCGTGGCCCGCCTGCACACAGCGCGCCAGCAGCATCTGCATCACCACCGGGCCACCGTGGCCCTGCAGTTCCAGCACATCCTCGCCGGTATAGGAATGCGGGGCCGGGAAGTGGATCGCCAGGCCCTGATCGATCGGGCTGCCATCCTCATTGAGGAAGGGCAGATAAGTGGCGTGGCGCGGTGCCAGGCTGTCGCGGCCGCAGACGGCGCGGATCACCGGGCCCAGGTTCTTGCCGGAAAGGCGGACCACGCCGATGCCCCCGCGTCCGGGTGCGGTGGCGATGGCGGCAATGGGAGAAGAATCGAAAGTCATCTGCAAATACTTGTTGTTGTGTTGAGGTGAGCCCGCCGCTGCATCCCCCTCGGAGCAACGGCGTAAAGCCATGTTAACCCTGCTTGCGCTCTACGACCGAAAAAAAACCCGTGGATTCCACGGGTTTTTCCTTTGATGGCCTGCAAGAAGCAAATTATTTGGTCTTGCCGCTCTCGATATTGCGGGTGATCACCCATTGCTGCGCGATCGACAGGATGTTGTTCGTCACCCAGTACAGCACCAGGCCGGACGGGAAGAAGAAGAACATGAACGAGAACACCAGCGGCATGAACATCATCACCTTGGCCTGGACCGGATCCGGCGGCGTCGGGTTCAGCTTGGTCTGCAGGAACATCGACGCAGCCATGATGATCGGCAGCAAACCGATAGGCATGTTGAAGTAAGGGATGGTGCCGAACAGGCGGTCCGGGGCGGTCAGGTCATGCACCCAGCCCAGCCAAGGCGCGCCGCGCATTTCCACCGAGGCCAGCAGCACCGAGTACAGCGCGATGAACACCGGGATCTGGATCACGATGGGCAGGCAGCCGCCCAGCGGATTGATCTTCTCGGTCTTGTAGAGCGCCATCATCTCGCGGTTCATGGCCTGCGGATCACCCTTGTGGCGTTCGCGGATGGCTTGCATCTTCGGCGAGACCGCCTTCATCTTGGCCATGCTGCGATAGCTGGCCGCCGACAGCGGGAAGAACACCAGCTTGATCAGCACGGTCAGCAGGATGATGGTCCAGCCCCAGTTGCCCACCAGGTTGTGGATGTGCGTCATCAGCCAGAAGATCGGCTCGGCGATCACGGTCAGGTGGCCGTAGTCGCGCACCAGGTCCAGGCCCGGGGCAATCGCTTGCAGGGTCTTGGAGACGGTGGGACCGGAATACAGCTGGCTGTCCATGGTCACGCTGGCGTTCGGAGCCACGCTGCCCAGCGGCAGGATGGAACCGACCGCGTACAGGTTGTCGCCGACCTTCTTGCTGAAGATGTCGCGCTGCGCGTTCTGCGGCGGGATGAAGGCCGAGACGAAGTAGTGCTGCACCATGGCGATCCAGCCATTGTCCGCCTTGTTGACGTGCTGCTGCTTGCCGTTGGCGATCTTCTCGAAGTCCAGCTTCTCGAAGTGCTCGGTGCTGCTGTAGACGGCAGGACCGGTGAAGGTGCTGTAGAAGTGCGATTCGCCGCCCGGCTTGTTGCCGTCGCGCACCAGCTGCAGGTACAGCGAAGGATTGATCGCTGCACCGGTGGTGTTGGTCACGGTGTGCTTGACGTCGATCAGGTAGCTGTCGCGCTTGAAGGTGTAGGTCTTGGTCAGCTTCACGCCGCCCTGCTCGGCCACCAGCACCAGCTGCACTTCATTGCCGTTGTCCAGCGAACGGGCGCCGGGCTGTGCGGTGAAGATGGTCTTGTGGTTGGGGAAGGGACCGCCGATCAGGCCCGACTCCGCCAGGTACATGTGGCCGGGTTCGGAATCGAACAGCACGACGTTCTTGGTCGGATCGACCACGTCGGGTTGCTTCAGCAGTTCCAGGCGCTTCAGCTCACCGCCCACGGTATCGATGCTGGCCTTGACCAGGTCGGTGGTGATGGTGATGGTTTCGCCCTTGGTAGCGGCAGCCACGTCAGCACCGGGGACAGCGCCAGGTGCCGGTGCCGGCGTGCCAGCCTGCGGCACCGGGGAGCCGGTCGGGCTGGCGGTGGGCGCGGCCGGATTGGCGGCGGCTTGCTCCTGAGTCGGGTTGGCCGACGGGAAGAACATCGACTGATGTCCGTTATGGCGCATCCAGCCATCCCACAGCAGCAGCAGGGAGAAGGAGAATACAACCCACAGGACGGTACGTTTGATATCCATATGCGTATTGATGAGTTCAGGAGTGGCTGCAACCGTCAGCGGCCACAGGGGGAGACAGCCGCGCTACCGGAGACGGCAGCGCAGAGGTCGGGGAATCGGGAACGACGGAAGAAGACGGGCTGTTCGCCTGCGCCTGTGCATGGGCTTGCGCCTCGGCCGAGCCGGGCACGAAATCCAGGCCGCCGGCATGCCAGGGATGGCATTTGCAGAGGCGCTTGCCGGCCAGAACACTGCCCTTGAGCGCGCCATGCAGACGCACCGCCTCGGCGGCGTAGTCGGAACAGCTGGGATAGAAACGGCAATTCTGCCCCAGGAAAGGGCTCACTCCCAGCTTGTAGGCACGCAACAGCAGGAGCAGAGGGGTCTTCATCACTTCCTGTTTTCCTGGCTATTTCCTGGCGAACGCGGGGGCGCTCGGCAGGAAGGCGAACAATTGCATCAGTTCGGCACGCAGCATGGCCTTGACGGACGCACTGCGGGCAGGATCCTTCCTGGTATTGACCGGGCGCGACAGGCGCACGATGCAGTCCACGGCAGGCAGTTCAGCCTGGCGAAACAGCTCGCGCGTGGCCCGTTTGATCGTGTTGCGGGTGACCGCACGCGGTGCCAGCCGCTTGGCCGCCACCACGCCCAGACGGGCTTGCGGCAGGCTGTTGCGGCGTGCGTACAACACGAAATGCTCGGTACGATACACGGGGCGCAAACGAAAAACGGATGAAAACTCATCCGTTTTAACGATTCGCCGATCGCGTGGGAAGTCGCCTGCTTGACGTGCTGGAAGCGGTGTACGGACGTCCGTCACACGAAACGGCAGCGCAAAGCCCCGGCTTAAACTGCAGCCAGACGCTTGCGGCCCTTGGCGCGACGGGCGTTGATCACGGCACGGCCGCCACGGGTTGCCATACGGGCACGGAAACCATGGGTACGCTTGCGACGCACGACGGAAGGTTGGTAAGTACGTTTCATGTTGGACTCGCTAAGTTGGGCTGCCTTGGAGCAAACAGCAAAAATAAATCGGAATTCTGGAACCGCTTTCGGTGTGCCTGTTCCGCATCACCGATGCCCTGCCGCCTGTCTGAGCCGGCAGCCCCTGCATCGCTGACACCATTAACTCTGTTGGCCTCTGCCGCCTCCCGGTGTGATCACTGGGTAATCGACCGGTGGACAACTGAAACAGCACTGCGTCGGCACCGCGCGCAATTCTTCAGATGGTGAACCCTGAATTAGACTGCATTTTCCACTTCGCTGTCAATGACTTATGTGCTTTTACGCCCTCCCCGGGCACTCAACAGCCGAGTTCGGGGCCAATGCGTGGCGGAATTGCCGCATCTGGCCAGAATCGTCCCTTTCCTGCCGCCTGCCGGCCGGCAAAAAAGCGATATGAAGTTGCTTGCAGGACATCACCCCGAATTCAGCCCAAGCCTTCACCTGATACGTTCAACGCATGAAGAAAACGCAGACACCCCATGCGCCACACGCATGAACAAATCCGTAAATCATCTAAAGCATTTTTTCAGCAGGGCTGGACATCGGTGCGCCTGACTTGCCCACGGGAGGCGGATGAGGCAGATCAGCAACATTGAGACAGCGCAATCGTGCTGTTACAAAAAAGATGCGTCATGCAAGCTGCACCCTGCAATATGACAAACATGCCTGGCACGATTCCAGCTATAAGGGGAGATGAAGCAAAGAGACCGGTGCGCAGGCAGGAACGAATTGCACCGGCAGGAGGAGATCGGCAGCATCGCCAGGCACCAGCCGCGCTGGCCTGCGCAACCGCCCGACAGGCATTGTCCGCCTGTTCTCTCCCGCCGGCTATCAGGGTTTTCACGATGGCGCGCTGCGCGAAAATAGCGCACCGTGAGGTCAACCGCTGAAGCAATCCGCACATTGAAAGAGCATGATGTGAATGAAGCTGCGAATATCCCTGCGGCCGCAAGGGGATCAATGCTTCACCCCAATGCGCGGGAAAGTGCAAAGAAAATCCAGTGCTTGGTGAATGAATCTGCACCATAGGGATCACCAAGCGGAAGCAAAAAAAGGAATAGAATGAATCGCAGGATCTGAAAAGATCTTCGCATCACGTTGTAGAAGCTACGGCTTTCAAAGAACACACCGGCAATGACGCAATACAAGTCACCGACGCGTTCTTCGATAACCGCAGATGGCAAGTCCAGACATATGAATCTGTTTCGTACTTTTTTGAGAGCGACGGAGGTGGTATGGATATCTACAGCAGCTTTGCAAGCCGGTTCGACAAGACCAGAGAAGAAGAATTATCGCTTGAAGAGTATCTGAATCTTTGCAAGAACGACCCGGCAGTCTATGCATCGGCTGCCGAACGGATGCTGATGGCCATCGGCGAACCGGAGAAGGTCGACACCCGGGAAGATCCGCGCCTCTCGCGCATCTTCGCCAACAAGGTCATCAAGGTCTATCCCGCCTTCAAGGAGTTCTACGGCGCGGAAGAAGTGATCGAGCAGGTAGTTTCGTATTTCCGCCATGCCGCGCAAGGCCTGGAAGAGAAGAAGCAGATCCTTTATCTGCTGGGTCCGGTCGGTGGCGGCAAGTCCTCCATTGCCGAACGCCTGAAGCAGTTGATGGAGCAGGTGCCCTTCTATTCCATCAAGGGTTCGCCGGTCAATGAATCCCCGCTGGGCCTGTTCGATTACGACGAAGACGGCGCCATCCTCGAAGAACAGTACGGCATCCCGCGCCGCTATCTCAAACCCATCCTGAGCCCCTGGGCCGTCAAGCGCCTGCACGAGTACAACGGCGACATCCGCCAGTTCCGCGTGGTCAAGCGCTATCCGTCCATCCTGCGCCAGATCGGCATTTCCAAGACCGAGCCGGGCGATGAAAACAACCAGGACATTTCAACCCTGGTCGGCAAGGTCGACATCCGCAAGCTGGAACAATATTCGCAGGACGATGCCGACGCCTACAGCTACTCGGGCGGCCTGTGCCTGTCCAATCAGGGCCTGCTGGAATTCGTGGAAATGTTCAAGGCCCCCATCAAGGTGCTGCACCCGCTGTTGACGGCCACCCAGGAAGGCAACTTCAAGGGCACCGAAGGTTTTGGCGCGATCCCCTTCGATGGCGTCATCCTGGCCCACTCCAACGAATCGGAATGGAAGGCCTTCCGCAACAACAAGAACAATGAAGCGCTGCTGGACCGCATCTTCATCGTCAAGGTACCGTACTGCCTGCGCGTCTCCGAAGAAATCAAGATCTACGAAAAGCTGATCCGCAGCTCTTCGCTGGGCAAGGCCACGTGCGCGCCCGGCACGCTGAAGATGATGGCGCAGTTCTCGGTGCTGACACGCCTGAAGGAGCCGGAGAATTCCAGCCTCTTCTCCAAGATGCAGGTCTATGACGGCGAGAACCTGAAGGACACCGACCCCAAGGCCAAGTCCTACCAGGAGTATCGCGACTACGCCGGTGTGGATGAAGGCATGAACGGCATCTCCACGCGCTTCGCCTTCAAGATTCTGTCGCGGGTATTCAACTTTGATACCACCGAGGTAGCAGCCAATCCGGTGCACCTGATGTACGTGCTGGAACAGCAGATCGAACGCGAACAATTCCCGCAGGAGACCGAGCAGAAATATCTCTCTTTCGTGAAGGACACGCTGGCCTCGCGCTACGCCGAATTCATCGGCAAGGAAATCCAGACCGCCTACCTGGAGTCGTATTCGGAATATGGCCAGAACGTCTTCGACCGTTACGTGACCTATGCCGACTTCTGGATCCAGGACCAGGAATACCGCGATCACGATACCGGCGAGAGCTTCGATCGTGCGGCCCTGAATGCGGAACTGGAAAAGATCGAGAAGCCGGCCGGCATCAGCAATCCCAAGGACTTCCGCAACGAGATCGTCAACTTCGTGCTGCGTGCGCGGGTCAACAACGGCGGCAAGAATCCGCTGTGGACCAGTTACGAAAAACTGCGCGTGGTGATCGAGAAGAAGATGTTCTCCAACACCGAAGACCTGCTGCCGGTGATTTCCTTCAACGCCAAGGGCTCCACCGAGGAAATGCAGAAACACGAAGACTTCGTCAATCGCATGGTCAGCAAGGGATACACGCCCAAGCAGGTGCGCCTGCTGTGCGAATGGTACCTGCGCGTGCGCAAGTCCTCGTAAGCGCCGCTGTTGCGCATCGCCCGCAGAGCGCGTGGCGATGCGCGCGGCGACCCTTCGGCGCCGTGCGCCTGGCGCACCGCCGACCACTAGCAGGAGAACCGAGTGCTGCATCAGATCATCGACCGCAGGCTGGCTGGCAAGAACAAGAGCATCGCCAACAGGGAGCGCTTCCTGCGGCGCTTCAAGGGGCATATCCAACGTTCGGTGGCGGACGCCGTGCGCGACCGCAGCATCACCGATCTCGAAAAATCGAAGAGCATCAGCATCCCGCGCAAGGATGTCTCGGAGCCCTTCTTCCATCACGGCAAGGGCGGCAAGCGCGAAGCCGTGCATCCGGGCAACCAGGATTACCTGCAGGGTGACCGCATCCCGCGCCAGAACGGCGGCAGCGGCGGCGGTGGCGGCAGCAGTGCCAGCAATGACGGCGAAGGCCAGGACGATTTCACCTTCGAACTGACCCGCGAAGAATTCATGCATTACTTCTTCGAGGACCTGGAACTGCCGCGCCTGGTGGAAACCAACCTGCTGCAGGTACCGAACTGGAAGAACCAGCGCGCCGGTTATTCGGTGGACGGTTCGCCCAACAACATCGACGTGGTGCGTTCGCTGCGTTCCTCGCTGGGCCGCCGCATCGCTCTGGGCGGACCACTGCAGCGCCAGCTCGACGTGGCCGAGGAAACGCTGGCCGAGATGAAGCGCAAACCCGAGGAGCACAGCGCCGACATCCCCCTGCTGGAAGAGGAAGTGAAGCATTTGCGCGCCCGCATCCTGCGCATCCCCTTCATCGACCCCTTCGACCTGCGCTATGTGAACCGAGTGCGCCAGCCGCAACCCTCCAGCCGCGCCGTGATGTTCTGCGTGATGGACGTATCGGGCTCGATGGATGAGCAGCGCAAGGATCTGTCGAAGCGCTTCTTCATCCTGCTGTATCTGTTCTTGACGCGCAATTACGAACACATCGAAGTGGTCTTCATCCGCCATCACACGCGGGCCGATGAAGTCGATGAGAACACCTTCTTCCATTCGCAGGAAAGCGGCGGCACGGTGGTCTCCAGCGCACTGGAACTGATGCATGACATCATCACCAAACGCTATTCGCCCAGCGAGTGGAACATCTATGGCGCGCAAGCCTCGGATGGCGACAACTGGAACGACGATTCCCCCAAGTGCCGTGAACTGCTGGAGTCGTCGATCCTGCCGCTGACGCGCTACTTCGCCTACATCCAGGTGGCCGAGCCGGAACAGAACCTGTGGACCGAGTACATGCAGCTGATCGAATCGCATCCGCACTTCGCCATGAAGAAGGTGCAATCGGCCGCCGAGATCTACCCGGTCTTCCGCGAACTCTTTGAAAAGCAGGTGCACGCATGAACAGCCGCTTCAAGCATGACCCGCTGCCTTGCCCCTCGGACTGGAGCTTTGATCTCATCGAGCGCTACAACGAGGAAATCGCACGCGTGGCCAAGGGGTACGAGCTGGACATCTATCCCATCCAGCTGGAGATCATCTCGGCCGAGCAGATGATGGATGCCTATGCCTCGCACGGCATGCCGGTCAACTATCGCCACTGGTCCTACGGCAAGCATTTCATGCTGACCGAGCGCGACTACAAGCGCGGCCAGATGGGCCTGGCCTATGAGATCGTGATCAATTCCGATCCCTGCATCGCCTACCTGATGGAAGAGAACACGATGACCATGCAGGCCCTGGTCATCGCGCACGCGGCCTATGGCCACAACTCCTTCTTCAAGGGCAATTACCTGTTCCAGCTGTGGACCGATGCCAGCGCCATCATCGATTACCTGGTGTATGCCCGCAATTACATCGCCGAGTGCGAAGAACGCCACGGCTTCGAACGCGTGGAAGAATTGCTGGACTCCTGCCATGCGCTGATGAACTACGGCGTGGACCGTTACAAGCGTCCGCAACGCCTGTCGCTGGCGCAGGAGAAGGCGCGCCAGCGCGAGCGCGAGGCCTACATGCAGTCGCAGGTCAACGAACTGTGGCGCACCCTGCCGGCCAAAAAGGAAACGGCCGCCGCAGCCGTGGAAGGCCGCTTCCCGTCCGAACCACAGGAGAACCTGCTGTATTTCGCCGAGAAGAACGCGCCCCTGCTGGAGCCCTGGGAACGCGAGGTGATCCGCATCGTGCGCAAGGTCGGGCAGTATTTCTATCCCCAGCGCCAGACCCAGGTGATGAACGAAGGCTGGGCCACCTTCTGGCATTACACGCTGCTGAACACGCTGTATGACCAGGGCCGCCTGACCGATGGCTTCATGATGGAATTCCTGCATTCGCACAGCAATGTGGTGTTCCAGCCGCCCATCACCAAGCCGTATTACAACGGCATCAATCCGTATGCACTGGGCTTCTCGATGATGAGCGACATCCGCCGCATCTGCGAGAACCCTACCAATGAAGACCGCGAGTGGTTCCCCGACATCGCCGGGCGCAACTGGCTCGATACCCTGCAATACGTGATGCGCAACTACAAGGACGAGAGCTTCATCGCGCAATATCTCTCGCCCAAGCTCATGCGCGACATGCGCATGTTCGCCGTGCTCGATGACGAGGCGCGCAGCGAGATCGAGGTCTCGGCCATCCACAACGAACGCGGCTTCCAGTACGTGCGCCAGGCGCTGTCCCGGCAGTACGACATCAACCACCGCGAGCCCAACATCCAGGTCTGGTCGGTCAACACGCGCGGCAACCGCAGCCTCACGCTGCGCCACTTCCGCAGTGACGGCCGCTCGCTGGGCGACAGCACCAACGAGGTGCTGCGCCACATGGCGCGGCTGTGGCAGTTCGACGTCTATCTGGAAAGCGTGGACGACAACGGCTACATCGTGCAGCGCTATGAATGCGTGGCCGAGAACCGGTATGCTCTGCGTTCGTGAGTGACCGCTGCCAGGAGTGACCATGCCCGCCGCCCCCGCTACCCCGCGCCCGCCGATCTCGGCCCAAACCATCCCGCTGTTTCCGCTGGCCAGCACGCTCTTCCCGGAAGGGCGGCTGCCGCTGCAGATCTTCGAGGTGCGCTACCTGGACATGATCGGCAAGTGCATCGCCGAGGGCAGCAGCTTCGGCGTGGTGGCCCTGACGGAAGGATCGGAAGTGCGGCGGCCCGGCCAGAGCGAACGCTTCGTCGGCGTGGGCACGCTGGCGCGCATCCAGGAATGGAGCACGCCCTCCCCCGGACTCATGCGCATCGCCTGCCTGGGCAGCGAGCGTTTTCGCATCGTGCAGGCCGAGCAGCAGAAACATGGACTATGGACCGCGCAGGTGGAGATGATGGAAGCGGACCGTGCCGTGACGATCCCCGAGGAGTTGCGCAATACCGCGCAGGCGCTGGACAACCTGCTGCAATCGGTCCTGCGCCAGGGCCTGCCGGACAGTGAAGTGCCCATCGCCGCACCTTACCGGCTGGACGATTGCGGCTGGGTGGCCAACCGCTGGGCCGAGATGATGCCCATCTCCGTCAACCTCAAGCAGAGCCTGCTGGCGCTGGACAATCCCCTGTTGCGGCTGGAGCTGGTGCAGGATGCACTGGATGAGCTGGGCTGGCTGAAATAGTTAGTTATTCCCCTATTGCAACTAACTATCCCGCTTCAGATTTACTGAAATTACTTCCTTCCCGTCACGGCGCCACGCCGCTGATCCCCGCCTCGGCCAGCAGCGCCGACATCCCCGACCAGAAGATCTGGATCCCGATACACAGCAGGATGAACGCCGACAGGCGCAGCACCACCATGGTGCCTAGTCGCCCCATCAGCAGCACCAGCTTGTGCGCATAGTTGTAGCAAAGGAAGATCACCAGCGCCGTGAGCGCCGCGCCCAGGGCGGCACTGCCGACCGAGATCACCCAATCCAGCAGGCGGGTTGGCGTATTGGCCCCCAGCGTGATGGACGCGGCGATGGTGCCGGGGCCGACGGTCAGGGGAAAGCTCATGGGATAGAAGCTGCGCGCCTTGATTTCATCGTCGGGCAGGTCTTCGTCATAGGTCTTGGCCACTTGGGTGGGGATGGAGCTGTCCTGGCTGTTGTCGTTGAGCAGCTTCCAGCCCGAGACCGCCACCAGCAGGCCGCCGCCGACGCGCACGATGGGTAGCGAGATGCCGAAGAAGGTCAGCACGTGCGAGCCGATGAAGATCGCCGCCACCAGCATGAACCAGCAATTGATGGCGACCTGGCGCGCGATGCGCTTTTCGGTGCTGCGACTGACGTTGCCCAGCAGGTTGGCGAAGACCGGCGCGATGCCCAGGGGATTGAGGATGGGCAAGAGCGTGACCGGGATCAGGACGACCGCCTTGAGGAAAAGGATGAACATGGCGCAATCAGAAATAAACGGCGAATAATCGGCATTGAAGGTTGACCCGGCAGCGTAGCTGAAAGCCGCTACGCTGCCAACCACGGCCGCATCTGCCGTTGCGCGGTTGTGCCCTCTTCCCTCAGGCGGCCCGCAACCGCATGCCGCGCACCCGCGTGAAGAGCAGCACGGCGATGCCCAGGTTCAGCAGGTTCCAGGCGATGCCATTGGCGAAGGCCGCGTGATAGCTGCCGGTGAGATCGAAGATCTTGCCGGACATCCAGCCGCCCAGCGCCATGCCGAACATGGTGGCCATGATGACCGCGCCCACGCGCTGGCCCGCTTCGGCAGCGGGGAAGTATTCGCGCACGATGATGGCGTAGGACGGCACGATGCCGCCCTGGAACAGCCCGAACAGGGCCGAGATGAGATAGAGCGAGGCCAGGCTGTCGAAGGGGATGAACAGCAGCAGCGACAGGCCCTGCAGGGCCGAGCCCAGCAGCAGGGTGCGCAGGCCGCCGATGCGGTCGCAGATGGCACCGGAGACCAGGCGGCTGACCACGCCACAGGCCAGCATCAGCGAGAGCATCTGGGCACCGCGTGCCGGGCCGTAGCCGAGGTCGCCGCAGTAGGCCACGATGTGGACCTGGGGCATGGCCATGGCTACGCAACAGGCGACACCGGCCACGCACAGCAGCAGCTGGGCGGAGCCCGGTGCCAGGCCGAAGGGACGCGGGCCGCCGCCGGCGCGGGGCGTCGCTGCACTGCTGTCCTGCACCGGCGGGCGGGCGCGCATGAGCAGGGCCAGCGGGCACATGACCAGGATGCAGATCAGGCCCAGCCCGCGATAGGTTTCCTGCCAGCCGTAGTTGTCGACGAAATGCTGGACGATGGGCGGCCAGATTGCGCCGCCCAGGTAGTTGCCGCTGGCGCAGACCGCCACGGCGATGCCGCGCCGCTTGCGGAACCACAGCGAGGTATCCGCCACCAGCGGAGAAAAGGTGGCGGAGGTCCCGAGCAGGCCAATGAGGACGCAATGCACGGCCATGAAGGTCCAGATGTCCTGGGCCCAGGAAGCGGCGAGGAAACCGCCGCCCAGGCACAGCCCGCCCAGCATCATCGGCCGGGTGATGCCGGAACGGTCGGCCATGCGGCCCATGAGCAGGCCGCCGACGCCCACGCCCAGCATGGTGAGGGTATAGGGCATCGAGGCCAGGCCCCGGTCGACGTAGTAATGCGCCTGCACATAGGGCAGCACCACCGCGATCACGTACATGCCGCTGGCACCCACGACCATCAGGATCATGGTGATGCAAAGGCGCATTACGGCGTAGGGGGAGTCGACCTGATGGGGGTCGGGGGGTGCGGGGCTTGCGGGGGAGGATGGGGGCATGGGGGTCTCCGGGTTCATTTTTTTATGGGGGTCAACTGTGGGCGTCTGTACTCGGGGGGAAATTTCCAATTGCGCTGCGAGGAACACTACGCGGACGAACTGTCATTACGGTGTCTCTGGCACGACGCCCGCCCATGGCCGACTGCTGTTGCCTGATGCCATCAGCGATAGTGCACGAACCCGAGCCAGAGCATTGATAGGACTATTCCCGACAAGCCCAGATAGAGTTTGATCGAGACGATCCTGGCCGCAAGAATCAAAAATCGTAGTTGCTTTTCCTTGAGCATCTCTCTTGACGACTCCCCCAAATTACTTCTCGCGGCAGAGATGTCCCGATTCCACTTTGCGTGACTGAATACCATGCACTTCCAACTGCAAAACTACACATCTTCAAGACTCGCTGGAACAGTAGTTCTCGAAAAGCTACCTCACAATAATCGACAAGCCGGTTAATGGAGCAAAGACTATGAAGAGAAAAATTTTAGGTCTAGCGATGCTCACAAGTGTACGAAATTATTCAGTTGTTGGCCGATCGCCGACATCAAAACACGCTTCTATTGATTTAGAAAAGCACATCTTCCCGGTGCCGCCATCTTGTTGAAATCATAGCCTTCATCAGGAAAGGATTTTTTCCGAATACGCCATCTATTATTTTCAAGTGTTTTCACCGTTACTTTCACTAGGTTATTCGGCATATCCCAAATCTCACTCTTCTCGCACGCCTTTTTCACACCGCGCACATCGGAGACGAACTCGAAGCTATCAAAGATACCGGCAGCGGCCTTGTTGTACGCAAAAAGCCGTCTTCTCTTTTTGTCTACGAGGAACATCCCAAGATACTCTCCCCGTGCAAGCCTAGTCAGGGCTAAATTAATTGAGTAGACCTGCTTTTTGGTGTCGTATGTATAGACGTCATAAGAGGCATAACCGTAGCTGCCGTCGTGACCATTCTGAATTGCAACGTCGTCATGCCCATCGAAATTAAAATCTCCAATGACAATTTCTTCGTTGCCTATCCCAGCGAACAATGCCTCATTTGAATTGGAATCGCTATTGACGCTGATGCTGAAGTCCTCCGACTCAATTTCCGCAATTTTCTCGTGAGTTTCCAGACTAAATAAGGAGACTCTGGCTCGTCCTTGGCATACGGACCCATCACATTGATCAATTAGAATTCTCGCGGAGTATTTTCCAGAGATCTGCGGTACGACGACAACCGCCGCCTGGGCTAATGAAGATATGGAAAACATGGCCAAGAATATTAGGCTCTTCATTTTCTGATCGAACTTTCTGGCTTATTTGAGCCGATCTTGGACATTTTAGCCGGCAGAAATAGTGAGGATGGCAGGAGCTAGAAACCGGCTATGCATTCAGCAAAGTATACGAGGGGCGAGAAGGGAGCCGGGGAGGATTTGTCTGTTCTCTACCCTTCTGAATCAGCTGACAAATAGCCGGAAATAACAACTCTTGGCCTATAGCAGCCCCTTTTAGAGGTCACCAGAATATTCACCTCGCGTACTGGCTCAGCGTACGGGTAAAACGCTCCAGTTCCTGTACCTCACACTCAAATCTCCAGATTGCGCGCCAGCGATTTTCCCCTCTTCCAATGCGCCTGCCAGCTCACAGTAGCGAGCGCGGCTTTTGGCCTCAGAGACTACAACGTCGTCTATCAACTCGGCCAAATCAGGACGCTCTACCTTTAGTTTTTGAACCATCGCTGCCGAGTACTCTTTCGCTTTTTCCATTTGTGGTGCTATACACTCCGCCTGTTCAAACGTATTTCCTGCGGAGCATTGGGTGAAAGCTGATGCGGCACAACTCCACGTCGTGAAGAAGACAGCCCAACCTATGCAAAAAATGTATTTATTCATCGAATTCTCCAGAGCTGGAGTAGTAATTTTTGCATCATTCAAACGATCGCTTCTAGCCGGAAGCAGCCGCTCTCTTTCAAGCTCGTTGGCGATACTCTCTACTGGATATCGATACCGAGTTTCCATCAGGATCTTTGGCGTTGGCGAACTGATACCCATTTGCCTGGTGGGTACTGCCGAAATGCAGACCTCGTTCCGCAGATTCTTCCTTGAATTTTTCAACATCGGAAACGCTGAATACCAGCTTGACTAACGCCTGCCCAAATCTTAGAGATTTGGCCGCCTGGTGAATCAGCAGATTGATACCGGTATCTGGTGCACTCAATTCGATGAGGCCGTCACGTAGCTCACCGGTCGTCTTGAATCCAAAATGATCTTTGTAGAATGCACTGGTGATGGCAGGATTGCGGGCGTATATCAAAATCGTATTGAGCGATGCAGTCATGGTCTCGAATAGAGGAACAAGAAACTCGGACTTTTGGCCGGGGACATTCTGATGCCGACTTTATCAACATAAGCTATTTTTCAGCCAGGCTTCAATTCGTCATGAAAGTCAGTTGCTGCCCAGTGGCCGTCGTCTCGCGTACGGCGGCAACCGATCCTGCCCCGTCATTGACTTGGCGTATCAAGGAAGTAGACGTAGCCTTCCTGCGTTACCTGCGGTGGAATCGAATAGTTCTCTCCAAACTGGACGATTATTGCTTCACTGCTTTGGTGGAACGGTTCCCGAGCAAAGATGACAGAATCTTCCGGCATCTGCGCCGACATGAAGATAGCGTCTATGAGTTTCATAGGAATGAAATCAGAATGTTATATGAGCTTGTGGCCATGTCCGTTCTCGGCGATAGCGGACTCTGTTCCCGCATCACACAATCGACGACTCATTAGCTCGGTTTCGTCTTTAGGAGGGCGCATCTATCAGCGCAAGCAATCGCGAAAACTTCGAGATCGCTATGTTGATGTCATCCTGAGTATCACCATCCCATTCCTCGACGTTAGCCAACTCTGTCCTAAGTGCATCTATCCGCTTTTTTATTTCCTCTACCTCCCTGTCACCACAGTGTTTTGCAATCGCATCCCACTGCGCCGTTGGAATGGTCTGCTGAATCGACAGTCCGATACGCGCTTCATCAATTAGCGCTGCAAGTTTGCTCATGCGATTAACTGAGGAAGAAGAAATTCGGTTTGAATCGAACGGCCAATATTGGCCGATCACGGACATTCTTTGAATTATTACCCCTTAACTGACTGATTCCGCATACGCCTACGCTCAGCAGTAAAAAGGGACAATCGCCAAAATTCGAATAGCGCAAACAGACAACCGAAAATCACACCAGAGAAAGCGAATCCTCACGATGAAGTCTGGCACAAGTAAGGGCTGCCGCACTTTCTTCGCTGGTATGTTCGCCGTCTGCTCCTGGTCGATTAAAGCGCTTCACGCAAACGTCATTCCAACGGTTCTTCATAGGGAACCTGAATCAGCTTTCCAGAAGAAATACGTGCGAACGCTGTACGTGGGGGCGAATCAAGAAACGCCACAATATCCGGAGAATAGTTGGCGATGGTGTTCACGTCATAAATTTCGTGATTGGCGCTGTCATCCATATATTCCTGGGTCTCGTCGCCCGCCATGAAACACCACCCGCTATCGCCCGGGCGCGAGGTCTCCTCACGGACCATATATCCCACTGGCTTGCCTTCGACAGTGATCCTGTCTGTAGCAATGCATCCTCCTCTGCCAGTTGCGAGAGGCTTGATTTGATCACCCGTCAGTGCGAATTTCTTTTTTTGTCTATTCATGATTAGCGTCATGGGGTTCAGGGATGTCTGTCTCTGGCCAAGCGCAGACTTTCAGTCCTGTTTCTCTCTGGTCCAAGGTACGCCTTTTCCAGAACGCCAAGCGCACCAGCCTGACGGCAACGACGCCAGCTCCTGAACGGACGCATCGATTGCGACGATACTTTCAAGGCTCACCAGCATAGCATTATCAGCAGACAGACCGCCGTCGACATTCGGGAGGAATTGCCAAGTACCGTCATCTGCATCGTGCGAGATGTAAGCAACAGGACATGAGCCTTCGACGATACATCGAAGTGTAATGACGGCCACGTTTGGAGGGTCCGCAAACAACCACGTCATGACAGCAACTCCTTGTTTTCAATTTGCACCAGCGTCTGGCCGAATGCATTTTATAACGTTGCTATCACGCAGTTACCTGCCTCGGCCAATTGCAGACATGATGGCCCGACGAATCCGTCCCGACATCCTCTGGATCAAAACCCGCTGATGACTGACAGCGAGCTAGGGCCTGTTCACATTTAATCTGCGAGTGCGATTAAATGTGAACAGGCCCTAATCAGCATGCAGAGAAGTCAGAACCCCTTGCCAACAACCAACCACCCTCGGGTAGAGGACGATGCTCCCAGCAGCGGCGAGCTGGACGACCCGACCTTGGTCGCCAGGAAAGCGCTCGCTTCCCACAGCGAATCGCTGCTCCAGCGCAGGCCCACGCCAACGCCAGACAAGCTGACGCTGTTGTCACCGGTGGTCCAGGGGCGGCGATTGATGTTCACGCGCGCGCTGTCGATGAAGGCCAGGGCCTGCAGGTTGCCAGCAGCCACGCGCCCCATGTCACGCCGCAGTTCGACGCTGGCGAGATAAGCGGTATCGCCGGAGATGGCACCCACATCATAAGCGCGCACGCTGTAGGGACCGCCGATGCTCATCTTTTCGGCCGAGTCCAGGTTGGTATCGGCCCATTGCGCGGCCACGTTGATGAAGAGGGAATGGTTCCTGTCCAGCATCTGCAGCCGGGTGAAGTTGGTGTTCCATTTGGAGTAGCCCCCGCGTGTCTGCGCGCTGGCGGCATCCGATGACGCTGCTGCAGCGTCGTCGAAGCCCACACGTCCGGCAGTCCAGCCCACGCCCCACGCGCTCACGGCGCTGCCCAGGAAACCGTCACGCAGATTGCCCGACAGGCTCAACAGCCAGTTGTCGAGATGGCGATCGGTACGCAGCCCGCTAGCCCCTATGCGGTCTTCCAGCGTCTTGGCATCGTATTGAATCTGGGCATACACGTTGTAGTCCTTGCCCCGCACCACGGGATGCTTGAGCCACAGGCTGGCCACCATGGCATTGCCGTGCGCATCCAGCGCACTGACGTTGTCGCCCAGCTTGTAATGCACTTGCGAGTACGCAGCCCCGACGTGCGTTCCCGCGCCGTTGAGCAACGTGTCGTAACTGACCCGCCCATAGGCCATGCGTTCGCCCGTGCTGATCAGGCTGGCCGAGAGGACATCGCCGTGACGAAGCGGGTTGAACAGACTGGCAGTACCGCTGACACGGACCCGCCCGATATATCGGTTGCCGTAGTTGTCGAGCGAGAGGCTGCCCGCACTGGCCTCCTTGTGCGTGGTATCGATATCGAGATCGGAAGTGCCGACTGCTTCGCCCGGCTTGAGTACCGCATTCACACCCACACCGGGCACATCGGACAGCAGCAGCAGGGCACGGTCCAGCTCCGTCTCGGAAACCGGCTGCCCCTTCTGCAGGGGTGACAGGATCGATTCCAGCAACCCGGTATTGACCCGGCTGCCGTTGGAAAAATGGACGCTTCCATAGCGGGCTTCGACCACCTGGATCACGACCACGCCCTCCGCGATGGTTTGCGCGGGGATAACCGCCCGTGCCAAGGGAAACCCGCGCTGCTGGTAATAGCTGCTGATGCGTGCGGCCAAGGCACCGAGGTCGGGCAGCGTCAGCGTCTTTCCTTGCTGATCTGCGACCAGGGCATGCAGCGTCGCGGTATCGAAGGCCGTGTTGCCGACGATACGAATTTCCCTGACCAGGAACGGCGCGGAGGAAGGCAGCGCGGCACTGTCCTTCGATTCGATCCGCAGGTCCGGTTGATTGGGCAACGGTGCCGTGCTCGGGGACGGCTGCAATTCCTGCAGCAGCGACCCGGCGTCGGCAGGTACACCCGGACCGGCGGCCCAAGCAGCATGAGAGACCAGCAGGAGCGCCGCCGAGACGGGCATGACGATCAGGGAGGAGCGCGATACGTATTTCATCAACATGCTTATTCTGCTGTTCTGGAAACGTCGTCCGGCAGTTGCGTACCGCCATTGCGGATTTGCAGCACCGGGCCGATTGCGCCGAGGTTCGTCCGGCCAAGATCGACGTTGGCGGTCCGGCTTGCCTCGTCGTTTCTCGCATCATCACGCGCCTCGGCGCTCACGGCCAGCGTCGGCGAAAGCGCCAGCGACTGCGGCCGGGAAGCCGACTGGGGAGAGAGGACCGAGGATTGCACCTGCGTGACCGTATCGCGCACCTGCTGCGGCGGATTCACGGATGGCGACGATGCTGCCGGCGATGCCGCTGTCGCTGTCGCTGCCGCAGTGATGTTGGCCAGCGTTGAGGTCTGACCGGTGATGGTGTAGTTGCCGGCGTCGGCACCGCCATACCTGCTGAACAGGTTGACCAGCTTGCCGTTGCCGACAGCGGGATCAGTGAAGGCCCCGGTAGCCGTCACCGTCACCACGTCGCCACTCACTTTTCCGCTCAGCAGCGCGTTGGCCGCATTGACGCTGGCACCGGTGCTTCCGTCAAAGATCTTGTTGTCGGCCGTGATGCCGCTGACTACCAGCGGGGCCGGTGTGATGTTTGCCGTCTGGCCCGCAGGCTGCACCACATCGTAGTTGCCACCATCGGCCCCGCCCAGCGCATAAGTCACCGTCACCGCCTTGTTGCTGCCGACATTCTTGTCGTTGAAGCGCCCTGACGCGATCAGGGAGACGACATCTGCGCCCAGGGCAGTCACGCTGGCCGTACCGGATACCGTGGCAACCGTGGTGCCGTCATACACCTTGCTGTTGACGGTCACGCCACCGGTGGGCGTCAGGGTGGCCTTGTTGATCGTGGCCGTCACGCCGGCCGGCTGCACGATGTTGTAATTGCCCGCGTCGCTGCCAGTGAGCGTGAAACCGGTCACGTTCACGGTCTTGCCGGTGCCGGCGTTCTTGTCCGCGAACGTGCCCACGGCGGTGCCAGCGAGCGAGACCACGTCGCTGCCAAGCGCCGCGACACTGGCCGTACCGATCAGGGTCGCCGTGGTCGTGGCGTCATAAGTCTTGTCGCTGGCACCCACGCCACTCACGCTGAGATTGGCCTTGTTGATCGTGGCGGTCAGGCCGGTGGGCTGGATGAAGTTGTAGTTGCCGGCATCGCTGCCCGTGAGCGTGTATCCCGATACGCTGACGGCCTTGTTGATGCCGGCATTCTTGTCCGCGAAGGTCCCTGTGCCGGTACCGGTGACCGAGACCACGTCGCTGCCCAGGGCAGCCACGCTGGCCGTGCCGCTCAAGGTCGCGTTGGTGGAGGCGTCATAGGTCTTGCTGCTGGCGCTGATGCCGTTCACGTTGAGATCGGCCTTGTTGATCGTGGCGGTCAGGCCGGAGGGCTGGATGAGGTTGTAGTTGCCGGCGTCGGCACCGCTGAGGGTGTAGCCGGTGACCGTGACGGCCTTGTTGCTGCCTGCGTTCTTGTCGCTGAACGCGCCCACCCCGCCAGACACCGAGACCACGTCGCTGCCCAGCGCCGCCACACTGGCTGTACCGGCCAGCGTGGCGGTGGTGGTGGCATCGTAGGTCTTGTTGCTGGCGCTGATGCCGCCCACGGCCAGGTAGGCCTTGCTGATCGTGGCCACCAGGCCGGTCGGCTGGACGATGTTGTAGTTGGATGCGTCGGTGCCGGTGAGGGAGTAGCCGCTCACCGCAACGGCCTTGCCGTTGCCGGCATTCTTGTTGGCGAACGTTCCCACGCCGGTGCCTGTCACCGCGACCACATCGCTGCCCAGTGCCGTGACACTGGCCGTGCCGGCGAGGCTGGCGGTCGTGGTGGCATCGTAAGTCTTGTTGTTGGCGGTGATGCCGGAGACGTTCAGGTTGGCCTTGTTGATGGTGGCAGTCAGGCCGGTCGGCTGGATGAGGTTGTAGTTGCCGGCATCGGCACCCGCGAGCGAGTAGCCGCTCACCGTGACGGCCTTGTTGCTGCCCGCGTTCTTGTTGCTGAACGTCCCCACGCCAGTACCGGTGACCGAGACCGCGTCGCTGCCCAGCGCCGTGACGCTGGCCGTCCCGCTCAGCGTGGCCGAGGTTGTGGTGTCGTAGGTCTTGTCGCTCGCGCTGATGCCGCCCACGGTCAGGTTGGCCTTGTTGATCGTGGCCGTCAGCCCGGTCGGCTGGATCAGGTTGTAGTTGTTGGCATCCGTGCCGGTGAGGACATACGTCGCCCCCACGCCCTTGTTGCTACCGGCGTTCTTGTCGCTGAAATTGGCGCTGCTCAAGGACAGCGAAATCGCATCGCTGCCGAAAGCGGCCACGGTCCCGCCAGACACCGTCGCCGTCGTGGTGCCGTCATAGGTCTTGCTGTTGGCAGTTGCGCCCGTGACCGTGACGTTGGCCTTGTTGATGTTGGCCGTCAGGCCGGTCGGCTGGATCAGGTTGTAGTTGCTGGAATCCGAGCCCGTCAGGACATACGTGGCCGTCACCGCCTTGTTGGTGCCGGCGTTCTTGTCGCTGAAGTTGGCGCTGCTCAACGAGACCGACACCGAATCACTGCCGAACGCCGCTACCGAGGCCGTGCCCGAGATCGTCGCGGTGGTCGTGCCGTTGTAGGTCTTGTCGTTGGCCGTCAGGCCGCCATTGAGGGTCAGGTTGGCTTTGTTGATCGTCGCCGTCTTGGCGTCGAGTCCATTGAGGAAGTACTTGCCCGAGTCCGGACCGCTCAGGGTGACACCACTGATGGTCACCGCCTTGTTTGTCCCGGCGAACCGGTCATTGAACGTGGCGATGGCGCCGGACGTATTGATCGTCACCCATGGCGGGGTCACCATGGGGTTGATGGCACCGCTCAGGGTGGCCGTGGTGGTCCCATCATAGGTCTTGCTCACAATGCCCGCAGTGAGGTTGATCGCCATGTAGGCGTTGAATTGGCCCGATCCAATCATGGTGACAAAGAGACTGAAGTCAGTAGGATGGAAATAATCATCCGGGTTGTAGTAGATCTTGGTATAACCGTTATTGCCCTGCACGCCCAGCGCATTGGCATCGAACTTGACGCTGCCCGTGCCGGTTCCGGTGTTATCGGCACGCAGGACAATGTTGCCATTGCCGACGGTAGCATCGATTAAGGTGGCGTAACCCAAATTGATATTGCGATAGGCGCTGAGGGTCAGCGTGGTACCGCTTGTCCAATTCATACCGCCGATCAATACACCGTCGACCAGGTTGATATCGCCATTGCCCGAGATTCCTGCGCCGCAGCCTGATACGTTGGTGCAGCTGACGGTGGGGCCGGTCTTGATCGTCACATCACTGTATTGCAATGCCGCCGTGATCTGCGCCCCGGAAATATCCCCGTGCGAATTGGGGTCCTGATCGTAGTAGATCCTCATGTCCTGGGGATCCAGCAACCAGCTGCCGGCCTTCCCCTTCGGCGCGAGCGTATTGACGAAGGCCGGCTTGCCGACCGTCAGATGCTCCCCGGACGTCTCGACCTGCCCGCCGTTTCCGCCATCCTTGCCGCCGCGCGCGGTGATGCTGCCGTTGAAGATGGTGCTGCCATCCGACCAGATCGCCACGTTGCCGCCGTTGCCATTCGAGATGGCATCGGCATTGATGGTGGCCCCGGCGGCTAAGGTCGTGGCCTGCGCATTCTGCTCCGGCCCGGCCCCCAGGAAATTGCCACCCACCAGTGCGGTGCCTCCTCCTGTGTCGCCGGAGATGTCGATACTGCTACCTGCCGCCAGCGTGACGTCGTGGCCAAGTACCTTGACGGTTCCGCCGGTCTGGCCTGCGTTCTTTCCGGAAGCATCGAGCCTGCCGCTGTTGCTGACCGATCCGCGGTTGCCGCCGTCCAGGATGATGGTGCCGTTGACGTTCTGCACACTGCGCGCTTCGATGATGCCGGTATTGTTGACCACGCTGGCCAGCACCGCATCCTTGGCACCGGCCGACAACACTACGCTGCCGCCGTCGACGCGAATCAGGCCGCCATTTTCCGCGAGACTGTCCAGGGTGTTCTGGTTGACCTGCAGCTTCACCAGGCTGGTATCGGCGAAGGTAAGCGTGACGTCGTTGCCTGCTCCCAGCATCACCGCGCCGGAAGGTGCAGTGATGTTTCCCTGGTTGCTGACCGTATTGCCAATGAAGGCAACGTAGCCGCCGGAGGCGACATTGATGTCACCCTGGTTGAGGATGCTTCCTGTGCCGTTGCCGCTGAATCGGCGACTGGTAGCGGTGAGGCTGGCATCACTCATGTCCAGCGTCGAGGCCACCAGTCCACCGACATTGATCTGCGAACCTGCGCCAAAGAGGAGGCCGTTGGGATTGATGAGATAGACCTGGCCATTGGCATTGAGCTGGCCGAAGAATTGCGTCGGATTGGTGTCCTGGATGCGATTGACCACCACCGAGCTGGCCGAGGGCTGGACGAAATTGACCGTCTCGCCACGGGTGGTGTTGAACGATTGCCAGCTCACGGACATGCGCTGGCTGGACTGCGTGACCGTGGTCGTGGTGCCGGACTGCGCGATGCTGCCCGCGCCTGCGGTCACCTGTCCGCCCACGGGTCCGGCCTGCGCCAGCAGCGGCGACATCAACAGTGCCGCGGCCACTCGCTGTCGGTTCCGGCACTTTCCCTGGCTGCGCGAGATTTCGGATACGGCCACCCAGGCCTGATGTACGGCACTCCAGACAAGCCGATAGATGCGGTTGAACGAGGCGTGGCCTCCCATGACTTCCCCCCTGTAGAAAGATCGTCCCCCCGCTTGCAGAATCCCTCACGACAGCGGGTACGAATGCATGCTTTTATTAATTGGTATCTGTTAGTAGCTTTTAGTAGCTCTTAGTAGCTTTTAGCAACTAACTTTTTCATTAGTGTTTGGTCTAGCGGCTTTCTGAAAAATGGCTGGAAGCGGCGAACAATTTTTTAAGTTTTATGTTTAATGAATTAATCGCAATCGCTATCGGTTGTGCAACCGCCAGCCATGTTGGAGTCGACTGAATTCTGTATTCTTCAGCTACGCCAGATACTGGGCCTACCTCTTTCGGGCGGTGAAAAGACTTCGGCGCTTTGGCACGCCGCGTAACAGCAGAGGCTCAAATTTCAAGAGCCTGTCCGTACTTTAACTTAAAGACACTTTGATCTCTGGCGGCGAAGCCAGCCAGAAGCTGATGAATCAGGACCATATTTTTTACTTTATGATTCTTATGGTCAATAGTCTGTTTGGACTGCTGCTTGCGGAGTGGCCACTGCTCTCTGACCGCCCCATTTTTCCTTACGCTGACTCATGGATATCGGCCTGCCAGACACCCGCACATAAAAAAGCCGTCCGGGCCACCAGGGCGCGAACGGCGATCAGCAAGCAAGGCAGGCAGCCTCAGCCCACGTGATAAAGATGCACCGGCCGAAACCCCAGGCGCTCCTTGTGCCGCGCAATCTTCTGCAGCATCCGCAAACCCTCCTCATGCCCGGCCACCACCACCCGGCGCACGGCGCTGCGGCCTTCGATACCGTCCCAGGCTTGCGTGAGTACCCAGTCACCCAGCAGATCCTGCACCAGGTCCACCGTGAAGATGGCGCGCGTCTTGCCGTCGGTGAAGTGCAGGCGCGTGGCCACGGTCACGGGCAGTGCATGGGTGACGTGGTCAGCGGAATCGATCATGGCAAAAGCAGGGCTACGGAACGGCGGGCGTGGATGATAGCAGGACGGCGACGGAATACAAGAACCAGCGGCAAAAGTCCGGAAATGAAACTAACCGCCCGGCATCAGGCCGGACGGCGATTCCGTCAACTATTTACAGGTTCGGCGCCAGCCAGCGCTCCACCTCTTCCTTGGGCACATGGCGGCGTTCCGCCATATCCACGACCTGGTCTTCACCGATCTTGCCGACCACGAAGTACTTCGACTGCGGATGCGCGAAGTAGAAGCCCGACACCGAGGCGCCGGGGAACATGGCGTAAGACTCGGTCAACTGCATGCCGATCTCGTCACACTGCATGACGCGGAAAGCCTCAGCCTTGACGGTGTGCTCCGGGCAAGCCGGATAGCCGGGGGCGGGACGGATGCCGAGATACTTTTCCTTGATGAGATCGGTGCTGCTCAGGTTCTCATCAGCGGCATAGCCCCACAGGTCCTTGCGCACGCGCTCATGCAGGTATTCGGCGAAGGCTTCGGCCAGGCGGTCCGCCAGGGCCTTGAGCATGATCGAGGAGTAATCGTCGTGGGCATCCTCGAAGCGCTTTTCGTATTTCTCGATACCCAGGCCGGCGGTCACGGCAAACATGCCGATGTAATCCTGCACGCCCGATGCCTTGGGCGCGATGAAGTCAGACAGGCACTGGTTGGGACGCGCCACGCCATCCACCACCGGCTTCTCGGTCTGCTGGCGCAGGCCGTAATAGGTGAAGGCCACCTGGCTGCGGCTGTCGTCGGTGTAGATCTCGATGTCGTCGTCGTTGACAGTGTTGGCTGGCAGCAGCGAGATGACGCCATTGGCGGTGAGCCAGCGGCCATCGATGATCTTCTTCAGCATGGCCTGGGCTTCCTGGAAGACCTTGGTCGCCGCTTCGCCCACGACTTCATCGGTGAGGATCGCAGGATAAGGACCGGCCAGGTCCCAGGTCTGGAAGAACGGACCCCAGTCGATGTAGTTGGCCAGCAAACCCAGGTCCACATTCTTGAACAGGCGGCGGCCGATGAACTTGGGCTTGACCGGTGCGAATTCCAGCTTGGTCCTGTTGGCGCGGGCCGCTGCCAGCGACAGCATGGGCGCGGCCTTCTTGCTGGCGTGCTGTTCGCGGATGCGTTCGTAGTCGGCGTTGAGGTCGGCCACGTACTGCGTCTTCTGCTCGTCGGCCAGCAGCGACTGCGCCACCGACACGGCGCGCGAGGCGTCGGGCACGTAGACCACCGGGCCTTCGTAATTGGGAGCGATCTTGACGGCCGTGTGGGCGCGCGAGGTCGTGGCGCCGCCGATCATCAGCGGCATCTTGAGACCCGCGAAATACGGGTCGCGCTGCATTTCCTTGGCGACGTAGGCCATCTCTTCCAGCGACGGGGTAATGAGGCCGGAGAGGCCGATGATGTCGGCCTTCTCTTCCTTGGCCTTGGCCAGGATCTCGGCGCAGGGCACCATCACGCCCATGTTGACGACCTCGAAGTTGTTGCACTGGAGGACGACGGTGACGATGTTCTTGCCGATGTCGTGCACGTCGCCCTTGACGGTGGCAATGACGATCTTGCCCTTGGGCTTGGCGACTTCACCGGTGGCGATTTCGAGCTGGCGCTTCTCTTCTTCGATGAAGGGGATCAGGTGCGCCACGGCCTGCTTCATCACGCGTGCCGACTTGACCACCTGCGGCAGGAACATCTTGCCCTGGCCGAACAGGTCACCGACCACGTTCATGCCATCCATCAGCGGACCTTCGATCACGTGGATGGGACGGCCGCCATCGGCGGCGACCTGCTGGCGCACCTCTTCGGTGTCTTCCACGATCCACTGCGTGATGCCGTGTACCAGCGCATGCGAGAGGCGCTTGGCCACCGGCAGGTTGCGCCATTCCAGGGTGGCTTCTTCTTTCTTGTCGCCAGCCTTCAAGGTGGCGGCGTATTCGATCATGCGCTCGGTGGCGTCTTCGCGGCGGTTCAGGACCACGTCTTCCACGCGCTCGCGCAGCTCGGCCGGCAGGTCGTCATAGACGCCGATCATGCCGGCATTGACGATGCCCATGGTCATGCCGGCCTTGATGGCGTGATACAGGAAGACTGTGTGGATCGCTTCGCGCGCCGGGTCGTTGCCGCGGAAGCTGAAGGACACGTTGGAGACACCGCCGCTGATCTTGGCGTAGGGCAGGTTCTGGTGGATCCAGCGGGTGGCTTCGATGAAGTCGACCGCGTAGTTGTTGTGTTCCTCGATGCCGGTGGCGACCGCAAAGATGTTGGGGTCGAAGATGATGTCTTCGGGCGGGAAGTCCAGCTTGTCCACTAGCAGGCGATAGGCGCGTTCGCAGATCTCGATCTTGCGGGCGAAGGTATCGGCCTGGCCCACTTCGTCGAAGGCCATGACGATGACGGCGGCGCCATAGCGGCGGCACAGCTTGGCTTCGCGCAGGAATTTCTCCTCGCCTTCCTTCATCGAGATGGAGTTGACGATGGACTTGCCCTGCACGCACTTCAGGCCCGCTTCGATGACTTCCCACTTGGAGGAGTCGATCATGATGGGCACCCGTGCGATGTCCGGCTCGGAGGCGATCAGGTTGAGGAAGCGCGTCATGGCGGCGACCGAATCGAGCATCGCCTCATCCATGTTGATGTCGATGATCTGCGCGCCGTTCTCGACCTGCTGGCGAGCCACTGCCAGGGCCTCGTCGTATTGTTCGTTCAGGATCAGGCGGGCGAAAGCCTTGGAACCGGTGACGTTGGTGCGCTCGCCGACGTTGACGTAGAGCGACTGGTCATTGATGGTGAAGGGCTCCAGGCCCGACAGGCGCATCTCGTGCGTGGGCTCGGGCAGCTTGCGCGGCGCGATCGTAGCCACCGTGTCGGCAATGGCCTTGATGTGCGGCGGCGTGGTGCCGCAGCAGCCACCGGCGACGTTGACGAAACCGCTCTCGGCGAATTCCTTCAACAGGGCCGAGGTGACGTCCGGGGTTTCATCAAAGCCGGTATCGCTCATCGGATTGGGCAGGCCGGCGTTGGGGTAGATGCAGACGTAGGTGTCGGCGATCTTGGACAGCTCTTCCGCATAGGGGCGCATCAGGGCGGCACCGAGGGCGCAGTTCAGGCCCACGGTCAGCGGGCGCGCATGGCGGATGGAGTTCCAGAAGGCGGTCACGGTCTGGCCCGACAGGATGCGGCCGGACGCATCGGTGACGGTGCCCGAGATCATGATGGGCAGGCGCTTGCCGCTCTCTTCGAAGAAAGTATCAATGGCGAACAAAGCCGCCTTGCAGTTGAGCGTATCGAAGATGGTCTCGACCAGCAGCACGTCTGCACCACCTTCGACCAGCGCACGGGTCTGCTCCAGATAGGCCGCCACCAGCTGATCGAAGCTGACGTTGCGCGCGGCCGGGTCGTTGACGTCCGGCGAGATGGAAGCGGTCTTGGGCGTGGGGCCGAGGGCGCCGGCCACGAAGCGCGGCTTGTCCGGGGTCGAGTACTTGTCGCAGGCCGCACGCGCCAGGCGCGCCGATTCCACGTTCATCTCGTAGACCAGGTGCGCCATGTGGTAATCGTCCTGGGCCACGCTGGTGGCGCCGAAGGTATTGGTCTCGATCAGGTCGGCACCGGCGGCCAGATATTGCTCGTGGATTTCCTGGATGATGTGCGGCTGGGTCAGCGAGAGCAGTTCATTGTTGCCCTTGACGAACAGGTCCTTGCCGGGAACGCTGAAGCCGGCGAAACGCTGGCCGCGATAATCCTCTTCGGTCAGCTTGTAGCGCTGGATCATGGTGCCCATGGCGCCATCGAGGATGAGGATGCGCTGCGACATCAGGTCGCGCAGCAGCAATTCGGTCTGGCACAGTTCGTTCGGCTTCATCTGGCGTTTTTCTCTGGTAACGGCAACAATGCGAGGCCTGATCCCGCACGCGAGCGCGCTGCGGATAAAAAAACCGGCCAGAAAAGGACCGGTTCGTCAGGCAAAAAGTGAACCCGATTATACGCCAAAGCACCCTCCCCCCGCCCCCCGGCAGGCTTTGCGGGCGGGACTTAGTTGCAGAATGTTAACTATTTACATCCATGCCCGATCACCCGCCCATCCTCATTCTGACCGCCCTGGAAAATGAACTCGATGCCGCCGCCGCCCCGGCGGGGGTGCAGGTGGTCTATTGCGGCGTGGGCAAGGTCAATGCCGCCCTGCATGCGACCCAGGCCATCCTGACCCATCGCCCGCGCGCGCTCATCAATTTCGGCACGGCCGGCAAGATCGATCCGGCGCACGACGGGCTGCTCGAAGTGGCGGCCGTCATCCAGCGCGACATGGCGGCCATGCCGCTGGCACCGCGCGGAGTGACGCCATTGATGAACCAGGAGCAACAGCCGGCGCGCCTGGAGTCCGGCTATCCCGGCGTGCTGTGCGGCACCGGCGACAGCTTCGTGACGGCGGCCGATGACTGGCTGCTGGAACAGAAGGTCGATCTGGTGGATATGGAATTGTTTGCCATCGCCCGCGTGTGCCGGCACTTTGGCTTGCCGTGGCGGGCCTTCAAGTTCATCACCGATGGGGCCGATGACGATGCGGCCGATGACTGGCAGGCGCGCGTGCATCTGGGCGAGGAACTGTTCTGGCGGCATCTGCCGCTGGTGCTCAGGCAGTTCGATGGAGAACAGGCGCGTTGATTCGCGCAGGCGTTCAGGCGCGACGGGAGGACTTAGTTCGCGCCTGAACCAAAGTCCTCATGCCTGCCTGAAGGTGGTCGCAGCGCTCAGGCGAAGCGGCCGCCTTCCAGCGGGAATCCCTTCAGGAATTCTGCCGCCGGCAGGCGCTTGCCGCCCGGCTTCTGCAGTTCCGTCAGCAGCAATGCGCCTTCACCGCAAGCCACCACGATGCCGGCCTGGGCATCGGCCGACAGTACCTGTCCCGGCTCGCCCTGCTGCGCCACCTTGACCGGACGCGCCTGCCACAGCTTGACCACGGTATCGCCGAAGCGGCCCGTTGCGCCGGGGAAGGGATTGAACGCGCGGATGCGGCGAGCCAGTTGCTCGGCACTCTGGGTGAAGTCGAGCGCGGCCTCTTCCTTGGCGATCTTGGCGGCGTAGTTCGCGCCCTCTTCCGGCTGCGGCGTGGCCGGCAGCGTGCCCTGTTCCAGCCTCGCAATCGCTTCCACGATCATCTTGCCGCCCAGTGCGGCCAGCTTGTCATGCAGGCTGCCGGTGGTGTCGTCCTCAGCGATGGGGACGCTTTCGATCAGCATCATGGGGCCGGTGTCGAGGCCCTCTTCCATCTGCATGATGGTGATGCCGGTCTCGGTGTCACCGGCCTCAATGGCGCGATGGATGGGGGCGGCACCGCGCCAGCGCGGCAGCAGCGAGCCGTGGATGTTGATGCAGCCAAGGCGCGGGATGTCGAGCACGCTGCGCGGCAGGATCAGGCCATAGGCAGCCACCACCATCACGTCATGCGGGGTCGATTGCAGCAGGGCGTGGGCTTCCTGTGCCACGTCCGGATACTTGCCGTTCAGGCGCAGCGAGACCGGCTGCGCCACCGGCGTGCCGTGCTTGATCGCGCACTGCTTCACGGGTGAGGCCTGCAGCTGCATGCCGCGTCCGGCGGGGCGGTCGGGCTGGGTCAGCACCAGCGTGATCTCGTGACCGGCAGCGTACAGCGCTTCGAGCGCGACGGCGGCGAATTCCGGCGTGCCGGCAAAAATGATCTTCATGAAAAACTCCAGGGGCGGCCGCAGCCGCCAGATTTACAGATTGCGTTTCTTGTGGGGCGCGCGGGCGAAGGCGATATCGTACAGCCAGTTCGGCAGCAGCCGCAGCAGCTTGGCCACCACCCCCATCTGCCAGGGGATGACGCGATAGCTCACGCCCTCGGCGATGCTCTCGACGGCACGCTCGGCAAAGCGCTCCACCGGCATCAGGAAGGGCATGGGATAGGTGTTCACGCGGGTCATCGGGGTATCGATGTAGCCCGGCGCAATGGTCACGACCTTGATGCCGGAGGAGCGCAGTTCCACCCGCAGCGATTCGCAGTAGCTGATGACAGCCGACTTGGAGGCGCTGTAGGCCCCCGCCCCCGGCAGGCCGCGAATGCCGGCCACGCTGCCGATGCCGACCAGGCGGCAGCGATTGCGCTCCGCGGGCGGCGCGGCCTTCATGCGCGCCACGAAGGGCGTGAAGGTGGCGAAGGTGGCCGTGACGTTGACGGCCAGGATGCGTTCGAAGGCCGGCAGGTCTTCCTGGTATTCGGTCAGGGTGCCTTGCGAGATGCCGGCGTTGGCAATGACCACGTCAGCCCCGCCGAACTCGGCCAGGAAGGCTTCGGCGGCAGCCGCCAGGGCCGCGTGGTCGGTGACGTCGAGGGCATAGACGCGATGCCGTTCCGGATGCGGCAGGCTGGCGCGCAGGGCTTCCAGCTCGGCCGTGCGGCGCGCTACCAAGCCGAGGATGGCACCACGGCGGGCGTAGGCTTGCGCCAGGGCCATGCCGATACCGCTGGAGGCGCCGGTCAGGAACACGCGTTCCTGGGCTGCAACGACGAGAGGGTTGGCCATGCCTGCTCCTGAGGTGATATGAAGGTTTAGGTAATTTCTGCTGCCCAAATGACAACGGTCCGCGGCCTTGCGGACGCGGACCGTGTGGAACGGGTGAAGCTTATTTCTTTTTCGCGGGGGTGCTGCCAGCGGCCTTTTCAGCAGCCACCTTGGCCACCAGGTGATCCATCACCTGCAGGGCGGCGGCTTGCTGCATCGATTCCGGCTGGTTGGCCAGGGCCACGCCGACCACGGCCGGCGAGGTCACATAACGGCCATCGATGGCGATCATGGGCACGCCGTCGACCTTGTAGGCTTCCTGCAGCTGCGCCGCGCGGCGGGCCTTGGTCTGCACGCCGAAGGAGTTGTACAGGTCGAGGAATTTCTGCTTGTCCAGGCCGATCTTCTCGATGTAGGCCAGGATGGTCTTGTCGGTGTTGATGCGCTGGTTTTCCACGTGGATGGCCTGGAAGATCTTGGGGGTCAGCTCATCGGCCTTGCCCATGGCTTCCAGCGTGTAGTAGAGCTTCTGCTGCGGCACGAAGCTGTCGCGGAAGGCCACCGGCACCTTCTTGAAGCTGATCTTGTCGCCCTGCTTCTTGACCCAGGCCGTCAGCGACGGATCCCAGGCCGCGCAGTGCGGACAGTCGAACCAGAAGAACTCGGTGACTTCGACCTTGTTGCCGGAGTCGGTCGGCTGGGCCTGCTCCAGCACACGGTAGTCGCTGCCCACTTGCGGATTGGCCGGCGAGGCCGAAGCGCCAACGCTGGCGGTGAAAGCCAGTACGCCGAAGCTGACCGCAGCCAGCAGCTTTTGATGGAAACGCATGGTATTACCCTCTCTGATGGATAGTCGGCGGAATCGGCCTGGGGCCGTTCCAAGCCCGTCGTGCCGGTCGGTTATCCCCTGCCGCCGGCATCCACGGTGCGATCTGTTTATTTGGGGATGCGCACGATGGCGGCATCGACCCCGTTATCGGACAGCTTGCTGCGCGTGCGGTTCATCGACTCCGCATGCTCGAAGGGACCGATACGCACGCGGTAAAGCACGCCACTGTCTGCCGTGCGTTCGGTGACCTTGGCCTCGAAGCCCAGCAGGGCCAGCTTGGCGCGGGCACTTTCGGCATCGGCCTGGTCGCGGAAGGCACCGGTCTGCAGGAAGTAAGTCCACTTGTCGTCGTTGGTGTCGTTCTTGGCGGCCGGGCTCGCAGGCGTCGTGGCCGAGGGCTTGGCGTCAGCCGTCTTGCTGTCGGACTTGGACGGTGCCGGCGTGGCCGGGCTGGCCTGCGGCGTCGGCGCTACCGGCGGCACCGGTTGCGCGGCGGCCGTATTGGGCGGCACCGGCGTCTGCGACTGCTGCTGGTCGCGCGCTGCTTCGCGGGCGATGTCGCGGTTGCCGTAGAGCGGACGGTTGGGATCGGCCGCCTGGGCCGGTGTCGGGTCGGCGCGCTCGGGGCGCGTCACCTTGTTGACGAAGGGGATGGGCGACTTGGTGATCATCAGTGCCACACCCACGGCGATCCCAAGGCCGACGATCAAACCCAGGATCAGGCCGAGCAGCGTACCGCCGGCCTGCTTGTGATATTTCGCGTTCAACGGTTTCACGTTTCTCTTTAGCTGCTTGTTTTACATTCTGGCCGGAGCCGATACGCCCAACAATGCCAGGCCGTTGCGCAGCACCTGGCGGGTGGCGGACAACAGCGCCAGGCGTGCAGACCTGGTTGGGACATCGTCGACCAGCACGCGTTCCGCATTGTAGTAGCTATGCAGTTCGCCTGCCAGATCGCGCAGGTAGAAGGCGACCTGGTGCGGTCCCAGTTCCTGCAGGGCATGGGCCAGCATGTCCGGATACTCGGCCAGCTTGGCCAGCAGCGACGCTTCGCGCGGGGCGGTCAGCAGCGACAGGTCGGCCGTGGTCTTGAGCGCTTCTTCATCCACGCCCGACTTGCCCAGCACGGTGCAGATGCGGGCATGGGCGTACTGGACGTAGTAGACCGGGTTTTCATCGGACTGCGCCAGCGCCAGGTCGACGTCGAAGACGAACTCGGTATCGGCCTTGCGCGAGATCAGGAAGAAGCGCACCGCATCGCGGCCGCGCGTGAGATCACGTGCTTCGCCCTCGACCGCTTCGCCAGCCGACCATTCGATCAGGTCGCGCAGGGTGACGTAGGAACCGGCGCGCTTGGAAATCTTGACCTCTTCGCCATTGCGCATGACGGTGACCATCTTGTGCAGCACGTAGTCGGGATAGCCCTGCGGGATACCCACGCCGGCAGCCTGCAGGCCGGCGCGCACGCGGGCGATGGTGCCGTGGTGGTCGCTGCCCTGAATGTTGATGACCTTGCCGTAGCCGCGTTGCCACTTGTTGATGTGATAGGCGACGTCGGGCACGAAGTAGGTGTAGGTGCCGTCGGTCTTCTTCATGACGCGATCCTTGTCGTCGCCATAGTCGGTGGTACGCAGCCAGAGCGCGCCATCCTGCTCGTAGGTCTTGCCAGCGGCAATGAGCGCCTCCACGGCGGCGGCCACCTTGCCGTCGGCGTAGAGCGAGGACTCCAGGTAGTAATTGTCGAACTTCACGCCGAAGGCCTGCAGGTCCAGGTCCTGCTCGTGGCGCAGGTAGGCCACGGCGAAGCGGCGGATCGATTCCATGTCTTCCACATCGCCGCTGCCGGTGACGGGTTCGCCGTCGCTGGCCGAGACGGTCTTCTTGTCGAGGAAGTCGCGGGCGATATCGGCGATGTAGTCGCCGTTGTAGGCCGACTCGGGCCACTCGGCGTCACCCGGCTTGAAGCCGCGCGCACGCGCCTGCACCGAGGTGGCCAGCGTGGCGATCTGCACGCCGGCATCGTTGTAGTAGAACTCGCGCAGCACGTCATAGCCCTGGGCTTCCAGCAGCGAGGACAGCGCATCGCCCAGCGCGCCCTGGCGGCCATGGCCCACGTGCAGCGGACCGGTCGGGTTGGCCGAGACGAACTCGACCAGCACCTTCTTGCCGGCCCCCAGGCTGCCACGGCCGAAGGCCTCGCCCTGTTCGTGGATCACCTGGACCACCGCCTGCTTGGCGGCAGCCGCCACGCGCAGGTTGATGAAGCCGGGGCCGGCGATCTCGACCGACTCCACCAGGCCTTCGCGCGCCGGGTCGGCCATGACGGCGGCCACGATGGCTTGCGCCAGTTCGCGCGGATTCTTCTTGAGCGGCTTGGCCAGCTGCATGGCGATGTTGCAGGCAATGTCGCCGTGCGAGGCATCGCGCGGACGCTCGAGCGTGATGGTCGGGGTCAGGCCGCTATCAGCCAGCAGCGGCTGCAAGGCGGACGAGAACAGGTCGGAGATGCGTTGTTTCTGTTGTGCGAGCATGGGAATGAGGGGTAAAGCGGAAGCGGCCGAGGCGCTGGTCTGGCAGGCTGCGCCGCGCGGAGGGATCGCTTGCAATTGGTTGAGCAGCCGAGATTATACCGGCTAGGCGCACCATGTTGGCTGCCCGAGCAAGCAGCTTGCACACAGGCAAGCTCTCTGTTCCATAAAGATGGCGCAATCACAACAAAGCGTGCAGCTGCGCTTGGACGCGCTTAGGTCAATTTTGCAACAAACTTCACCCGGCATTTCAGGATGCGCCGGGGGCCCGCCTGCTGCCGGGCTGCCTTCATATATCGACCGGATCGACCTCAAGCGACCAGCGCACCCGCGTCTTCAGTTGCCGCAACTCGGCCAGCCAGTGCTTGAGGAAGCCTTGCAGCGCCGGGCGTGATGGACATTCGATGAGCAACTGCGCCCGCTCCACGTTGGCCACCCGCATCATGGTCATGGGGATCGGTTCGTTGATGGTGATGGCGGGGGCGTCCAACAGGGCGGCGGCCTCCTTCAGGAAAGCCATGGCCGTCTCCAGCTCGCGCGCCTCGGCGCGCAGCAGGGCCTGGTACATGAAGGGCGGGAAATGGGCCTGGCGGCGCTCGTCCAGCAGGTCGCCGGCAAAGCCGTCGTAGTCATGGCGCATCACGGCCTGGTACAGCGGGTGATGCGGATAGCGGGTCTGGATCAGCACCTCGCCCGAGCTGCCATCGGCGGACAGCCCGGCCCGTCCTGCGCGGCCGGCCACCTGCATCAACTGGGCAAAGAGCCGTTCACTGGCGCGGTAGTCGTGCGAGAACAGCGCGGTATCGGGATTGAGCACGCCCACCAGCGTGAGCTTTTTGAAATCGTGTCCCTTGGCCACCATCTGGGTGCCGACCAGGATATCCACCTCGCCCCGGTGCACGCTGTCGAAGGCGCTCTGGGCCGAACCCTTCAGGCGGGTCGAATCGGCATCGATGCGCAACACGCGCGCGCCGGGGAAAATCGCCCCCAATCCCTCCTCCACCCGCTGGGTACCGCGCCCCAGCGGCTGCAGGTCGACGTTGCCGCAGGTCGGGCAGGCGCGCGGGATGGCCAGTTCCAGGCTGCAATGGTGGCAGCGCAGGCGGCGCTCGGGCCGGTGCACCACCATGAAGGCATCGCAGCGCATGCAGTTGCTGATCCAGCCGCAGGCATCGCAGGCCAGCACCGGCGCATAGCCGCGGCGGTTCAGGAACAGCAGCGTCTGCTCGCCCTGCTCCAGGCGCTTGCGCACGGCGGCGATCAGGCCGGCGGTGAGGCCATCGACGGGCTTGTCGCGCTCCATGTCGATCACCTTGACGGTGGGCAGCACCGCCTGCTGGGCTGCGCGCTGGCGCAATTCCAGGCGGCGGTAGCGGCCGGCCTGGGCGTGATGCCAGGTTTCCAGCGAGGGCGTGGCCGAGCCCAGCACCACGGGAATGCCGAGCTGGTGCGCACGCCACACCGCGAGGTCGCGTGCGGAATAGCGCAGGCCTTCCTGCTGCTTGTAGGAGGGATCGTGTTCCTCGTCGATGACGATGAGCTTCAGGGACGGCAGCGAAGACAGGATCGCCAGCCGCGTGCCCAGCACGATGTGGGCCTGGCCCAGGTGCGCGGCCAGCCAGTTGCGGGCGCGCTCGCCCTCGGCCAGTCCGCTGTGCAGCGCCACCACGTTCAGGTGCGGGAAGCGCGCGCGGATGTTGCCTTCCAGTTGCGGGGTCAGGTTGATTTCGGGCACCAGCACCAGGATCTGCGCGGGGGCCGGCGCGGGCTGGCCGGGGTCGGCCGTCTGGGTCTGCTGTTCCTTGTTGCCCTGTGCCGCCTCATCGGCTGCGCGGCGCAGGATGGCGGCGGCGGCTTGGAGGTAGACCTCGGTCTTGCCGCTGCCGGTGACGCCGTACAGCAGCAACGGCGCGAATCCCGTGGCACCGGCGATGGCGTCCACGGCCTGCTGCTGGGCCGGGTTCAGGGACGGTGCCTCACCCAGCTCGAGCGGATCGGGTGCAGCCTGCAGCCCGGGTTCTGCTGCTTCGGCGGTGATCGCTTCAGCCTCGGCGCGGGTCTTGCGGCGCGCCTTGGTCTTCTTGGGCGCGACCAGACGGCCCAGGGCCTTGAGCGCCTTGTCCAGCGCCACGGTGGTCAGGGCGCGCAGGTTCTTGGGCAGCCCCGGCAGCATCACCTCGCCCAGCGGGCGCTGGTAGTAGTCGGCCGCGAAGCCGCACAGCGCCAGCCAGTGCGCCGACATCGGCGGCAACTGGTGGCGCACGGCAATGACGTCCTTGATCTTGTCGGCCTGCAAGTCGGTCTGGTCCGCATGGCCAACGACCACACCCACGGCTTCGCGGCGGCCGAACGGCACCACCACCAGCTGGCCGATGGCCGGCATGGGTTCCTCCGGCGTGGCCGGCTGCCAGCGGTAATCGAAGACGGTATGCAGGGGCGTATCGAGCGCCACCTGGAGCAGGCGTTGTTCCACGAACTTAAAGTCAATCCTGAAAAACCGGGCTAAGCCTCGGTTTCATCGTCATTTTTGGACCTATCCACATACGCTGTGGATAACTTTGGGGACAAGTGCCACTTGACATCGCCCCGCGCAGGCTGGCTGCGGCTTGCGATGCGTTGCCCAAATCGAGGGCAAAAAATTAAGCCAATGAAATCAATGACTTGCATCCGAGGCTTCAAGCACGAAAAATATTTTTGCATGGAAGCTTTGCGCATGGCGCTGGTGCTTCCTGTGTGCATAAGTCTGCACCAAGGGGCAATGTGCCCAGCGTTTGTCAAGTCCTGACCGACAGAATTTTGTCGGCTTTGGCCGGCAGGCCGTTATCTCACTGTCCTACAAACTTAAAGTAAACCTTCAAAGATTTCGATAAGCAGCGGTTTTGTAAACGCTTTTGGGTCTTATACACAGCGTCTGTGGATAACTTTGTGGGCAACTGCCTATTGACAAGCTCGCAAGCCACGGCCAGTGCATGTTTCAGCAAAAATGCCTCTGCAAGCCAAAAAATTAAACCCAATAAAATCAATGGGTTACACAGGAGCCCTCTGCGCAATCCTTCATATTCAAATAAATTTGATTCTCAGTCAAAAATTCTGCCTGTATGTGCATAAGTCCCTCGCCAGTGGCACGAATGTGCATATGGACTTGGCAAACTGCACAAATACGAAAAGATAACGACAGATACGCGCACGTTCAACCGCGCAGCGAGCGGCTGATCTCGTGCACGGCCTGCGCAAGGGTCGCCACCGCTTCCGGCGGGGTGTGCTGGGAGATGCCGTGGCCCAGGTTGAAGACATGCCCGCTGCCGGCGCCGAGGCGTCCGAAGGACTCCAGCAGCTTGCGCACTTCGGCGCGGATGGCGTCGTCACCGGCAAAGAGTACGTTGGGGTCGAGGTTGCCCTGCAGGGCTACCTTGTCGCCCACACGGCGGCGGGCTTCGCCCAGATTGACGGTCCAGTCCAGGCCAACGGCATCGGCGCCGATGGCGGCGATCTGCTCCAGCCACAGGCCACCGCCCTTGGTGAAGACGATCACCGGGATCTGCTGGCCATCCTGCTGGCGCTGCAGCTGGCTGACCACCTGCTGCATGTAGGCCAGCGAGAATTGCTGGTAGATGCCATCGGCCAGTGCGCCACCCCAGGTATCGAAGATCATCACGGCCTGCGCACCGGCGGCGATCTGCGCGTTCAGGTAGGCGGCCACGGCATCGGCATTGGTCTTGAGGATGTGGTGCATCAGGTCCGGGCGGCGATAGAGCAGGCTCTTGACCAGGCGGAAATCATCCGAGCCGCCGCCTTCGACCATGTAGCAGGCCAGGGTCCAGGGGCTGCCGGAGAAGCCGATCAGGGGCACGCGGCCATCGAGCTCGCGGCGGATCTGGGTGACGGCCTTGAAGACGTAGTCCAGCTTGCCCAGATCGGGGGCCTGCAGGGCTTGGATGGCAGCCTCGTCGCGCAAGGGGCGCTCGAACTTGGGACCTTCGCCATCGGCGAAATACAGGCCCAGGCCCATGGCGTCCGGCACGGTGAGGATGTCGGAGAAGAGAATGGCGGCGTCCAGCGGATAGCGTTCCAGCGGCTGCAGCGTGACTTCGGTGGCGTAATCGGGATTGGTGGCCAGGCCCATGAAGGAACCGGCACGGGCGCGCGTGGCGCGGTATTCCGGCAGGTAGCGGCCGGCCTGGCGCATCAGCCACAGCGGCGTGTAGTCGGTGGGCTGGCGCAGCAGCGCACGCAGGATGGTATCGTTTTTGAGCGGAGCGAAGGTGGACATGGAAGAAGAGGAGGACATGGTCGGCCTGCAATGCGGTCTGACGACAATCTGGCATTATCTCATCCTCCGCGCATGGCTTCCGGCTAATTGTCGCTATCAGCGTGCGCTGATATTGATGCAGGTCGTGGCGCGCGGTTTTGCTATGATCGTGCGGCTGTCGCCAGCCGGTCCCATGCATGTCCAATGAACAAGAAGCGGACCGAATGCAATGCCAACGTCCCTGTCCATCATCATCCACGAGGAGCTTCCATGAAGTCCATCATCCGCACCGCCCTGCTCGCAGGCCTGGCCGCCCTGTCGCTTTGCCTCACGCTGTCGGCGGCCCGTGCCGACGACGCCCTCCCTGCCTCACGCCTGGACCAGGTCATCAAGGCCGGCAAGCTGCGCATCTGCATGACCGGCGACTACAAGCCCTTCACCTACTATCGCCCCGACCAGACCTTCGAAGGCATGGACGTAGAACTCGGCCAGGCGCTGGCCAAGTCGCTGGGCGTGGAGGCGCAGTTCGTCAAGACCACCTGGAGCACCCTGATGAATGACTTCATCGCCCAGTGCGACGTGGCCATGGGCGGTGTCTCGATCACCCTCGATCGCGCCCGCAGGGCGGCCTTCTCCGAGCCGGTCATGGTGGATGGGAAAGCGCCCATCATCCGCTGTGCCGACAAGGACAAGTTCCGCAACTTCGACATGATCGACCAGCCCGGCACGCGCGCCATCGTCAACCCGGGCGGCACCAACGAGCGCTTTGCCAAGGCCCGCTACAAGAATGCGACCTTGCTCCAGCATCCGGATAACGTGACCATCTTCCAGCAGATCATCGATGGCAAGGCCGACGTCATGGTCACCGATGCCAGCGAGACCCTGTGGCAATCCAAGCTGCATCCGGAACTGTGCCCGGTGCAGCCTGACCAGCCGCTGCAGTTCGCCGAGAAGGCTTACCTGCTGCCGCGCGGCGATGTCGCCTTCAAGGCCTATGTCGATACCTGGCTGCACCTGGCCAAGGCCACCGGCGAATACCAGCGCATCTTCGACAAGTGGCTGAAGTGATCAAGTAAGCGCCGGTTGATTCGCGCCCGGCCTCAGTCGAACTTGAGATCCTTGAGTTCGGGCTTGGGGTCGGGGAAGCGCAGCTTGAGCTTCTGCAGCGTCTCCAGGACGACATTGGCCACCAGCAGGTTGCGGTGGGTCTTGGAGTCGGCCGGCACCACATACCAGGGCGCGTGCAGGGTGCTGGTCTGGCGCAGCACCTCCTGGTAGCGCTGCTGGTAGGCATCCCAGAACTTGCGCTCGGCCAGGTCTTGCGGATCGAATTTCCAGTGCTTGTTGGGATCATCGATGCGCGATTGCAGGCGTGATTTCTGCTCGGCCTTGGAAATGTGCAGGAAGAATTTCAACACCACCGTTCCGGTTTCCCACAGCATGCGTTCGAAGTCGTTGATCTGGCGATAGCGGCGCTTGCACTCCTTGTCGTCGATCCAGTCGTGCACGCGGGTGATGAGCACATCCTCGTAATGGCTGCGGTTGAAGACGGCAATCTCCCCCGCCACCGGTACCTGCGCATGCACGCGCCAGAGGTAGTCGTGCGCCAGTTCGATGGCCGTCGGCCCCTTGAAGTTGGCGATGCGGATGCCTTGCGGATTGACGGCCGCAAAGACGTCATTGACGGTGCCATCCTTGCCGCTGGTATCCATGCCCTGCAGGATCACCAGCACCTTGTGCTTGTGGCCGGCGTAGAGCATCTGCTGTTGCAGGCCGATCTCGGCCGCCAGGCGCTGCACGGTGGCGCGGTCGGTTTCCTTGTCGCCGCTGGAGAGCGGCTTGGTGGAGGCTTCACTTTCCTTCAGGACGAACTTGGGATGGACGATGAATTGCGGGCCGATTTTCTTTGCCATGCTGTCTCGCTTTTTTCGTTATAAATCATTTCCGGTTGGCACCGGTGAAGTCTTACAACACGCCGTGGGATTGGCCCATGGCGTGTTCGATCTTGATGCACTTGTCCATGACCACCTTCAGCCCGGCGGCACGGGCGCGCGCCGCCGCTTCTTCATGGACGATGTCGAGCTGCATCCAGACGCATTCGGCGCCGATGGCAATGGCCTCCTCCACCACCGGCGGGATGTCGGCCGACTTGCGGAAGCAATCGACGATGGAGATGCGCAAGCCATCAATGGCCAGGGCCGCGCTGGCGTCCTGCAGGCAGGCGTGGCAGTGCTCACCGAGGATGGTCTGGCCAGCGTACATGGGATTGACGGCCACGATGCGATAGCCCGCTGACTGCATGTAGGCCGCCACGTCGAAACTGGCGCGCTCGGGGCGATTGGAAAGACCAACCACGGCGATGATGGGCTTGCCGTGCTGGCGCGCGCTGGCCGTGGAAGGGGATGCGGAAGATGCGGGTGCAGCTGGCGACATGAGGGCTCCTGTCCGGCTGGTTTGAAAGGGGCGAATGCTTTAAATGATCTGGCTGGAAGGAATTGGTTCTTTTCTTCACCATCCGGGCACTTTACCCGAGGATGGCAGTGGCCGCAGCGCCAGTGGACGCGGCATTGGGGACGGTTTGATGCAGATTGTTTCAAAGTGCCCGAAACCGGCAGGCCTGGTCAGCTCGGCAATCACTGTGAGCCCGGGGAGCGGCCAAAGGAAGGCCGGTCTGAGCGGATCGAGCGCGCATGAAAAAAGGCAGCCGAAGCTGCCTTTTCACGTACTGCATTACTGCGGTGATGCTGTGCTGCCATGCTGCCGGGCCGGGCGTGCTTCGCAAGGAAGAACGCCGCTGCCGATCAGCGCTTCTGACGCAACTTCTGGATCGCGGCCAGCTGTGCCACTGCGGCGGCCAGTTCGGCCTGGGCTGCGGCGTGGTCGATCTTGGAGTCACGGTTCACCAGCGCTTCCTCGGCCAGACGCTTGGCTTCGGCGGCCTTGGCTTCGTCCAGGTCGGCACCACGGATGGCGGTGTCGGCCAGCACGGTCACGGCGTCGGGCTGCACTTCCAGCAGACCGCCGGCCACGAACACGAATTCCTCGTGTGCCTGGCCCGCGACCTTGATACGGACAGCACCTGGCTTGATGCGCGTGATCAGCGGGGTGTGACGGGGATAGATACCCAGTTCACCCGCTTCGCCCGGCAACGCGACGAATTCTGCCTCGCCGGAGAAGATTTCCTCTTCCGCCGAGACCACGTCCACGTGAATAGTATGTGCCATGTCGTTTCCTAGTCGATGGACCGCTCCTGCGAACAGGAGCGGCGCCAATGAATCAATGTGTACTTACCTGCCGCCACCGGCCCGGGCTACGCACCCGCTGCCTGCGACGGCATGGCCAGTCTTAGTTGATCTTCTTGGCCTTTTCGATTGCTTCGTCGATGGTACCGACCATGTAGAACGCTTGTTCCGGCAGGTGGTCCAGTTCGCCGCTGGCGATCATCTTGAAGCCCTTGATCGTGTCCTTCAGCGAAACGTACTTGCCCGGGGAACCGGTGAACACTTCGGCGACGTGGAAGGGCTGCGACAGGAAACGTTGCATCTTGCGAGCACGGGCGACGATCAGCTTGTCTTCCGGTGCCAGTTCGTCCATGCCCAGAATGGCGATGATGTCGCGCAGTTCCTTGTAGCGCTGCAGGGTACCCTGGACCGCACGGGCGGTCTCGTAGTGTTCCTGGCCGACCACTTGCGGGTCCAGCTGGCGCGAGGTCGAGTCCAGCGGATCGACGGCGGGGTAGATACCCAGCGAGGCGATGTCACGCGACAGAACGACGGTCGAGTCCAAGTGGGCGAAGGTGGTTGCCGGCGACGGGTCGGTCAAGTCATCCGCAGGGACGTACACGGCCTGGATCGAGGTGATCGAGCCAGTCTTGGTCGAGGTGATACGCTCTTGCAGGCGGCCCATTTCTTCGGCCAGCGTCGGCTGGTAGCCCACGGCCGAAGGCATACGACCCAGCAGCGCGGACACTTCGGTACCGGCCAGAGTGTAACGGTAGATGTTGTCGACGAAGAACAGCACGTCCTTGCCTTCATCACGGAAACCTTCCGCGATGGTCAGGCCGGTCAGCGCCACGCGCAGACGGTTGCCCGGCGGTTCGTTCATCTGGCCGTAGACCATGGCGACCTTGGAGTTGGTCGGGTTTTCCAGGTCCACCACCTTGGCTTCTGCCATTTCGTGGTAGAAGTCGTTACCTTCACGGGTACGCTCACCAACACCGGCGAACACGGACAGACCGCTGTGCGCCTTGGCGATGTTGTTGATCAGTTCCATCATGTTCACGGTCTTGCCCACACCGGCGCCACCGAACAGACCAACCTTACCACCCTTGGCGAACGGGCAAACCAGGTCAATGACCTTGATGCCGGTTTCCAGCAGCTCTTGCGAAGGCGACAGTTCGTCGTACGCCGGAGCCTTGCGGTGGATCGAAGCGGTTTGCTCGTGCGAGACCGGACCGCATTCGTCGATCGGGTTGCCCAGCACGTCCATGATGCGGCCCAGGGTCGCGGTGCCAACCGGCACGGAGATGGGCTTGCCGGTGTTCGAGATGGTCAGGCCACGGCGCAGACCGTCCGACGAACCGAGCGCAATGGTACGAACCACGCCGTCGCCCAGCTGTTGCTGGACTTCCAGGGTCAGATCCGAACCTTCCAATTTCAAGGCATCGTAAACCTTGGGCATCGCATTGCGCGGGAACTCCACGTCCACCACAGCGCCGATACACTGAACGATTTTGCCATCAGCCATTTTCGTTCCTTCAATAGATAAAATTTAAATTCTGTTTCGCTGCGCTACGCCAGCCGATCAGCCAACCGCAGCCGCACCGGAGACGATTTCCGACAGCTCTTTGGTAATGGCGGCCTGACGAGTCTTGTTGTAGACCAACTTCAACTCGCCGATCACGCTACCTGCGTTGTCGCTGGCGGCCTTCATCGCGACCATGCGCGCCGATTGCTCGGAGGCCATGTTCTCGGCGACGGCTTGATAGATCAGCGCTTCGACGTAACGCACCAGCAGTTCGTCCACCACGGATTGCACATCGGGCTCATAGATGTAGTCCCAGGAGTGCGCACCCTCGTCAGCCTTGAGCTTGTCGCTGGTCAGCGGCAGCAACTGCTGCAGGGTGGCTTCCTGCTTCATCGTATTGATGAACTTGGTGTACACCAGGTACACCGCGTCCAGCTTGCCTTCCTGGTAAGCGTCGAGCAGCACCTTGACGGGGCCGATCAGCTTTTCCAGGTGCGGCGTATCACCCAGTTGCGTCACGTTGGCGGCCACGCGGGCGCCGATGCGATTCAGAAAACCCAAACCCTTGTTGCCAATGGCGACGGTTTCGATGGACTTGCCCTGGCCTTCCAGTTCACGGAACTTGTTGGTCATCAGGCGCAGCGAGTTGGTGTTCATGCCGCCACACAGACCCTTGTCGGTCGTGACGACGATGAAGCCAACGCGCTTGGCCGTATCCTGCTGAACCATGAACGGGTGCACGTACTCCGGATTGGCCTGCGACAGGTTGGCCGCAATGTTGCGGATCTTGTCGCTGTACGGGCGGGCTGCGTGCATCCGGTCCTGCGCCTTGCGCATTTTGGATGCCGCGACCATTTCCATCGCCTTGGTGATCTTCTTCGTATTTTCTACGCTCTTGATCTTGCCACGTATCTCTTTACCTGTAGCCATGAGTAAGACTCCTTATAGCTTCAGTAAGAATTAGTACGCGCCGGATTTCTTGAAGTCAGCGATGGCGGCTGCCAGGGCTGCCTCAGCATCCTTATCCAGTTGCTTGGTGTCTTCGATCTTCTTCAGCAGGTCAGCGTGGCTGGTCTTCATGAAGTTGTGCAGACCCGACTCGAAGGCCAGGATCTTCTTCACTTCGACGTCATCCATGTAGCCCTTGTTGACGGCGAACAGGGTGACAGCCATGATCGAGATCGATTGCGGGGTGTACTGAGCCTGCTTCAGCAGTTCGGTCACGCGCGCACCGCGGTCCAGCTGCTTGCGGGTGGCTTCGTCCAGGTCGGAAGCGAACTGCGCGAAGGCAGCCAGTTCACGGTACTGTGCCAGGTCGGTACGGATACCGCCGGACAGGCCCTTGATGACCTTGGTCTGGGCAGCGCCACCGACGCGCGACACCGAGATACCGGCGTTGATCGCAGGACGGATACCGGCGTTGAACAGCGAAGTTTCCAGGAAGATCTGGCCGTCGGTGATCGAGATCACGTTGGTCGGAACGAAGGCGGAAACGTCACCAGCCTGGGTTTCGATGATCGGCAGTGCGGTCAGGGAACCGGTCTGGCCCTTGACTTCGCCGTTGGTGAACTTCTCGACGTAGTCGGCGTTCACTCGGGCAGCACGTTCCAGCAGGCGGCTGTGCAGGTAGAACACGTCGCCAGGGTAAGCTTCACGGCCCGGCGGACGGCGCAGCAGCAGCGAGACCTGACGGTAAGCCACGGCTTGCTTGGACAGATCGTCATACACGATCAGGGCGTCCTGGCCGCGGTCGCGGAAGTATTCGCCCATGGCGCAACCCGAGTAGGCCGACACGTATTGCATCGCTGCCGATTCGGAGGCGGTTGCTGCCACGACGATGGTGTATTCCATCGCGCCGTGGGCTTCCAGTGCGCGCACCACGTTCTTGACCGACGAAGCCTTCTGGCCGATCGCAACGTAGATGCAGGTCATGTTCTGACCCTTTTGATTGATGATGGCGTCGATCGCAACAGCGGTCTTGCCGGTCTGGCGGTCACCGATGATCAGCTCGCGCTGGCCACGGCCGACGGGCACCATGGAGTCGATCGACTTCAGGCCGGTCTGCATCGGTTGCGACACGGACTGACGCGCGATCACGCCCGGGGCGATCTTTTCGATCGGGGCGGTCAGCTTGGCGTTGATCGGACCCTTGCCGTCGATCGGCTGGCCCAGTGCGTTGACCACACGGCCCTTCAGTTCAGGACCGATCGGCACTTCCAGGATGCGGCCGGTGCACTTGACCAGGTCGCCTTCGGAGATGTGTTCGTATTCGCCCAGGATAACGGCGCCCACCGAGTCACGCTCCAGGTTCAGCGCCAGGCCGAAGGTGTTGCCCGGGAATTCCAGCATCTCACCTTGCATCACGTCGGACAGACCATGGATACGGCAGATACCGTCGGACACGGAAATGACCGTGCCCTGATTGCGAATCTCAGCGGTATCGCCAAGGCCTTGGATCCGGCTCTTGATCAGCTCGCTGATTTCAGATGCGTTGAGTTGCATACTAACTCCTAAAAATTGTTCTTTCGCTTAGCCAGCCAGAGGCACTTACGCGGCCAGAGCAGCTTGCAGCTGCTGCAGCTTCGCGCGCACGGAGGTATCGAACACTTCGTCGCCGACCACGACGCGCACACCGCCAATCAGGCTGCTGTCGACCGTCACGGAGGGGTTCAGCTTGCGGCCGAACTTCTTCTCCAGTGCCGAGACCACATCCTTGACCTGGGCATCGCTGAGCTCAAAGGCGCTCACGATGTTGGCATCGGCCGAACCTTCCGCCGTGTTCTTGAGCACGTGGAATTGTTCGGCGATCTGCGGCAGCAGGACCAGGCGGCCGTTGTCGACCAGCGTCTTGACGAAATTCTGCGCCTCGACGGACAGCGGGGTCTTCAGGGCAGCGGCAAACACTTCTGCCAGCTTGTCATGCGATACGGAAGGGTTCTGCGCCAGGGCCTGCACCTCGGGATGCGCCGCCACCTGGGCCATCTCGTCGACGAGATCGGACCAGGCTGCCAGGCTGCCTGCCTTGGCCACACGGAACAAGGCTTCGGCGTAAGGACGAGCGATCGTTGCGAGTTCGGCCATATTACAGCTCTGTCTTCAGTTGATTCAGCAAGTCGGCGTGAGCAGCCGCATTCACTTCGCGCTTGAGGATCTGTTCCGCGCCCTTGACGGCGAGCGTTGCGACCTGGCCGCGCAGTTCTTCACGTGCCTGGTTCACTTGCTGTTGAGCGTCGGCACGGGCAGCGGCGATGATGCGGGCAGCTTCTTCAGCGGCCGTCTTCTTGGCTTCTTCAATGATCAGCTGAGCGCGCTTTTCGGCTTCGCCGATGCGCTTCTGGCCTTCATCACGTGCCGATGCCAGTTCGCCCTGGATACGCTTTTCGGCGGCGGCCAGATCGGCCTTACCGCGGTCAGCGGCTGCCAGCCCGTCCGCAATCTTCTTGGCGCGTTCATCGAGCGCCTTAATCAACGGCGGCCACACGAATTTCATCGTGAAGCCGGCGAGGATGAAGAAGACCACGAACTGTGCAATCAATGTTGCATTTAAGTTCACGGTAATTTCCTTCTCAGAATAACGAGTGCCGGAACCAATCGTCCGGCAGATGAGAATCGGCTATGAAGCGCGAATTACTTGGCGATGAACGGATTTGCGAATGCGAACAGCATGGCGATACCAACGCCGATCAGGAAGGCCGCGTCGATCAGGCCAGCCAGCAGGAACATCTTGGTTTGCAGGGTGTTCATCAGTTCAGGCTGACGTGCGGATGCTTCGAGGTACTTACCGCCCATGATCGCGATACCGATACAAGCGCCGATAGCACCCAGGCCAATGATCAAACCGCAAGCCAGAGCAACGAAAGAGACATCAGTCATGACAATTCCTTAAGAAAAGTTAAATTAAATACAAAACCAAAAAACAAACTGAAAAACAGGTACTGCAAGCCTTGTGTTAGTGCGCTTCGTGCGCCTGGCCCAGGTAAACCAGTGTCAACATCATGAAGATGAATGCTTGGAGCAACACGATCAGGATGTGGAAAATTGCCCAGATAGAACCGGCGATCACATGGCCGATGAAGCCGAATGCGGTCGCGGTCGATCCCAGCAATGCGATCAGCAGGAACAACAGTTCGCCTGCATACATGTTGCCGAACAGTCGCATGCCCAGGGACACGGTCTTGGCGGCGAATTCGATGATGTTCAGCAGCAGGTTGAACGGAGCCAGCCAGATGCCGAAGGGTGCTGCAAACAGTTCGTGGATGAAGCCCCCTGCGCCCTTGATCTTGACGCTGTAATACAGCATCAGCGCCAGCACGCCCAGAGCGATGCCCAGGGTGCCGTTGAGGTCGGCGGTGGGGACGATGCGGTGATGCATTTCACCCAGGCCGAACAGGCCCAGGATGCCGGAAGCCAGGTCCACCGGCAGGAAGTCCAGCGAGTTCATCAGGGCCACCCAGACGAACACGGTCAGGGCCACCGGGGCGATGAAGGTACGGTCGCCGTGGACGATGGCCTTGGACTGGTCTTCCACCATTTCGACGACCATCTCGACGAAGGCCTGGAAGCGGCCCGGCACGCCCGAGGTCGCCTTGCGGGCAGCCAGGAACATGAAGAAACAGGCGATCACGCCGCAGAACACGGACCAGAAGATGGTATCCACGTTCAGGATGGAGAAATCGACGATCTTGGTCTGGTGCTGCGTGGAGAGGTGTCCGAGGTGGTGGACGATATATTCAGAGGCTGTCGGCGCGTGCTCTGCGGCTTCTACGGTCATGGTCGGTGTCTAAACAGTAAAATGAAATAACTCTTAAGCACCACGATGAAGCTCAGCAAAAATGCGAGCCAGTGAACACCGTGGTACAACCAAACGATCGCGCCCATGAGCGCAAAAGTCGTAGCAATCTTGATAAATTCCCCGAAGAAAAACGTCATCGGGTTGGTACCACCGGGTTTCTGCGCACTGACATGAAGTCGCAGTGCAAACAGGGCATTGGGAACGACACAGCAGACGCCTCCCAACAATGCGGACCAAAGCGCCGGAAGTCCGCCCAGCATCCCCGCCACCAGGGCAGCGATGACCGTGGTGAGGAGCTGCAAGAGAATGATGCGCAGCATATGTATCCAATATCGTGCATGCGCCGCACCCTTTACGAGCAGACGGCAGCTTAAAAGCCCGGCGATTATAAAGGTTCGTTTTCCGGTAAGTCAAACCTTTTGCAGCCAGATCAAGGGCTTATCTGGGGCACTTCGCAGCGAGTTGTGGCAAATAGGCAGCCACTTCGATTTTTTGCAGCGCAACACAAAAACGCCATTGCGCGTATTTTGTCCACTGCCGCTATTTGCTCCCGAGGGATCTCCCCTTCTTGTCCCTTTGTTCAGATTTGTGCATCTCGCAGTGAATTTGCGGAAATGCATGCACAAAAGCCGGAAAAACGCGCCGGTTTTTGAAACAGCGCTCAATTTAATCAAAAAAGCCCGTCGACGCCAGAGAAATATCCCGCAAATTCAATGATTTACGGAAATTTTGCGGGCGCTCGCAAACGTTTACGCAAGGCGCTGACATTTTGTCAGGAAATTGGAAGAGGTCGGACGACCGGGCTCGCTTTCAGGGTGGCATGTTGCAGCACAGCGTGAGCCGGGAAAAAAGTGAGCCCGCTCACCAGACCGGTGCAGTGGTCGGACCGTTGATGCCGTAGAAATACGGCATTGGATGAAGATCAGATCAAACCCAGGTGCAAGCCCTTGAGGGTGGCGGCCGCCCGGGTGGAGCACTGCAGTTTGCGGAAGATGCTCTCGACGTGGGTGCGCACGGTGGAGGGACTGATCTGCATGGTACGGGCGGCTTCCTTGTTGCTCTCGCCCAGGCTGATGCGGCGCAGCACCTCGACCTCGCGCTCGGAGAGCAAGCCCTTGCGGACCGGGAGCGGAACACCCTCTCCTGCCGCTGCGGCCAGCACCCAGCGCACCGCCTCCGGATCGAATCGGCCAAGGCGGGCCTGTTCCTGCAGCACCTCCCCGGCGGCGTCTGGCGCGTACGCCTCGCGCCAGGGGCGGCGAGCGCACAGCGCAGCCTGGACCGACGCGGCCGCCAGGAGTCGGGCGGGCAATCCCAGCATGTCGGCCTCCAGCCCCCGGAAATAACCGCTGCCATCCAGCCGTTCATATAGTTGCGAGGCCAGCGCGGCCTCATGACGCAGGTCGGGGATCAGCGCGCCGGCACGGGCGGTCCAGTAGGGTGCGAGGCGAATGCGCTCCCAGTCAGCCTGACCCGGACGGCCCTCGCGCTCCCAGATCGTATTGGAAACCGAAGCGCGCCCGATGCCGTGGATCAAGGCGGCCCGCGCCAGCCGCTCCTGTTGCTCAACGGGCAGGCCTGCCAGCACCGCCGCCCGCTGGACCAGCTCGCTGACGCGCCGGGAATAGCCGGTCAACCACGGCAGCTTCAGCTCAATCAGGTCGGCCACGATGCTCAGGGGAACGGCGTGCATGGGCAGGTCCACCGGGTTCGCTGCCCCATCGGCCTCCTCGTCCAGCGCCGCCAGCCAGTCTGCCGCCTGCGGCAGGACGCGGCTGACCAGCTCGGCCGGATACTTGATGCCGCCGTTGCGCTGCACCGCCTCCAGGGCGAACGGGATATCGTGCGACCGTGCATGAATCTCCAGATCCCCCGCCAGGCTGGTGTAATAGACCACGGCGGGCACGGCCGCGCCCTGCAGCCGCTGCGGCACGCCGCTGCCATCGTAGTGTTCCCAGACATGGCGCAGTCCGGTCTCGACCCCGCCCGGCAAACCCAGCATGCCGGCCACGTCGCCTGCCACCTCACAGTGGATGCGGGCCAGCGGCTCGACCGTCGCAAAGTTCAGGGGATGACCCTCGGGCAAGGCTTGCCGCAGCATGGCCTCGCGTCCGCCCACATCGTCCCCCAGCAGGCTGGCAAAGCCCGCCGCATTGGCAGTACAGCCGGACCAGCGCAGCCAGGCCACCAGTTGCGCCTGCTGGATCAGGTCGGCCGTGGCACCGTCCAGCGTGGCAATGCGGGCGGCCAGGACCGCGGACCGGCGGGACTGGTGCGGCGGCTGGCCCATGCTGAGGTCGCCGACCAGTGCCAGAACCTGCACGGCAGTGCCAGCGGCGACCAGGTGGGCGGCGGGTAGCGCGGACGTGCCGGCGTCGGGAAGGGGGGAAGCGTCGGGAAGCATCCCGACACTGTAGCGGCAAGCATCCACCGGCCGCAATCAACTCTTCGGTTAATGGGCAGGCCGGTGGCAACCGGCCACAATCGCAGCGCCTTGCCGCACGCTGGCCGGGGTCGGTCAATTGACCGATACCGGCAGCGCAGCGGCATTTCTATACTGGCCTCACTGCAACACACCCCTAGCCCACGCACTCTTTGAACAGGAGAACACCATGAAATCCGCTTTCCCCCGCTTCAGCTTCAAGACCACTCTCGGCATGCTGGCCCTCGCCGCCGCCTTCACCGGCAGCAGCGCCATCGCCGCCGATGCCTCGGACAAGCCGTCGGTCGTGATCGTCCACGGTGCCTTTGCCGATGGCTCCGACTGGGCCAAGGTCATCCCGCTGCTGCAAGCCAAGGGCATCAAGGTCACGGCCGTGCAGAATCCGCTGACCTCGCTGGCCGACGACGTCGCCGCCGCCAAGCGCGCCATCGACAACCAGCCGGGCAAGGTGGTGCTGGTCGGCCACTCCTGGGGTGGCACCGTGATCACCGAGGCCGGCAATCATGAGAAGGTCGCCAGCCTGGTCTATGTCGCGGCCTTCGCACCGGACGCCGGCCAGGCCACGGGCGACCTCGGCAAGGACCTGCCGGTACCGCCGGGCATCGCCAAGCTGTCGGTGGACAAGGCCGGTTTCGCCAGCCTGCCGCCGGCCGCGCTGGCCGCTGATTTCGCCCAGGACGTGCCGGCCAGGCAGGCCGCCGTGATGGCCGCAACCCAAGGTCCGATCGCCATGAAGGCCTTCGGCGACAAGGTCGAGACCGCCGCCTGGAAGACTCGTCCCAGCTGGTACATCGTCAGCACCAAGGACCGCATGATCCAGCCCGCACTGGAGCGCAGCTTTGCCAAGCAGATCAACGCAAAGACGACCGAGCTTGCCGCCAGCCACGTGCCGCAGCAATCGCGTCCGGCTGACGTAGCCAAGGTGATTCTGGAAGCCGTGGCCGCGACCAAGTAAGCCGCCCTCCTCAGTAAAGTTCGCCGCCGGCCCGCGCCGGCGGCGCATCTCTCATTCCCTTTCCTCCGCTTCCGCCGCTGCGCAACGGCGGGAATGAAAGAAGAAAGCCTGCCTGCTTCACTCTTGCCCGGCCGCCACGCCATGGTCTAATAGGGGCCTCGTCGACACCAACGCTGCTGCGCACATGCATTCGTCCGGGTGATCTCGGCGATATTCCTCTCCCGCATTCGAGGCTGCATGATGTCGAACTTCTGGCGTGACAAACGTGTTTTCATTACCGGGCACACCGGATTCAAGGGTGGCTGGCTGAGCCTGTGGCTGCACATGATGGGCGCGAAGGTCAGCGGCTATTCGTTGCCTGCACCGACCCATCCCAGCCTGTTTGAACTGGCCCGGCTGCACGACTGCGTGCAGACCACCACCGGCGATGTGCGCGACCCGGTGCACCTTTCGCAGACCATGGCAGCCGTGCAGCCTGACGTGGTGTTTCATCTTGCGGCCCAGGCGCTGGTGCGGGACTCCTATGCCAACCCGGTGGACAACTACGCGACCAACGTCATGGGCACCGTGCACGTGCTGGAAGCCGTACGGCACACCCCCAGCGTGCGATCCGTGGTGGTGGTCACCAGCGACAAATGCTATGAGAACCGTGAATGGCTGTGGGGCTACCGCGAAGACGATCCCATGGGCGGCCATGATCCCTACAGCAGCAGCAAGGGCATCGCCGAACTGGTGACCTCGGCCTATCGCCGCTCCTTCTTTGGCGAGCACGATGCGGGCCGCGCCGCAATCGCCAGCGTGCGGGCCGGCAATGTGATCGGCGGCGGCGACTTCGCCGCAGATCGCCTGATCCCCGATGTCATCCGCGCCCTGCAAGCGCAGACGCCGCTGAACATTCGCCACCCTGGCGCAATCCGTCCCTGGCAATTCGTGCTGGAACCGCTGTCGGGCTATCTGCAGATTGCCAGGCTTCTTTACGAAGAAGGCCCGCGCCATGCGGAAGCCTGGAATTTCGGCCCGGCCGACGCCGATCCCCGCAACGTCGGCCAGCTCTGCGAGAGCTTCAACCAGGCGCTTCGGCAACACGACATCGCGCCGCTGGACATCCGTGTTGAATCCCAAGCCCATGCCCCGCATGAAGCCCATCTGCTGCGGCTGGATATCTCCAAGGCGCGCCAGCGCCTGAACTGGACGCCCAAACTGGAATTGACCGTCGCGCTGCAGATGACCGCGCGCTGGTACGCCGCCTACCTGAACAACGATGACCTGCGCACCCTGACCGAAGAACAGATTGGGTTTTACCAGACTCTGACATAATCACGCTGTTGCCAACTTACCAAGAGAAGCTCACATGAACATCCTCGTCACCGGCGGTGCCGGCTACATTGGTTCACATACCTGCGTGGAATTGCTCAAGGCAGGCCACGAAGTGATCGTCTTCGACAATTTCTGCAACAGCAGCCCGGAGTCGGTGGCGAGAGTGCAGCAGATCACCGGCCGTTCACTGGCGCTGGTCAAGGGGGACATTCGCAACCGCGATCAGCTGGAAAGCGTGCTGCGCGAGTTCAAATGCGACGCGGTCATCCATTTCGCCGGCCTGAAAGCCGTGGGCGAGTCGGTGGAAAAGCCGCTCATGTACTACGACAACAACGTGGTCGGCACCGTGCGCCTGCTGGAGGCCATGGAAGCCACTGGCGTGAAGACCATCGTCTTCTCCTCCTCGGCGACGGTCTACGGCGACCCGCAATACCTGCCCCTGACGGAATCCCATCCGCTGTCGGCCAGCAATCCGTATGGCCGCAGCAAGATCGTCATCGAAGACATGCTGCGCGATTACCATCGCGCCCATCCGGACTGGAAGATTGCCCTGCTGCGCTACTTCAACCCGGTCGGCGCGCACGAGAGCGGCATGATCGGTGAAGATCCGGGTGGCATCCCCAACAACCTGATGCCCTATGTCGCCCAAGTCGCCGTGGGCCGCCGTGAAAAACTGAGCATCTGGGGCGGCGATTATCCTACCCCGGATGGCACCGGCGTGCGCGACTTCATTCACGTGGTCGACCTGGCGACCGGCCACCTGGCCGCCCTGCAGGCACTGACCGAACCACAATGCTTCGCGGTCAATCTCGGCACCGGCAATGGCTACAGCGTGCTGGATGTGGTCAAGGCCTATGAAAAGGCCGCCGGCAAACCCATCCCCTACACCATCGCCGCGCGGCGTCCCGGCGATATCGCCTCCTGCTATGCCGATCCGGCCGAAGCGCGCCGCAAGCTGGGCTGGGAAGCCAAGCTGGGACTGGACGCCATGTGCGCCGACTCGTGGCGCTGGCAGCAGAACAATCCGAACGGCTTCAAGCCCTGAGCCATGAAATCCATGCGCATCCTGCTTACCGGCAGCAGCGGCCAGGTCGGCAGTGAATTCCTGCGCCGCCTGCGTGCCATGCCGGCCGGCCTCGACGTGATCGCGCCCGTGCGCGGGCAACTCGACCTCACCGATGCGGATGCGCTGCGCACGGCGGTACGCGAAGCCCGGCCCGATCTGATCATCCACCCGGCCGCCTATACGGCGGTGGTCAAGGCCGAGTCCGAACCGGAGCTGGCGCGTCGCATCAACACCGACGCGCCTGCCCTCCTGGCGCAGGAGGCCGCGCGGCTGGGGGCTGCCCTGATCCACTTCTCCACCGATTACGTGTTCGACGGACAGCACCCCGGTGCCTATACGGAGGACATGCCGACCCATCCGCTGAATGTCTACGGTGCCAGCAAGCGTGACGGCGAACTGGCCATCGCCGCCAGCGGCGCAGCCCACTGGATCTTGCGGACCAGCTGGGTCTACAACCGTACGGGCAACAATTTCATGAAGACGGCCATTCGCCTGGCCCAGCAGAAGGAAAGCTATACCATCGTGGGCGACCAGTTCGGGGCACCGACCTGGGCCTCCACCATTGCGGCGGTCTGCTGCCGCATGCTGGCCGGGGCCGAAGGCGGGCGCGAGAAAGTTGCGGCCACCAGCGGCATCTATCACCTCACCGCGCAGGGTGCCACGTCGTGGCATGGCTATGCGCAACTGGTGGCGCGCGAACTGATGGCGCGTGGCGTCCCGGTCAGGCTCAAGGGACTGGACCAGATCACCCCGGTACCGACCTCTTCCTACCCCACGCCGCCCGAGCGTCCGCTCAATTCACGGCTGGATTGCAGCAAGCTGGAACAGCGCTTCGGCATCACCCTGCCTGCATGGGATGAGGACGCCACGGCCTGCCTGCAGCAGATCATCGACCACTACCAGCTCGATCAGGGCAAGCTGCTCCCTGACTGAAGACGCAGGCGGTATCGGCGGCAGGGCAGTGATGAACCTGGTCAGTGGCTGGGGACGTATTTGGTCTGGTCACCACGGGTGATGAGATTGAGCTGTCCAAAGAAACGCATGTAGCCCGGATCACCGTAGCGTGCGCGCAGTTCGCGCAGGAGCAGGTAGCTGCCCAGGCGTTCAGCGCAGAAGGCCCACGCGCGGGATTGATAGCCTTCACGGCGGGTGTCGTAGTGCTGGACGCAATACCAGGTCACGGCTTCGATCTGCTCCACGGTGCGCAGCCAGAAATCGGCAGGAAACACGCCCATCTCGATGCCGCCCATGAAGAAGGTCTTCTCGTTGAAGAACAGCTCGGCTTCGCTGCGCGCAAAGACCCCCAGCTCGGTCGCCGCCGCCGCGTAGCGCAGCAGATCCTCGGCGTGATGCGAGACCGCGTAATGCGACAGATAGCCGGCATCCCGCCCGCTCACCTTGAACCCGCAGGTCTTGCCGACCAGGAATTCCTGCTCGCCCGGCTCCATCATCTGCTCCAGCGACAGCCGTGCGAATTCCTTGTCGGAGACCACGTCCATCATCCAGTTGTCTTCGGCAGGCACGCCACTGATGCGCTCGCGCGAAATGAACTTGCGGTACAGGCAAACGCCCACGCGCTTGACGTGGGGGTAGTCGCGCAGGATCAGGTTGCGCAAGGCAAAGTTGCCGAGCATGCCGGCCACGATGGGGTGATAAGGAACCCATTGGGGTGCCAGGTCGCGCAGGTTGAGCGCGCCCTCATGCTGGGCCTCGCCGAGGTAGATCGGCAGCACATGATCGGGGAATTTCACCGGCAACGGCACGTGGGTCATGCAGCCAAACACCAGCTCGCCACGCGCGGACTGGGCCGCCGCGTTATCGGGCAGCGCCAGCGCGCGCGGTGCCAGCGTCAGCGATGGTGATGGCGATGACGCAGCGGCGAGCGGTGCCGCCAGCGGCGCAGGCGGCCGGGACGGCGCGCCGCGCAACTGTCCGCTGCGCAAGCTGAAACGCTGCAGATCAGCGGCGTCACCGCTGGCGGCATAGGCGTTGCGCAAGGCTTCCAGTTCCGCCAGGTCGGCAGCTGCCACGGGCAGGGCAGCCGGCATCAGCGCCGGCGGGCAATGCCATACGCGCAGTTGCTGGTCCAGTCCCAGCACCAGGGAGCCCAGGCGTGCCGCCAACAGCGACCGTCCGGACTCGCCGGATACTGCCTGGCGCTGCAGTGCTGCGCGCAACTCACCCGGCTCCTGCTCGGCCATCTGGAACAGGCGCTCGGCCAGATCAAACCAGGTTTGCCAGAACGCCGGCTTGGCCGCGATGAAACCGTGCGGCACATTGTTCTGCCACTGCGGCACGAAATGCAGCGGGTCCAGTTGCAAGCCCAGCGCCTGCAGGAAACGCTTGGCCAGCGCGGCGAAACCCTCCAGATGCTGCTCCGCCTGCAGCAGCAGGTTGAGCTGGCCACAGGCCTCCAGCGGATGCGGCATGAAGGTCCAAGCGGCGGCTTGCGGATTCGCCTCGATCAGACTGCGCACGCCGGCCGCATCCAGACCGGTCTGGCCGAGAAATGCCGTTGTGACGAAGGCATAGCAAGCCTCGCCATCGATAGCCTGTTCATGAAAAAAACGGCGCATGGCCAACAGGTCGCCCCAGGCGTCAGGCGCAGGAGCGAGCACGAGCTGGAAGCCTGGCGCTACCGGGACGGTCGACGGGGCGAGCTGCAACAGATGAATATGCATGTTGACCTCCCTCACCACACCTGAAGCTGCGGCACCGCGATGGCGAAGCGGCCGCCCCACGCACGGATCTCGGCCAGCTGCTGCGCGACCTCGTCCTTGATGTTCCAGGGCAGGATCAGCACCACGTCCGGCTTTTCGTCGAGCAGGCGCTGCGGGGAGACGATGGGAATATGACTGCCTGGCATGTACTTGTCCTGCTTGGAAGGTGCAGCATCGGCGACCATGGCCAACAGGTCGGGATGCACGCCGGAATAATTGAGCAGCGTGTTGCCTTTGGCAGCGGCGCCATAGGCCAGCACCTTCTTGCCGGCGCGCTTCTGCTCCAGCAGGAAGGACAGCAACTGCAACTTGATCTCTTCGGCACGCGCCTGGAACCCTGCATAGCCCTCGATGCGCTCCAGCCCAGCCTCCCGCTCACGTGCCAGCATGGCCTGCACGGCCGGCGTGGCGGCGATGGCGGCATCGGTATGGCAGGCATAGATGCGCAGGCTGCCACCGTGGGTCGGCAGCTCCTCGACGTCGTAGACGCGCAGCCCCTGCGATTGCATCACGCGCTGTACCGCCACCAACGAGAGATAGGAGAAATGCTCGTGGTAGACGGTATCGAACTGTGCCTGAGCGATCAGGTTCAACAGGTGCGGACACTCGACCGTCACCGTCCCTTGCGGCGCCAGCAGGGCGCGCATGCCGCCCACGAAATCATTGATGTCCGGGACATGCGCCAGCACGTTGTTGGCGGCGATCAGGTCTGCAACACCATGGCTCTCGCGCAGCCGCTGGCCAAGTGCCACGCCGAAAAATTCCTCGACGATCGCAATGCCCCTGGCACGCGCCGCGTCAGCCGTGCTGGTGGTGGGCTCCACGCCCAGGCAGGGGATGCCCTTCTGCTGCACGTACTGCAGGAGATACCCATCATTGGCGGCCAGTTCGACCACCAGGGATTGCGCGTTCAGGTTCAGGCGTGCCGCAATCATGTCCACATAGCGCGCGGCATGTGCCAGCCAGGTGCTCGAGGTGGATGAGAAGTAGGCGTAATCGGTGGCAAAGAGCTGGTCGTAGTGCGTGTAATCCTCGGTCTGGACCAGCCAGCACTGGCGGCAGACCATCACCTTGAGCGGATAGGTCGTTTCAGGACGACGCAGATCCTCGGCCCTCAGATAAGCGTTGGAGGGCGGTGAGAAACCCAGGTCGAGGAACGTGTCATGCAGTTCGGTCTGGCAGTGGCGGCATTTCATAGCGGTATTCCATCGAAATCGGGAGCCAGCGGCGGATGCTGGAGGTCGCGTGGCGACAGGTTCTGCGGTGGCAGCGGCCAGGCGATGGCCACGCGAGGATCATCATGGCGCACACCGCCTTCGGCATGCGGGACATAGGGAGCAGTATGCAGGTAGAGCAGCGAGCTGCCCGCTTCCAGGACCTGGAAGCCGTGCGCGCAGCCTTCCGGCACCAGCAGCGCGCGGTCGTCGCCGGCGGCCAGCTCGACGCCGCGCCACTGCAGGAAGGTGGGTGAGCCCTTGCGCAGGTCCAGCACCACATCGAAGACGCGGCCTGCCAGGCAGCGAATCAGTTTCTTTTCGGCGTGGGGCGCATGCTGGAAGTGCATGCCGCGTACGCTGCCGGGCTCGGCCGTGAACGAATTGTTGACCTGCACGATGCGGCTGCCCTGCAATACCGGTGCCAGTTCCTCGTCGCAGAACCAGCGCGCGAAGCTGCCGCGCGCGTCACCGCGCCGCACACTGGACACCACCACCGCCCCCGCGATTCCGGTGGGCGTGATCTGCAGGTTCATGCGCACTCCCCGCGCCCGCAGGACGGGCTCAGCTCCAGGTCTTCCATCGTGCCTGGTCCTGGTCCCACATCTGGTTGAGCTGGATCTTGTCGCGCAGGGTGTCCATGCATTTCCAGAATCCGTGATGCGGCCAGTTCAACAGGCGCCCATCGCCTGCGATCTGCTCCAGCGGGGCGCGTTCGAAGATGGTGCCCTCGCCTTCCTTGAGGTAATCGAACACACCCTGACGACATACCATGAAGCCGCCGTTGATCCAGCCCAGGTCACCCGGCGGCTTCTCGCGGAAATCGCGGATGAAGCCGGCCTCATCGGTCTGTACCATGCCGAAACGCGCCTCGGGCTGCACCGTGGTCATGGTCACCAGAGCCTGGGGATTGGCCTGGTGATGCGCCACCAGGGCACTCACGTCGACATCGGAAACGCCATCGCCATAGGTGAGCATGAAATCGCCCTCCTTGAGATAGTCGCGGGCGGCCAGCAAACGGCCGCCCGTCTGGGTCGACAGGCCGGTTTCGACCAGCGTCACTTTCCACGGCTCGGATTTGTTGCGATGGACTTCCACCCGGTTGTCGGCCAGATCAATGGTGACATCGCCCTGATGCAGAAAGTAGTTGGCGAAGAATTCCTTGATCAGGTAACCCTTGTAGCCCAGCAGGATCACGAACTCATTGAAGCCGTGCTGCGAATAACCCTTCATGATGTGCCACAGGATGGGCTTGCCACCGATCTCCACCATCGGTTTCGGACGCACATCGGTTTCTTCCCCAAGCCGCGTACCCAGACCGCCAGCGAGAATGACAACTTTCAATTTGTACCCCTAGATGAGTGATGATCCGTCAGCCATGAAAGTATTGCATCCAAAGCAACACTCTCACCAAAGATGCCTATGTTACCGGCTTTGCCAGCGGGAACAACCGTGGGTCTGGGCGGTTTATCGAGGCCAATTTGGCTTTTTGCAGTCCGCCGCTGCAGCCGGCCATGCGAGGATTTGTCGCCCTCTTTGCCGCCAATTCAGGCCATTCCCCGCAAAAGTGCGCTGCTATACTGCGCCGATTGCATGAGGTCTGCCCTGCAGGGGGCGCAGCGCCTGGATGCCGCCGCCGGGGGCAGGAAGCCGGGGCGCTGTCCGTTGCGCAGATCATCGAGCCACCCAGAGACAGACCACCGAGTAGCATATGAGACCAGATTTGTTCGCCCGGCTGCACTCCCCCTACTACATCTTTGCGCCCGCCTTCGCCACCCAATCGGAAGAAGCCCTGCTGCTGCATCGCCTCTGCCACGCGCTGAACCTGTGGGGCGAAGAAGCCTATGTCACCGAAGAAGGCAGTACCTCCCTGCGCACGCCGCGGCTGACGCAGGAGCTGATCAACGCCCACCTGGCGGCCGGACGCAATCCCATCGTGATCTACGCTGGCAGCGTGGCCGGCAATCCCCTGTCCGCAGTGAACGTGGTGCGTTTCCTGCTCAAGCCTGGACAGGCCGCGCTGGCCGGCGAATTGCCGTTGGCCTGGCAGCCCGGACTCGGTGGCGGCGTGCAACTGCTGGAATTGCCGCTGCTACCAGCGGCAGACCAGGCAGCCCGCCGCGAGCTGGTGGCGGGGCAATTGGACGACTTCATCCTGGCCAGCCAGCGGCGCTTCAACGCGCCTCCTGCTGCGCCGGCCTTTGCGCCCGCACCGGTCCCGACGCGCCGCAAGAAACGGCTGGTGGTGTATTCGGTGGAATCGACCTGGAGCCCTTGCCCGCAGATCCGCCTGATCCGTCCCTTCGCCCATCTGCAGGACGAGTGGGAACTGGTCTGGGGCATCCAGAATGGCCAGCTGCAGAGCAATTACCTGGCCGATGCCGACCTGATCCTGCTGCATCGCTACACCCCCGGCCTGATGTCGCTGGACGTGCTGCGCACCATCTTCAGTTCCAAGGTTCCCATCATCTACGAGTCCGACGACCTGCTCAACGAGATTCCGGCCGACCATCCTGAAGCCCAGCAAGGCGCGGCCTGGAAGACCGGCATCGAGTTCGCGGTCCGGCATGCGAAGGCCGTCGTGGTTTCCACCGAATTCCTCGCCGCCAAGTACCGCGAGCTCAATGCGGCGGTCCACGTCCTGCCCAACTACATCGATTTCGATCTGTTCTACCGTCCGGTTCCCCAGTCCACCGCCCCCGACGGACGCATCAACATCGGGCTGCTGGGCTCCTCCATCCAGCCCTCCAATTTTGCGCTGGTCGACCAGGCCTTGCGCGCCCTGGTGGAGCGCTACGGTACGCGCCTGCACATCGATTTCGTCGGCTGGGAGTGCCCGCAGGGCTGGGCCGGCCATCCGCTGACGACCTTCCATACCTTCGTGCACCAGTACGTGGACTATGCGGCGCAATTGCGCCAGTGGAACTGGGATATCGCGCTGATCCCGCTGGCCAGCGACGAATACAATCAATGCAAGAGCTACATCAAGTGGCTCGATTACTCGGCGGCCGGTATCGCCTCCGTCTTCAGCGACGTCTCGGTGTACAGCCAGGTCGTCACGCATGAGGTCACCGGCCTGTTGATGCCCAATTCAAGCCAGGCATGGCTGGACGCCATCACGCAACTGATCGAGTCGCCCGGGAAGCGCCACGCCCTGGCCGCAGCCGGGCAGAAGGAAGTGCGTGAAGGCTTCGACCTGGCCGCCAAGGCCGCCCACTATCACGATGTCTACAGCCGTTGCCTGGCCCCCTGATGACCATGAACAAGCACATCCTGCAGATCCACTACGACGAAGCCAGCCGCCGCATGCTGGATCCCGGCTTCACGCCGCTTGAGATCGTCGGCAATCCCCGGCCCGACTGGCGCGAGTACTGGGGCATCCGCAATTATTTCCTGAACACGGCGCTCAATGAGGACGATTACTACGGTTTCCTCTCTCCGCTGTTCTTCGACAAGACGCGCATGAACGCGCAGCAGGTGCATGCCTTCATGGACAGCCGCCCTGGCGCGGATGTGTACACGTTCTCGCCGTCGATGTCGGATGCCTCGGCCTACCTGAGCGTCTTCGAACAGGGCGCGCGGCGCCATCCCGGCATCGTTCCGGTCGCGCAGGCGCTGATGGCCGACATCGGGCTGGACGTGAACCTGCAATCGCTGATCAACAATTTCCGCTCCACCGCGTACTGCAATTACATCATTGCCAAGCCCGTGTTCTGGGACAAGTGGTTCGCCATCAACGAGCACATGTTCGCCCTGGCGGAGGCCAATGCCACGCCACTGGCGCGCAAGCTCAACGAAGTCACCGACTATGGCAAGAGTACGGTGCAGATGAAGGTTTTCATCATGGAGCGCATCGGTTCGCTGGTGATGGCGCTCATGCCCGAGCTGCAGGTGACGAATCTGAACATTGCCGCCATGCGCTTCGGTGACCCGCTGTTCTATCCCTGCCGCGACGAGATGGTGATGCTGGACGCGCTCAAGACTGCCTACCTGCATTCGGCCGACCAGGCTTACCTCGATCGTTTCCACGCCCTGCGCCACGACCTGCTGCGGCGCTGCGATCCCGAGTACCGGCAGGATCGCCCGGCCAGCTTCTTCTGACCCGGCACCGGACGCCGCCCCGGCGCGGCGTCCCTCTGCGGCCATCCGGCCATTCAAGTTTTACCCTTTCCTTCCGTAGATGAACGCATCGGTGCGGGCTTGCCTACCTGCGCGCGGGCGTTCCTGCAATGACGTCCATGCGATAAATAGGGGGCAAGTTTCCTCGCTTATGTGGCCGTCGTCCGCCTGCCCAAGCTGTCAAGATGCAAGCATGGGCAAGACTCTCTGTGATATTTCCACAGGGAAATTTCCTGCACTGCAAGCGCACGGTACGGCCTCGGCCGAGGTATCCGCAGCCGCCGGCCTGATCCGCTTTGGCCAGCCATGGCGCGATCACCACTGACAGTTTTTACATTAGGGAATCACGCGTAGATATGAATATTCTGGTCACCGGCGGCTGCGGCTACAAAGGCAGCGTTCTCGTCCCCAAACTGCTGGCGCGCGGCTACAAGGTGCATGTGCTGGACATCATGTGGTTCGGCAATTACCTGGCTCCCCACCCCAACCTGACCGTGACCGAAGGTGACGTGCGCAACATCGACCAGATCAATCTGGACGGTGTGGACACGATCATTCACCTGTCGTCGGTCGCCAACGATCCCTGCGGCGATCTCGATCCCAAGCTGACCTGGGAAGTCAGCGCACTGGCCACGATGCAGCTGGCCGACAAGGCCGTGCGCAAAGGTGTCAAACAATTCATCTACGCTTCTTCCGGCAGCGTCTATGGCGTCAAGGAAGAGCTGCAGGTCACCGAAGACCTGGAACTGAAGCCGATCTCCGAATACAACAAGACCAAGATGGTCTCCGAGCCGGTGCTGCTGAGCTACAAGGACCGCATGATCGTCCAGATCGTGCGCCCGGCCACCGTGTGCGGCTACTCGCCGCGCATGCGCCTGGACGTGTCGGTGAACCTGCTGACCATGCAGGCGCTGGCCAAGGGCAAGATCACCGTGTTCGGCGGCACCCAGGTGCGTCCGAACATCCATATCGATGACATCACCGATGTCTACCTGCACCTGATCGATCATCCGGAAATCACCGGCGTCTACAACGCCGGCTTCGAGAACATCTCCATTCTGGACATCGCGCGCATGGTGGCCAAACACATCCCGGTGGACATCGTGGTGACCGAATCGAACGATCCGCGCTCCTACCGCGTGAATTCGGACAAGCTGCTGGCCACCGGCTTCAAGCCGTCCAAGTCGGTCGAGACCGCCATCACCGAGATCATCGAGAAGTACCGCAGCGGCGTGCTCAAGGATGAGGACCGCTATTACAACCTGAAGTGGATGGAGCAGACCGTACTGTCTCCCAAGGCGGCATGAGCCCGGCACCGGTTTCGCTGACGGCGTTCCAGGATTACGCCACCCGCCTGCAGGCGGTACTGGCAGGTTCGGACTGGAATGGCGTGGGCCGCCTGGCGCAGGCCATGCAGGAATGCTGGCTCAAGGGCCGCCAGGTCTTCCTGTGCGGCAATGGCGGCAGCGCCGGCAATGCCATCCACCTGGCCAATGATTTCCTGTACGGCATCGCCAAGCGCACGGGCGGTGGCATGCGGGTCTCGGCGCTGTCGGCCAATGCCGCCGTGCTGACCTGCCTGGCCAACGACATCGGCTACGACCACATCTACTCCGAGCAGCTGGCCGTGCAGGCGCAACCGGGCGATCTGCTGATCGTGCTGTCAGGGAGCGGCAATTCGGGAAACATCCTGCGTGCGCTGGAACAGGCCAGGAAGATGGACGTGCTCTCCTGCGCCATCCTCGGCTACAGCGGCGGCAAGGCCAAGGACCTGTGCGACATCCCGGTCCACTTTGCGGTGGATGACATGCAGATCGCCGAGGACATGCAGGTGATCGTGGGGCATATGGTCATGCAATGGCTGTACGAAAACAAACCCGCAGTGGAATGAACATGTCGGCAAAATATCTCATCATCGGCAGCAACTCGTTTTCCGGTGCCAGCTTCGTGGATTACCTGCTGCGCAATGGCAACGACGTCATCGGCGTGAGCCGTTCACAGGAACCTCATCGCGCGTTCCTGCCTTATCGCTGGTCCGAGCATCAGGCCGCATTCACGTTCTACCCGTATGACCTCAACAAGGACCTGGCCGCGCTGACCGAATTGATTCAGCGCGAGAAGCCCGCCATCGTGGTCAACTTCGCCGCGCAAAGCATGGTCGCCGAAAGCTGGAAGAATCCGGAACACTGGTTCGAGACCAACGTCATGGCGACCATCCGCCTGCACGAAGTGCTGCGCCAGTGCGACTTCCTGGACAAGTACGTGCACATCACCACACCCGAGGTGTATGGCAGTACCGATGGCTTCATCAAGGAAGACACGCCGTTCAACCCGAGCACCCCGTATGCGGTGTCCCGCGCGGCGGCCGACATGAGCCTGAAGACCTACTTCGATGCCTACGGTTTCCCGGTAGTGTTCACCCGCGCCGCCAACGTCTACGGTCCGGGCCAGCAGTTGTATCGCATCATTCCGCGCACCATCCTCTCGGTGCTGACCGGGAAGAAACTGCAGCTGCATGGCGGCGGACTCTCGCGCCGCTCCTTCATCCACATGCGCGATGTATCGAGCGCCACCCATGCCATCGCCACGCGCGGTATCAATGGCCAGACCTACCACATCTCCACCGACGAGATCGTCAGCGTGCGCGAACTGGTCGAGCGCATCTGCGCCAAGCTGGACGTGGATTTTGCGGCCAACGTCGAGATCGTCGGCGAGCGCCTGGGCAAGGATGCCGCCTACATGTTGGATAGCAGCAAGCTGCGCCAGAGCCTGGACTGGAACGTGAAAGTCTCGCTCGACGAAGGACTGGATGAATGCGTCAGCTGGGTCCGGCAGAACCTGGACGCCATGCAGACCATGGAATGGAACTACGTCCACAAGCCCTGAGCCGCACTGATGTGCAGCCTCGGCGAATGCCGCATCGTTTTGCTGCCCGTTTGAAAGAACGGGCATTGCTTTTGGATAGATCGTTATGGCCCAAGACATTACCGCGCTGAAGAAAACAGCCAGCCAGCTGCGTGGCCGCATCATCGAGAATGCGCACCGCACCCAGACACCGCACCTGGGCTCCTGCCTTTCCTGCGTGGACATCCTCACGGCGGCCTATTTCGGTACGCTGCGCATTGATCCTTCCAAGCCGGCCGACCCGCTGCGGGACCGTTTCATCCTCAGCAAGGGACACGGTGCTGCCGCACTGTTCCAGGTGCTGGCCTTGCGCGGCTTCTACCCGATCTCGATGCTGGACGACTATGGCAAGGACGGCGGCATCTTCGCCGAACACCCCCCGACGCCTGATCACCTGCCCGGTATCGAGGCCGCCACCGGCTCGCTCGGCCATGGTCTGCCGATCGGCCTGGGCATGGCCCTGGCTGGTCGCATCCAGCAACAGCGCTATGACGTCACGGTGCTGCTGGGTGACGGCGAATGCAATGAAGGTTCGGTCTGGGAAGCCGCCATGATGGCCGCGGCCCAGCGTACCGGCAACCTGATGGTGCTGGTCGACTTCAACAAGTGGCAGGCCACCGGCCGCAGCGAGGAAGTGCTGGCCTTGAATCCGCTGGTGGACAAGTGGCGCGCCTTCGGCTGGGACGCGATGGAAATCGATGGCCACGACATGGCGACCCTGGTCGAGATCATGGGACGCCCGCGCGCACCCGAAGGAAAACCCATTGCCGTGGTGGCACACACCGTCAAGGGCAAAGGTGTCTCCTTCATGGAAGACGACAACAACTGGCACTACCGGATTCCCAATGCCGACGAAGTGGCCGCTGCCTATCAGGAACTGGGAGTACAGGCATGAGAAACGCGTTTGCAGACGAGATCACCAAACTGGGTAGCAGTGATCCGCGCGTGGTGCTGCTCTCGGGCGACATCGGCAACAAGCTGTTCGACAAGTTCAAGGCCGCCAACGGCACGCGCTTCCTCAACTGCGGCATCGCCGAAGCCAACATGATGGGCGTGGCCGCCGGCATGGCGCTGTCCGGCTTGCGGCCGGTGATCTACACCATCACGCCGTTCACCACCACGCGCTGCTTCGAGCAGATCCGCGTGGATGCCTGCTATCACAACGTCCCGGTGATCATCGTGGGGACCGGCTCCGGACTGTCCTATGCCGAACTGGGGCCGACCCATCATTCGTGCGAAGACCTGGCGATCATGCGGGTACTGCCCAACATGACAGTGCTCGCGCCGGCCGACGAAGTCGAGCTGCGCCAGTGCCTGCGTGCTGCGCTCAAGCTCGACGGCCCGGTCTACATCCGTATCGGAAAGAAAGGCGAGCAGATCGCTCCCAAGCAGGACGAGCACTTCGAGATCGGCCGCGCCATCAATGTGCGCAGCGGCAGCGATGTCTGCCTGATCGGTGCCGGCACCTTGCTGCCCACCGTGATGGCCGCAGCCGATTTGCTGCAGGCACGCGGCATCTCGGCGCGCGTGGAGAGCTTCCACACCATCAAGCCGCTCGATGAAGCCAGCCTGGAGCAGGCGTTCGCGGGATACGCCGTGGTAGGCGTGGTGGAAGAACACAGCCGCATCGGCGGCCTGGGCGGCGCCATTGCAGAATGGCTGGCGCGGCAGGAGCCCATGAAGGGGCGTCTGCTTGGCTTCGGCGTGGACGACAGCTTCATGCACGAGATCGGCTCGCAGGAATATGCCCGCGCCAAGTACGGACTGACCGCCGACAACATCGCCGCCAAGGTGGAGGCTGCGTTCCGGAAGACGGCAGGCTGAGATGCGCATCGGACTGGATTTCGACAACACCATCGTCACCTACGACTCGCTGTTCCACAAGGTGGCGACCGAGCAGGGACTGGTCCCGGCGAGCTTGCCGGTCTCCAAGCTCGCCGTGCGCGACTACCTGCGCGAAGCAGGCCAGGATGCCGTCTTCACCGAACTGCAGGGCGATGTCTACGGCGCCCGCATGGGCGAGGCCGAAGCCTTTGCGGGCGTGTTCGACTTCATCCGTCAGGCGTCTGTGCGGGGTGCCGAACTGCTGATCATCAGCCACAAGACCCGCTATCCCTTCAAAGGTCCGCAACACGATCTGCATGCGGCGGCCACCGGCTGGATTGACGGCACGCTGCGCGCAGCCACCGGGAAGGACGCCGTGCAGGCCGTGTATTTCGAGCCGACCAAGGAGGCCAAGATCGCGCGCATCGCCGACTGCGGCTGCGATTACTTCATCGACGATCTGCCCGAGATCCTGCGCATGCCGGGATTCCCGCCGCAGACGGTGCGCCTGCTGTTCGATCCCGAGGGTAATCACGCTGCCACATCGGAATTCACGCGACTCAGTGGATGGCCGGGGATCCGGGCCTTCTTCGAGGAACGATGGTGAACACCGGGCTGCAAGCCACCATCACGGCCTTGCTGACACAGTCGGGACTGGATGCTGGCGACCTGCGCCTCACTGCGCTCGACGGCGGCGGCAACAACCGCGTCTATGCCGTTGACACGGCGTGTGGCCGCTATCTGGCCAAGGCCTATTTCAGCGATGCTGCCGATACCCGCGACCGCCTGGGAGCGGAGTACCGTTTCCTGCGCTACGCCGGCAAGCTCGGCTTGCGCTGCGTTCCGCGCGCGCTGGCCTGCGACCTCCAACAGCGGGTCGGCCTTTACGAATACGTCCATGGCGAGAAGATCGCCGCAGCACGACTGACATCGGCCCATGTCATGGCCGCCGCACATTTTCTGCACCTCCTCAATGCGGCGCGGCACGACGGTCACGATCTGCCGCCGGCCTCCGAAGCCTGTTTCGATCTGACGCAACACCTGACTACCGTCGACCGGCGCATCGCGCGCCTGCAGGCCCTCGTCCCCGCTGATGCGCTGGACGCACAAGCGCAGGCACTGATCAGCGAGATGGCGGCAGTCTGGCAGCACCACCGCGCGCGGCTGCTTGCCGAGGGTCTGCCAGTGCTGTTGGAGGCGGACCGTTGCATATCGCCTTCCGACTTCGGCTTTCACAACGTCTTGTTGCGACCTGATGGCCAGTTGTGCTTCATCGATTTCGAATACGCCGGGTGGGATGATCCGGCCAAGATGATCGGTGACTTCTTTTGCCAGCCCGCCGTCCCGGTACCCTTTGGCGACTTCGAGGATTTTGCCGGCCAGGCACTGGCCTGGTCCGAGCGGGCCGGCTCGCTGCGCGAGCGCGCCCGGCAGCTGCTGCCGGTGATGCAGGCAAAATGGTGCTGCATCATGCTCAACGAATTCCTGCCCGAGGCCGCGCGGCGACGGCAGTTTGCCGATGCATCGATTTCCGTGGATCAGCGCAAGCGCACCCAGCTCGACAAGGCGCGACAATTTTTCCAATCCAGACTGGTATAAGACATGGCCTACATCGATTTCCTCAGCTCCGTTCACAAAAGCACCCAGCGCGATTATCTGGCGCGCGTGAACGACCCTGAATTCCCCAAGCCCAAGGCGGCCGAGCTGGCCAAGCAATGGGGATTCGACTACTGGGACGGCGATCGCCGCATCTGCTACGGCGGCTATCGCTACATGCCGGGCCGCTGGGCACCGGTGGCGCAGGCGATGATCGACCACTATGGCCTGAAGGCGGGCGACAAGGTGCTCGACGTGGGATGCGGCAAGGGATTTCTGCTGTACGAGATGTCGCTGCTGGTCCCCGGCCTGGAAATCCATGGCATCGACATTTCTCCGTATGCGCTGGAGCATGCCAAGGAAGAGATCCGCGATCGCCTGCTGTTGGGCAATGCCACCAACCTGCCCTTCCCTGACCAATATTTCGATTTCGTCTTTTCCATCACCACGCTGCACAACCTGCACAACTACGATCTGGACAAGGCCTTGCGGGAAATGGAGCGGGTCGGCAAGCAGAAGTATGTTTGCGTAGAGTCATATCGCAACGAAACCGAAAAGGCTAACCTGCTGTACTGGCAGGTCACCTGCGAAGCCTTCTGCACCCCCGAAGAATGGGACTGGTGGTTCCGCCAGACTGGCTATACCGGCGACCATTCCCTCATCTATTTCGAGTGAACACCATGAGCATTCCCAAGACCATGCGTGCGGCCATCCTGGCCGAACTGCAACAGCCGCTGATCATCGATGAGGTCGAACTGCCGCCGCAGCTCGACGTCGGACAAGTGCTGGTGAAGATCGGTGTCAGCGGCGTGTGCGGCTCCCAGCTTGGTGAAATCGACGGCGCCAAGGGCGAGGACAAGTACCTGCCGCACCTGCTCGGCCACGAGGCCTCGGGCATCGTGGAGGAAGTCGGTCCCGGCGTGCGTTTCGTCAAGCCGGGCGATCGTGTGGTATTGCACTGGCGCAAGAGCCAGGGTATCGAATCGCTTCCGCCCAAGTACACCTGGCGCGGCAAGCCGCTCAACGCCGGCCTGATCGCGACCTTCAACGAATACGCCATCGTTTCGGAGAATCGTGTCACCCGTATCGATCCCTCCAGCGACATGGATGTTGCGGCACTGTTCGGGTGTGCGGTCACCACGGGCTTCGGTGTGGCCGAGAACAATGCGGATATCCGTCTGGGTGAATCGGTGGTGGTCTTCGGTGCCGGCGGCGTCGGCCTGAACATCATCCAGGCAGCCTCGCTGCGCTCGGCCTATCCCATCATTGCGGTCGATCTGCACGAAGGCCGGCTGGCGCTGGCCAAACAGGTCGGTGCGACGCACCTGATCAATGCCAGCCAGGTCGATGCCCGCACGGCGCTGCTGGAGCTGACGGGCAAGCAGGGCATCGACGTCTTCATCGACAACACCGGCCAGCCGTCCATCATCGAGATGGGCTATGAGCTGACCAAGGCGCAGGGACGCGTGGTTCTGGTGGGGGTGCCGCGTGCCGGCCGCAACATCAGCATCTACTCGCTGCCGCTGCACTTCGAGAAGACCATCAGCGGGTCGCATGGCGGCGAGGCCGTGCCGCATGTCGACATTCCCCGCTATACCAGGCTGCTTGATGCCGGCCTCATCCAGCTCAAGCCGCTCATCACCGAGCACTTCAAGCTGGACGACATCAACGTCGCCATCCAGCGCATGCGCAGCGGCGCCATGTCGGGCCGCTGCCTGATCCGCATGCACGACTGACCCAGCGCGAGCACGCCATGACTGCACTGAACCTGAAGGACAAGATTTTCGACACGCCCGGCTACTCCAGCGATGTCCGGCTCACGCCTGAGGAGCTGGAGGTCTTTCGCGCTGCCATCACCGAGCAGTGGCTCGACGTGATCGGTAGGGCGCATCCGGAGCTGGTGGCGCAATTCAGGGAAGTGGGCATCGCGCGTTACCACGAGCTGTCCCATCTGCTGAAGCACGAATCACTCTGGCCCAAGCAGCATCGCTGCCTGCCGCTGCACAGCTGCCAGCAGATTCGCGGACTGCCGTTCCTTCAGACCATCCGTGCGGAGATGGGCGAGTTTGCCATCTCCGATGTCTTCTATGGGGATACCCACGAGGCCGGACGCGAAGAGATCTACTGGAGACTGGTACGCCCGAATGCGCCACGCGACATCGGCGGCATGCATGCCGACAAGTGGTTTCACGATGTCATGGGCATGGACGATCGCGCCTTCGCGGCACAGGCGGAGACCGTCAAGATCTGGATTCCGATCTATTCACAGCCAGGGCGCAACGGGCTCATGATCGTGCCCGATTCGCATCGCCGCCAGTATCGCTACCACGGCGAACCCGGTGCCGGCGGCATGAAGCCGATCATCGATGAAGACCCCGCGACACTGGGTGCGCAGCTGATGCTCACGGAGCCGGGCAACATGCTCATCTTCAACGAAGGCATTCTGCATGGGGGGGCGGTCAATCTGGGGGACCAGACCCGCGTGAGCGTGGAGATCACGCTGGTCTTCCCGCAACGGATGACGAAAAACTGACCGCCGTCCGCCAGCGCTGATCAGCGACCGGCGTCGAACATGTCGATGAAAGCGCCGATGGTCCCGTTGACCTTCTCTTCCGAGACATGCCATGCGGCTCCATCATCGGCCGCATAGAAGTTGCTGGCATTGGAGCCGCCCCAGCGGAAGACCTCGAAGGAGGGCCAGTAAAGCACATTGCTCAGGCCGGACTGGTGCACCACCTGATGCGCCACCAGGCGCATGGTGCTCTTGGACAGGCAGTCGGCCACGACGCAGGATTCAAATTCAAACGACGCAATCAGCGGCACCGGCGAGACCGTGATCACCACTTTGGCGTGCGGTGCCAGCTTGCGCACGAAGTTGATCAGGTACAGGACGTTGTCCACGTTCTCCTGCACGGTGGTCGTCCGGTATTCGTACTTCTCGCCCAGCACGCGAGAGTTCAGCGCGGTCGGGCGCGGCAGCACGAAAGCGCCGGTGGTCTTGTCGAAGAAAGCCGGTGCCACTCCGAGCGTAAGGATGAAGACATCCGAGTTGCGAATCTTCTCCAGCGTGCTGTCGGCACTCCAGCCCGGCGGCAGCAGTTCCTGGATACGCTCACTCACCGCCACATCGGTCTTGCCGGTGCTGAGCCAATCGACAAAGGCGCGATTGGCGAAGGTGGTGTTGATGTACTCCGAGATTTCCATGTGGGTGCTGTTGTAGCCGCTCTTGTTCAGGGCGGCGGAAATGTTGCGCGCAAAGCAGGAGCCCATGGTGAAGAAGCGTGTGGCACGGCTGATGAATTTCTCTTCGTTGCGCAGATCGAAGGCGATGTGTTTCTTGATCAGCGCCGGCAGGTCGCCGACGAAATCCTCGGTGAGCGGATAGCGTCCGATTTTCTTGCGTTTCGGGCTCGCTGCCTCGGCTTGCTGGGCCAGCGCAGCCTTGCCAAGCTTGATGGTTTCGCGATTGGTATCGGTATCGTAGACAGCCGGGTCCAGCGCGATGGCTTTTTCCAGTGCGGCAATCGAGTCCGCCAGGTTGTTGGCTACATTGTTGATGTGCGAGAGGCTCTCGCTGAGATGGTAGTAGTCCGCAGCACTATTGGACATGGCGACCAGCCTGCGATACAGATCGGCGGCCTTTTCCTGTGGGCCGACATAGCTGCAGCGCTGTGCGGCAAAGCGCACCAGCGCGCAGTTGGCCTCGGTGCCGTTGTCGAACAGAGCGGGAAAATCCTCCAGGATGGACACTGCCGCATCCCGTGCGGCGGCCAGCTGTTTGTGCGACCCGTCATCAATCAGCTGCGCATGGATGAAACGCGCGTTGAGATCACTCTTTTCCTCGGCCAGCCTGGCGAAGCAGGCAATGGCATCGCTGCGGCGGTTTTCCCGAATGAATTGAGCGCCGGCGGCGAGCAGGTCCTCGCGCTTGCCGTGCTCGATCAGGTGGGTCACGATGGGGTCAAGGTTGGAGGCTGATGAGTTCATGATGGCTTCGCTGAAGTGGGGTTGCTCACGTACTGCTTGCACGCGGGCCTGAATGCACCGGGCCTGCCTATCGCCGCAGGCCCGCTGTCGTCGTCACGCAGCGAGCATGCAGAACCGGAGGCTCGCCGCACGTGTGGTTCTGGTGCGACTGATTTTACACAGGTTCAGTTGCGCTCTGGACCGCCGTAAATGCAGGAAAAAGGGGGGTTATTCCCGCGTTGAACTGCCATAACAGGCTGTTCAGCCCCCCACGCTGGCGGCGCACCGCTGCGCCAAATCAAGATCTAGCCCCCCTTTCCGCCGGTTATTCCCTGCTTTGGCGTGATATCGGCCCATTATCATCTGTCACATCCGGAAAAGGCGGCTCCGCCGCACAGAACGCGCCAGAGAAATCATCCAAGGAACCCCATGCCTACCGTCGTCCTTCCGGCCCGAAAGCACCGCAGTGACCTGGTGCCATTGACCGACGATGCGTTGTTTGAAAACGCCAACTGCCGGGCGACGCACGCTGCGTCCGATTTCCCATGCGCGCACTTCTGCTAGCTGCCGGCCTGGGAACCAGGCTGCGTCCCCTGACCGATCTGCTGCCGAAATGTCTGGTCCCGATCAACGGCCGGCCGCTGCTGGACTACTGGATCGAGAACCTGCTCGGACAGGGCGTGGACGACATCCTGATCAATACCTACTATCAGGCCCATCTGGTGGAGCGCTACATCGCCGCCAGCTGTTGGCGCGACCGGGTCACGCTGGTCAGCGAGCCTGTCTTGCTGGGAACGGCGGGCACTGCACTGGCCAACCGCGCGTTCTTCGGCAACAAGCCCTTCCTGCTGGCACATGCCGACAATCTGACCCGTTTCGACTGCCGCGATTTCCTCGCTGCGCACCGCGACCGCCCGGCGCACACCGCCTTGACCATGATGCTGTTCGAGACACCCGATCCCCGTTCTTGCGGCATCGTCGAGCTGGATGCCAACGGCGTGGTGCAGGCCTTCCACGAAAAGGTCCCGGAGCCACCTGGCAGGCTGGCCAACGCGGCCGTCTACCTGCTCGAACCGGAGGTCCTGGATTTTCTGGACAGCCTGGGTCGTCCCGAAATCGACTTCAGCACCGAAGTCATTCCGCACTATCTGGGCAGGATCGCCACCTTCACCAACCATGCCTATCATCGCGATATTGGCACCGTGCAGAGCTGGACCCAGGCCCAGCAGGACTTTCGCATGCCCCCTGCCCAGCCCGGCAATGCGCACGCATGGGCAGAGCTGACGCAATCCCTCGCACCGGAACTGCATCAGCTGCTGCACCGGCTGGCCGGGCAGTGAGTTGCCATGACGGTGGCAAAACGCCTATTTGGCGGGCATTTGCACGGCCGTTTCACGGATGGCCGCGCTAGCCACCGGGTTATCCTGTGCAAGATGCATTGTCCACGATTGCCAATGTGGCAATAAAACTCACAATAGGGAAACCTGTGCGGGGGTGCGGCCGGTACGGCTGATTTCGCCGCACATTTTTTAGTCGTGTTGGAAGGCCATGAACCAGGATCAGCGCAAATACCGATTCCAGAACCCCGAGGTGATCTATTCGGAAATGGAGATCGTGACCGCTTCGCGGGAGGACATCGAGCATCTGCAGGCGCTGTCGTCCCGCAATCCGCGCAAGCGGGTGCGCCTGTGTGCGCACGACAGCCCCGACGATGCCTTGCACGAGATGCTCATCATTCATGAGCGCGGAGCGTACGTGCGTCCGCACAAGCATCCTGGCAAATCGGAATCGATGCACGTGATTGCCGGCCGGGTCGATCTGGTGATGATGGACGATGAAGGGCAAGTGACGCGCGTCATCGAGATGGGCGACTATGCATCCGGCTTGCCCTTCTACGAGCGCATGGACAAGCCGATCTTTCACACCTTGATCATCCGCTCGCCGGTCCTGGTCTTCCATGAAGTGACCAACGGCCCCTTCCTTCCCGCCGCCACGGCGTTTCCCGCCTGGGCAGCCGATGGCAGCGATGCCGCGCTGGCCGACGCCTACATCCGGGAACTGGAACTCCGAATCAAGCCCTTTACGAGAACCCAATGAAGCAAATCATCCATCGCCGCACGACCTGCCGCGCTTGCGGCAGCCATGATCTGGACCTGGTATTCGCACTCAAGCCCACCCCCATCGGCGACGACTATGTCACCGCAGAGCGCCTCGGCGAAGCACAGCCGAGCTATCCTATCGATCTGTTCATGTGCGGTCAGTGCGGCCTGGCGCAGATCACCGACATCATTGACCCGGACGTTCTGTACGGCAACTACATCTACGTCACCCAAAGCTCCCCCGGTCTGCATGCCCACTTCCACGCCTACGCTCAGAACGTCGTACAGCGCTGCCAGCTTGCGCCCGGATCGCGCGTCATGGACCTGGGCTCCAATGACGGAACGCTGCTGCGTTCGTTCAAGACACTCGGCATGGATGTGCTGGGCGTGGAGTTCGCCGCGCACATCGCCGAGCAGGCAACCGCCAGCGGCATTCCCACCATCGGCAAGTTCTTCGACCGCGGCCTGGCCAAGGACATCCTGGCGCAGCACGGCCCTGCCCGGGTGATCACGGCCAACAATGTGTTCGCCAATATCGATGATCTCGGTTCGTGGGTCGACGGCATCAACACCTTGCTGGCCGACGATGGCGTATTCGTCTTCGAGAGCTATTACCTGGCCGACCTCATCGACAACATGGTGTTCGATTTCATTTATCACGAACACCTTTCCTCGTTCTCGGTGCGCCCGATCCAGGCGCTGTTTGCCCGCGTGGGGCTGGAGCTGACGGCCATCGAGCGGGTCGCCACCAAAGGCGGATCGCTGCGCTATTTCGTCCAGCGCCCCCAAGGTCCGGTGCAGCCGGATGGCTCGGTGCAGCAACTGCTGGAAGAAGAAGATCGCAAGGGGATCTACCGCAAGGACACCTACGATGCCTATGCCGCCAGGATTGATGCCCTGAAACGGCAAACCCTGGACTTCCTGCGCCAGGCCAAGGCCGAGAACAAGACGGTGGCCGGCTTCGGTGCGTCCATCACCTGCACCACGCTCATCTATCACTTCGAACTGGGGCAGTACCTCGATTACCTCGTGGACGACAACCAGGCCAAACAGGGCCGCTACAGTCCGGGCTGGCACCTGCCGGTGCTGCCGTCGTCGGCGATCTACGAGCGCAAGCCGGATTACGTGCTGGTCCTGGCCTGGCGGTTTGGCGAACCCTTCATCCAGAAACACCAGGCCTACCTTGAGCAAGGTGGCCATTTCATTCAGCCCGTGCCGGGTTTCAAGATCGTCTGAGATGAGTGAACGTCATTTCCTGGTCGTCGGCGGCAGCAAGGGCAGCGGCCTGGCATTGGTGGAGCACCTGCTGGCAGCAGGGCAGCGCGTCTCGGTGCTCGCACGCAGTGCCAGCCCGCTGCCATCGTCCACGCTGCTCAATTGGCAACAGCTGGATGTGACCGACGGGGGCGCGTTGCGTGCCGCGCTCGATGCGTGTGCCAGGTCTCAGGGAAAGATCGACAGTGCCGTCTTCATGCAGCGCAACCGCGCGACCGGCGACGCCTTCGACACCGATCTGGCCGTCGCCCTGACCGCCACCCGCAATGCCATCGACCATCTGCTTGCCCAAGGCCATTTCAGCCTGGACGAATCCGGCAACAGCATCGTGATGGTCAGTTCCATCGCAGACCACTACGTCGCCCCGGAACAGGATCTTGGCTATCACGTCAGCAAGGCCGGCCTGGTGCAGCTGGCGCGCTATTACGCTCTGCAGCTTGGTCCGCATGGCATCCGGGTCAATGTGGTGTCGCCCTGCGTGGTCATCAAGGAAGCTGCGCGGGATTATTACCGTCAGAACAGCTGGATCACGGATCGGTTCGAACGTTTCATTCCCCTGCGGCGCGCCGGATCCTCCCGCGACATCATCAATGCCATCCTGTTTCTCACAGGAGAGCAGAGCAGCTATATCACCGGACAAAACATCGTGGTCGACGGCGGCCTGAGCTTGCGCAGCCATGAATCGATCATCAGGGATTTTCCCAGGCAGTGAAGTGGCCGCGCGTGCGGCAGAAAAAAGCGACCGGCACGGACCGGATCAGGCAAGGTATCGGAGGATCAATTGGACAGTTCGTCTACAACTGACATCGCAGAAATCAACAAAGCCAGGAGCCTGGCGGGCGAAGGCGCACGCATCGTCTTCGTCGCCGGCAACTTCAACACGGTACACCCGGGCCACCTGCGCTTGCTCAAGTTCGCCTCGGAATGCGGCGACTTCCTGGTCGTCGGCGTGGCAGGCGACCATGTCCCCGGTGCGCTGCTGCCGGCCCAGTTGCGCTTCGACGGCATTACTGCCATCAGTTTCGTGGACCATGCCTTCGTGATGACTTCTGCACCGGAGGACATCATCCGCGCGCTCAAGCCCAGCATCGTGGTCAAAGGCGACGAGCATGAGTCCAAGTTCAATCCCGAGCAGGCGGCCGTGGATGAATATGGCGGCAAGCTCATGTTCAGCTCGGGCGAGATGCGCTTCTCCTCGATCGACCTGCTCAAGCGCGACATCCTCGAACCCAACCTGTCGTCCATCGTGCTGCCCAACGATTACCCGGAGCGTCACGCCTTCACGATGCACGACCTGCGCAGCACGGTGGAGAAATTCAAGGGATTGCGGGTCGCCGTGTTAGGTGACCTGATCGTCGACGAATATGTCAGCTGCGAAGCGCTGGGCATGTCGCAGGAAGATCCGACCCTGGTGGTCACCCCCATCATGCAGGAGCGCTTCATCGGCGGGGCGGGCATCGTGGCGTCGCATGCCTGCAAGCTCGGCGCGCAGGTCAACTATTTCTCGGTGGCAGGCAAGGACGCCGCTGCCGACTTCGCCCGTGAGAAGCTGAGCGAATACCATGTCACGGCCACCCTCTTCGAAGACGACAGCCGCCCGACCACGCTCAAGCAGCGCTTCCGCGCCGCTGGCAAGACCTTGCTGCGCGTGAGCCATCTGCGCCAGCACGACATCGAACCCCGGCTGGCCCAGCGCTACGCCGAGGCCGTCATCGCCACGCTGGACAACTGCGATCTGGTGATTTTCTCCGACTTCAACTACGGCTGCCTGCCGCAGGCCGTGGTCGATCAACTGGTGGAAGCCTGCGTCGAACGCGGCATCCCCTTCGTCGCTGACAGCCAGTCCTCCTCGCAGATGGGCGATGTATCGCGCTTCCGCGGGGCCATGCTGCTCACGCCGACCGAACGCGAAGCACGCCTGGCCGTGCGGGACTACAGCTCGGGCCTGGTGGTGCTGGCCGAGAAGCTGCGCCAGCGCTCGCAGTCGGAGAACATCATCCTGACCCTGGGGGCCGAAGGCATCCTGGCCCATGCGCAGTCCGAGGGTGAGCTGGATTGGCTTACCGACCGCCTGCCGGCCTTCAACAGTTCGCCCAAGGATACGGCAGGTGCCGGCGACAGCTTCCTCACCTGCACCTCCATGGCCATGACGGTCGGGGTCGACATCTGGCAAAGCATGTATCTGGGATCGATTGCGGCCGCCTGCCAGGTCAGCCGCGTGGGCAACATCCCCTTGTCCGCCAGTGATCTGATGCAGGAGCTGGCCGACCAGCATTGACGCGCGCCTGACTGCAGGAGCCGGCATGCGTGCCGGCCTGCGCCGGTGCACAGAAGAGACAGAGTGATGCCCGCGAGACCCCTGCGCAGCTGCTGCACGAGCAGCATGCAGGGCAATACCGGGCAGACTGAGCAATCAAGGGTAGCTCGTGCCGCAAGGTCTGAGCATCAGGCCGAAGGGTCTGGCGGCCGAGAGCACCCGATCCGAACTTTCCGAGGGAATACACCATGACTGAAAAAATGTACGAGTACTACGCCAAGCAGGACGTACAGCCGACCTATGCCGATTTCAGCAGCGATGCCGAGCTTTCCCGCTATGCACAGTTGCGCAAGAACGTGTTCTTCCGTCTCTCGCTGCCACTGGCCCTGTTCCAGGGCAAGGAAGTGCTTGAGTTCGGGCCGGATACCGGAGAGAACTCCATCGTCTTCGCCCAATGGGGCGCGCGCGTGACGCTGGTGGAACCCAATGCGGAGGCGCATCCCTATATCCGCCAGTATTTTTCCCGATTTTCCCTGGAATCGAATCTGACCGAGATCGTCACCAAGTCAGTTCTTGATTTCGAGCCGGCCCGCCAATACGACTTCGTGGATGCAGAAGGCTTCATCTATACCGTGCAGCCGACCAGCGCCTGGGTCAGCAAGCTGCATGAATGCCTGAAGCCGGATGGCATCGCCTTGGTGACCTATGTCGAGAAGTACGGCAGCTTCATGGAATTGCTGTTGAAGGCGATCTACCAGACTGCCCTGCGTCACGGCCAGAGTGAGGGCGGCATCGAGACTGCCCGGCATCTGTTCCTGCCGAAGTGGAACAGCATTGCGCATACGCGCAAGATCGAGTCCTGGTTCATGGACGTGATCCAGAATCCCTTCGTGCGCATGAAATATTTCATCGATCCGGCGCAATTGCTGCGTGAGATGCATGCCGGTCATTTCCGCCTGTATTCGGCCTGGCCGAACTACAAGGATGTGCTGGCAATGAACTGGATCAAGGGCGAGTATCGCGCGGGAGACGACAACGAGGCGGCCATTGCCTATATCGAGCAGAGCCGGCTGAGCCACGTCCTCAGTACGCAATGCCTGTTGCCGGCGCCCTCACCGACCATCTCCAATCAGTTGGCCGAACTGGTCGGGATCGTGGACGGCCTCATCGACAATGCCTCGGAAACCAACTGCCTGCGCGCCGTCGCCATTCTGGATGAATTGATTGCCTTCCTTGACGCGGGCAACATCATCGCGTCGCCAGAAGATGCGGCCAAGGCCCGGACCATCCTCACGATGATCAAGACGGCCATGACGCTGATGGGACAGGGCGAGGTCGCCGAGCTGACCACTTTCTGCCGTGAAGACAGCGTATTCATCGCCACCTGGGGCATGCCCAATCATCACGGGGTGTTCCAGAAGTTGTAAGCCTGTACTGGCCGCGCGCGGTGCGCGGCCAGGCGCCATTGCGGCGGCACTTACATATTGTTCAGAATGGTGTCTGCCGCGAGAATCATCGGCTTGTAGATCTGCTGGAAATTGGAGGTCTGCTTGGCCGCCTCCGTGATACCACCAAACTTGGCATAAAACAGGTTCTTGACGGACTGATGGAAGTAGGGCTCGCTCTTGAGCTTGGCGCGCAAGGAGTAGTCGCTGAGGAATTTAACGATCAGCAGCGCCATTTCAAATGCCGATCTGCCTGTGTGGACGTAGACGGAATCGCTGGAGAGCTGGTTGGCGACCTTGCGGAACACGGCAATGTAATCGTCCACGAAGCAGATCTCGCCGGGATGGGCCACTGCCATGTCAAGCGCCAGTGCCCAGTCCTGTCCCCGGAATTCCCCCAAGCCGTCGGCGCCCACCAGCTTGCTGAGCGTCAGGTCGAACATGAACCCGTTGCTGCCGTGGCGCGGCAAGGCATCGGTTTTGTAGATGCCGCAGAAGACATAGTGATCAAAACCGATCAATGCCTCGAAATCGCAATTGGGCTTGTATCGTCGGGCCTGCCAGCCAGGATGGCTGAGGTTGGACAGTTGGCCGTTTTCCAGAATCTGGTATTTCCCGAAGGCCATTTTTGCGTTCGTGCGCAACATCTCCTGGAACAGCAGGGCGAGCTTTTCGGGATAAAACAGATCGTCGGAGGCCAGCATGGTCATGTAGGGCGTGTCGATCTGCGGGCACATCTTCTGATACCCCCCGAGCACACCCACGCTCGGCCCGTCCCCCCCCAAGACCCGCACCCGCGCGTCGCCCGAATATCTGGCAAGGATTTCCGCCGTATTGTCGGTCGAACCATCGTTGTAGACGATCAGCTTGGTCACTGGCGATCCGGGCGCGAAAATGACGCTGGAAAGCAGGCTTTCCAGATAGATACCGTGGTTCTTGGTCGGAATGAGGAGAGTCAGCATGGGTCGGATCGCAAGCCTGTAATGAAATTGATCGGTTTTGACGGGCAGCTGGAACGATATCAGACGCGCTCATGCAGCACCAGCAGCTTGCATATGAAGCTGCGCTGCTCTCGCAGCAGCACAGGTCCGGCATATTTGATATTGCGCAAAGCAGCAAAAGCATAAAACGCGCATGATGTTTCCCAACGGAATTCGTTGCAACTATTGCAATTTGCGTTGGAAATCGGGTCGCAGAAGATTGACTGCTGGCGTGAGGAAGGCGGAAAAGAAGTGGCGCGGCTGGCGGGGATCGAACCCACGACCCTTGGCTTCGGAGGCCAATACTCTATCCACTGAGCTACAGCCGCGCTGAATCGGGGCGAACCCCGGAAAGGCCTGAAGGATACCGTCTTTCCGGCTGGACGTCCATGGCGCTGGCGGTTTTTCCGTGTCAAACGGAAAGCATTGTGACTATAATCAAGAGTTCGGCGAGAGAGCGCAATGAAAGCCCTGCCTGATCCCAGTTCCACGCAATGCCAGGCGATAAGGCAATACAAAGGGAACCGACGTTTTCCGCCCCAATTTCGAGGAAACATTACGGAGGGACGCCCATGAGCTCAGCTCAGCAGGAACACGAGTCGGCAATCAAGACTCCCAAGCAATTGATCGCAGCCGTCGTCGCAGGCTTTTTGGTCCCCATCGTGTGCATCGTGCTGCTCGTGCAGTACGTCACCAATGGCCAGAAAACCGGTGCCGGCTCAGACAGCCAGACGCCCGAGATGATCGCGGCACGCATCAAACCCGTCTCCGACGATGGCTTCACCTTCCGTGATGCCAACGGCCCCAAGCAACTGCTCTCCGGTGAAGAAGTCTACAAGACCACCTGCGCCGCCTGCCACAGCGCCGGCGTGGCCGGTGCTCCCAAGGTCGGTGACGCCGCCTCCTGGCAGGCCCGCATCGCCGCAGGCTATGACACCCTGGTCTCGCACGCCATCAATGGCCTGCGCGCCATGCCCGCCAAGGGCGGCAACCCCGACCTGGATGACGTCGAAATCCAGCGTACCGTGGTCTACATGGCCAACCAGTCCGGAGCCAAGTTCAAGGAACCCGAAGTGAAGGCCCCGGCCGCCGCCGAAGGCGCCGCACCGGCTGCCGACGCACCCGCCAAGTAATCCTCGCAGTGGCCAGCGCCCCGATCGCTGGCCTCGCCCCAAAAAAATCCCCGAACCGAAATTCGGGGATTTTTCAATTTCATTCACGTACAAGCGCAGCCAAAAGCCCCTGCGCCCTATTCCAGCCCCTCCGGATGCGCCCTCATGCCGGACGCATCGGAGAAAGCTTCATATCGCCTCAATACCGCTGGGGTGGAGGCGGCGGCGGGTAGTTGCCCGGTGCATAACCCGCCGGTGCCTGCTGCTGTGCCGGTGCTGCAGCCTGCTGCTCGGCCACGAAGATTTCCACGCGGCGGTTCTTGGCGCGGTTGGCATCGCTGGTGTTGGGGACCAGCGGCTCATGCGAACCACGGCCCGAGATGTTGAAGCGGCTGGCGGCCACGCCGCGCGTCGTCAGGTAATCGCGGGTGCGCGCCGCGCGCTGCTGCGACAGCGGGTCGTTGATGGCATCGCTGCCGGTGTTGTCGGTGTGGCCGACGATGGTCACGGTGGTGGCCGGGTTCTCCACCAGGGTGGCGGCGAAACGATCCAGCACCGGGCGCATCTCCGGCTTGATGTCGGCACGGCCGGTATCGAAGGAGATGTCACTGGGGATTTCCAGTTTCAGGCGGTTGTCGGCAGTCTGCGTGACCTGCACGCCGGTGCCCTGGGTAGCCTGTTCCATGGCGCGCTTCTGGTTTTCCATGCGGTTGGACCAGATGTTGCCGGCCACCGCACCAATGGCGCCGCCGATGGCCGCACCACCCAGCGCACGTCCGCCACCGCCACCGCCCGTAGCCGCACCGATGATGCCGCCCAGGCCGGCACCGATACCCGCACCGGTGGCCGTGCCGCGCTGGGTCTGGCTCATGTCGGCACAGCCGGAGAGCGCCAGCACGCCGGCGATCGCTGCAATTGAAATTTTCTTCATGTCATGTCCTTTCTTGCCTTGTCAGTCTTGTTGTCCAGGCCATGGGCCGGTGTTCTTCAGAGCGTATCGGGGCGGATATGTTCCTGCCGCGCTTGCCAAAACGCTATCCATGAATGACAAAGGCATCCGGAAAACCGGATGCCTTTGCAGAACATCATGGATCAGCCCGACCCTCTCAATCCGGCTCGGGCGGCCCTTGCAGCGCTGCCGAATCGAGCGTGTCCGACGCATCCCGGCTGCCGCCGCGCTGGCTGAAGTAATACGCCAGCCCGCCCACGGCCGCAATCACGCCGCCCATCATCAGCGGCTTGCGCAGCCAGCGGCGTGACAGCAGCGAAGCACCCGTCATCAGCAGCGGCGTCACCGTCTGCAGATTCAGGTTGCCCAGCCCGCCGCTGAGCGACTTCAGGGATTTGATCGATTGCACCGTCCTGCCGCCGCCGAACAGCGAGGCGGCAAAACGGCCCACGCGGCTCAAGGCACCCTTTGCCAGCGACTCGGCGCTGAGATTCTCGCGCACCACTTCACGCGCTTCCATCACGCCCAGCCGGTACAGCGCGCCTTGCGCCAGTATCTTGCGCTTGCGTTCCTCATGGGTCATGCCCTGGTCCTGATCGCTCATGCAGTCCTCATTGAACTAGGAAAATTGCCGCAGACTTCACGTGCAGACAGTCTCATCACAACAGCGCATCGCGGTCCTTGCGCAGCTCGGACATGGTCTGCGGCAGCGACAGCTTGCCCTGCATCAGCACCGATCTGGCGTAATACACCAGACCCACGGTTGCCACGCTGAACACGAAACCCAGCAGGGCCAGGATCTTCCAGCCCCAGGTATCCCAGGCCAGCATGACCACCAGCACCGACCAGAAGGCGATGGCGAACCACAGCGCGACCGCGGCCAGCACGAAGATGACGGCGAAACGGACCAGATTGGCCCCGATCTCCGACATCTCCAGCGAAGCCAGTTCGATGCGGCTGATGATGAGGCCCAGCAGGTTCTTGGCCAGGCCCAGCAGGCCCGCCGTCAAGCCGGGGTTGGCGGCATGCGCGGCAGGTGCGGCCGGGCCTTCCTTGTGGGGCGTCGCCATCGGGGCGGCGCTTACTTGCTGCGGCCGATGACCAGGCCGACCAGCAGGCCCAGGCCTGCCGAGATGGCCACGGCACGCCACGGATTCTCGTGGACGTAGTCGTCGGTCTTGGCGGCCACTTCCTTGCCCTTCTCGATGGCGGCGGCCTGTGCGGTCTGGGCGGCTTCGGCAGCGGCTTCCAGCAGGGTCAGGCCACGCGCGCGCAGCTCGTCGGCCTTCTCGCCGGTGGCGGCAGCAGCTTCGGCGAACAATGCCTGGGCGTCCTTGACCAGCGTCTTCATGTCATTGCGAACGGTCTTCAGTGCGGGGGATTGAGGCATGTAAATTCTCCTTTTTTGCCGGTGATGGAAAAGACTAGCAAGTCGCCGCACCCTGAACGCCGCACCTGAAGAGGTGCTGCATTGCGACGACCGTTTGATTCTACAGAGTCCGCAACGAGGCGGGTAGCGCATTGCAGCCATGCTGCAGAGGCGATGCAATTGGCTTGCGCCAGCGCAAAGAGGGTTCGATGACGCTGGCGGGCTTAGGTTCCGGCCAATCGCGCTGGATCAGAAACGTGTTTCGCGCGCTGCCCGCAGGAAACTGTCCAGGATCGGCGTGCAGTCCAGCAGCTCCGGGCCGCCCGCGCGGTGGAATTCCGGGTGCCACTGCAAGCCCATCACGAACGGCGCCTTGCGGTAGCGGATGGCTTCCACGATCTGGTCCGGCCCCGAGACCGCCTCCACCGACAGGTCGCGCCCGAGGTTGTGCACCGCCTGGTGGTGGATGGAGTTGACGATGGCGTTCTCGGTCTTGACCATGCCGGCCAGCGACGAACCCTGCGGGAAATGCAGCGCGTGATAATTGCTGTCGTACTGCTCGTTGACGTGCGGGATGGCGGTCGGCACATCGGTGGCAATGTCCTGGTAGAGCGTGCCGCCGAAGGCCACGTTGATCAGCTGGCAGCCACGGCAGATGCCCAGCACGGGCTTGCCGGCCTCGATGAATTCATGCAGCAGTTCCAGCTCGTACATGTCGCGCACGCGGTCGCCGCTCCATTCGGGGCGGGTCGCCGCTTGCGCGTAGCTCTGCGGCGAGACATCGGCCCCGCCCTGCAGCACCAGGCCATCCAGATGCTTGGCATAGTCGCGCAGGCGAATATTGCTCGGGTGGACCAGGCCATTGGTATTGACGGTGGGGATCATGAAGACCAGCACGTCACGCGACATCACCCATTGCGCGATCGACTCTTCCAGATATTGCAGGGTCTTGCTGCGCAAGCCCTTGGCACCGCTCTCCGGATGGAAGATGCGGGCCGACACGCCGATCTTGAGCGTCCGCTGCATGACGCGGCGGCCGGCCTTGTCCGACAGCTGGCGCAGGCGCGCCGTCAGGAAGCGCCAGGTCTGCGCCCAGGGTGCATCGCCCGCGTGATGCGGAGGCGGCGGCAGCGAGGTATAGATGCGCTGCTGCGCCTGGTCCGCCGTCTGGCCGTGGGCGGCCTCGGTGGCGGGCTGCGCGCCCGGCTGGGCCGGCGGCGTCACGGCTTCAACGGCCGGCACTGCCGGCGAGGCGGCCGGTGCTGCTACCACCGTGGTAGCAGGTGCAGCGGCGGGCTGGGCAGGATTCTGTGATGCGGCCGGCGTACCGGACGCGTCGGCAGACACTGGCTTGGCCGGGACCGCGCCCGGGGAGCGGTCTGGCGGCAAATTGGCTTCGGAATCTTGGATGTCGGACATGGCTGCAATAAGTAATCAGATGAAATGAACTGCGGCGAGTACCAGCGGCGGCATGCAAGCCGTCAATGGCGCGACGGGCCCGGGGAGTGGCTGAGTATATTCGCATTGCCCGGCTTTGGACACCTGCGGACGGCGCCGCCTGCAAGCAGTTTCATCCAAGCCGGCCAGCGCCCTTTCGTGGCACACTCCTCTCCCTTGCAAGGGCAGACAGCGCCAAGGCCATGCATGTTCCGGCCATTTGCACCGGAGGCCATCGTCCACCCTGCCCGCCATCCACATTGCCCGCGCCGACACATGTCCAAGGTCCTGATCCTGTACGCCCATCCCGCTGCCGAGCTCTCGCGCACCAATCGCCTGATGCTGGAAGCCGCCGCCCGCCTGCCCGACGTGACCGTGCACGATCTCTACGAGCACTATCCCGACTTCCACATCGACGTCGAACACGAGCAGCAACTGCTGAGCCAGGCCGAGCTGGTCGTGATGCAGCATCCCATCCACTGGTACAGCATGCCGGCCCTGCAGAAGGAATGGCTGGACCGCGTGCTGACGCGCGGCTGGGCCTTCGGCCACGATGGCCATGCGCTGGAAGGCAAGCGTTTCTGGCTGGTGGCCTCGACCGGCGGCGAGACGGCGTCCTACCAGAGCACCGGCCGCCACGGCCATCCCTTTGCCGATTTCCTGCCGCCCTATCAACAAACCGCGCGCCTGTGCGGCATGCAGTGGATGGAACCGCTGATCCTGCATGGTGCCCATCACGTACCGCCGGTCGAGTTCCAGCACCATGTGGAGCGCTACCTGGAAGGATTGCAGGCATGAGCCTCACGCCTCATTTCTCATCAATCCTCGCACATCGCTGCATCCTCACAATTCAACTGACCGGACCCCGCCATGGATGAACAACTGCTGATCGCCCTCGTCTACCTGCTGGCGGCAGTGGCCGCCGTGCCCATCGCCAAGCGCCTGGGGCTGGGTGCCGTGCTGGGCTACCTGCTGGCCGGCATCGTCATCGGCCCGTGGGGACTGGGCCTCATCACCGAGGTCAAGCACATCCTCGAATTCTCCGAATTCGGCGTGGTGCTGCTGCTGTTCCTGATCGGTCTTGAACTCGATCCCAAGCGCCTGTGGGCGCTGCGCCGCTCCATCTTTGGCTGGGGCAGCGTGCAGGTGGCGGCGGTGTCGCTGGCGCTCTTCGCTGCAGCGCTGGCAGCGGGCGTGCCGTGGCGCATCGGGCTCATCGGTGCGCTGGGCATGTCGCTTTCATCCACCGCCATCGCCCTGGCCACGCTGGGCGAGCGCAAGCTCACGGCCACACCGGCCGGTGCGGCGGGCTTTTCCATCCTGCTGTTCCAGGACATCGCCGCCATCCCCATGATGGCCGCAGTCCCCCTGCTGGGTGTGGCGGCCAGCCAGGGCAGCGGTCAGGGCTGGCTGCATGCGGGCCAGGTAGCGCTGGTGATCGCCCTGCTGATCTTCGGCGGACGGGTGCTGATCCGCCCCATCCTGCGCATCATCGCCAAGACCGACATGCGCGAGATCTTCACCGCCTTCGCCCTGCTGCTGGTGATCTCCACCTGCCTGCTGATGCAATCGGTGGGCATGTCGATGGCGCTGGGCACCTTCCTGGCCGGCGTGCTGCTGGCCGATTCCGAATACCGCCATGCGCTGGAAAGCGACCTGGAGCCCTTCAAGGGCCTGCTGCTGGGCCTGTTCTTCATTGCCGTGGGCATGTCGGTGGACTTCGGCGTCTTCCTCGCCCAGCCCTGGCGCATCCTCGGCATGGTGGCGGGCTTCCTGACCATCAAGACCGGTGTGATGTGGTTCCTCGGCCGCTGCTTCGGCATTCCGCGCGGACAGCAATTGTTCTTCGCCTTCCTGCTCTCGCAGGGCGGGGAATTCGCCTTCATCGTCTTCGGTGCCGCCGTCACCGCCAAGGTGTTGACGCCCGAGATCTCGTCCATGCTGGTCGTCGTGGTGGCGCTGTCGATGCTGATCACGCCCCTGCTCTTGCTGGTGCATGACCGCCTGCTGGTGCGCTGGCTGGAAGGCGGCAAGCGCCGCCCGGAAGACAAGATCGGACCACAGGACAACCAAGTCATCATCGCCGGCTTCGGCCGCTTCGGCCAGATCGTGGGCCGTCTGCTGGCGGCCAATGACATCGGCGCCACGGTGCTGGATCACGATCCCGACCAGATCGATTTCCTGCGCAAGTTCGGCTTCAAGGTTTTCTATGGCGATGCCACCCGCATCGACCTGCTGCGTACTGCCGGTGCCGACAAGGCCAAGGTCCTGGTGATCGCCATCGACGATGCGCAAGCCGCGCTGGACATGGTGGAAAAGGTGAGAGAAGAATTCCCGCACCTGCAGATCGCCGCCCGTGCGCGCAACGTCACGCACTACTACGACCTGATGGACCGGGGCGTCACCGTGCTGGAACGCGAGACCTTCGAAAGCGCCCTGCACATGGGCCGGCAAGTGCTGCAGCAACTGGATTTCGGTGCCTATCGCGCGCGTGAAGCCGCGATGAAATTCCGCTCTCACAATCTCAAAACCCTGGCAGCGCTCTACCCGCACTACAAGGACCAGGCGCAGATGGTGTCCATGGCAGTGCAGGCACGCGAAGAATTGCAGGCCATGTTCGCCGGGGATCGCGAAGCCATGCAGCGCGATCATACGCATGACCAGTGGCGTGAAAAACCCGCGCCCGCCAAACCGGCAGCGGAAGAATAAAAAAAGGCCGGACACGCTTGCGCACATCCGGCCAAATCCCTCACTGCTTACTACTCACTGCTTACCACTTACTACTCACTGCTTGCTACTTGCTGCTCACCGGTACTACTCACTGCAAAACCTCAAGACTTGAAGACGTCAGTACCGCAAATCATTTAAATCATCCAAATCATTTAAACGATTTAGTTCAATTCAAGGCCAGCGGCACGAAGATCTTTTCGTCACCGCGTTCCACCAGCAGTGCGACGTTCTTGCCTGCCTCGCTGGCCAGCTTGCGCAGTTGCGCCACACTGGAGACGGGCGTGCCGTTGAGCGCCAGGATCACGTCGCCGCTCTGGATGCCGGCCACGGCGGCCGGACCGCTGGCGTCTTCCACCAGCAAGCCTTTCTGGCCACCGATCTGGGCTTGCTCATCCTTGTCCAGCGGACGCACCGCCAGCCCCAGACGTCCCTGGTCATCGGACTTGCCGGGCTTGGCCTCATTCTTGGCCTGCTTCATCTCGCCCACGGTCACGTTCATGGTCAGCACCTTGCCACCGCGCATGACCTGGATGGGCTTGCTGGACCCCGGCGCGGTATCGGCCACCAGCGTAGGCAAGTCGACCGAATGATCGATGGCGTGGCCATCGAAGCTCAGGATCACGTCACCCGCCTGCAGGCCGGCCTTGTCCGCCGGGCTGCCCTTTTCCACCGAACTGACCAGCGCGCCCTCAGCCTTCTTCAAACCGAAGGATTCGGACAAGGCCTGGTTCAGGTCCTGCACCGAGACGCCCAGGCGGCCACGCGTCACCTTGCCGTGCGTGACCAGTTGCTGCTCGACCTTCATCGCCACATCGATGGGGATGGAGAACGACAAGCCCTGGAAGCCGCCGGTCTGGCTGTAGATCTGCGAGTTGATGCCGATCACCTGGCCATTCAGGTCGAACAGCGGGCCACCGGAGTTGCCCGGATTGACGGCCACGTCGGTCTGGATGAAGGGCACGTAGTTGTCATCGGGCAGGCTGCGCGACTTGGCGCTGATGATGCCGGCGGTGGCCGTGTTGTCGAAGCCGTAGGGCGAGCCGATGGCCAGCACCGGCTGGCCGACCTTCACGCGGGAAGGATCGCCGATCTGCACCGTGGGCAGGTTCTTGGCATCGATGCGGATGACGGCGATGTCACTCTGCTTGTCGATGCCCAGCACCTTGGCCTTGAACTCGCGGCGGTCGGTCAGCTTGACCACCACTTCCTGCGCGCCATCGACCACGTGGGCGTTGGTCAGGATCAGGCCATCGGGCGAGATGATGAAACCGGAACCGAGGCCGTGCATGATGCGCGGCTGCTGCGGCATCTGCAGTTGCGGGCCGAAGCGCTTGAAGAATTCTGAGAAGGGATCGTTCGGATCGAGGCCGTTGTCGTCGTCATCGGCGACCTTGCGGGCCTTGCCGGTGACACTGATGTTGACCACCGCCGGACCGTAACGCTGGACGATGCCCGAGAAATCGGTCGCCGCCGCGACCACCGGTCCGGCCGGGGCAGCGGGCGCGGCATTGGAGGCCACCAGCGGGGCGTTGAGCGCGGCCGCGTGCGCCGACGGCAGATCGGCACCGCGAAAATAGACGTAGCTGCCGCCCACCACCGCGGCAATCATGACAGCCAAAGTGTTACGAACAAAAACGATGCGACGGCTCATCTTCTTCTCCTTGATCGAACGGGATATCGAGGGTCGGGGCTGTTGGGCCTCAACCGTTGGAGTGAAGATTAAGCAGTGAAAATTAAGACAAACTTAAGGCTGAAAAATTGAGCATTAATCTGCGTTTAATGCTCCGAAAACGCCATCCGGCAAGCGTTTCAAGCCGACAACAGCGTAAAGACCACGCGCGCCTGCAAGCCGCGCCCGGTATTGCGCAATTCCACCGGCACCCGGTGCAGGTCGGCGATCTGGCGCACGATGGCCAGTCCCAGGCCGCTGCCGAAGGCACCCCGTGAAGAGCCCTGTTCCTGCGCACGCTGGGCCCGGTAGAAGCGATCGAAGACGCGCGGCAACTCGCTCTCGGCGATGCCGGGGCCACTGTCCTGGATCACCACCGCACACATCCCCGCTGCGGGGAATTCGAAGCCGACATCGACCACGCCGCCCGCCGGGGTATAGCGCAAGGCGTTGTCCACCAGGTTGTTGAAGAGGATGCGCAAGGCATCGGCATTGCCCTGCACGCGCACCGGACGGCCATCATCGCCCTGGTCCGACAGCCCGAGATCGATGCCACCATGATCGGCCACCGAGGACAAGTCGCCCACGATACTACCCAGCAGCGCACGCAGATCAACCTCCGCAAAGCCCATGGCATCGGGCTCCTGGCGCGCCAGCGTAAGCAGCTGGTGCACCAGATGGGTGGCGCGCTCCAGCCCGTTCTTGAGATCGGCAAAGGCGGCGCGCCGCTCCTGTTCATCGGTGGCGCGCTCGGCCAGTTGCGCCTGCAGGCGCAAGGCCGTCAGCGGTGTGCGCAATTCATGCGCCGCATCGGCGACGAAGGCACGCTGTGTTTCCGTGGCGTGTTTGAGCCGTGCCAGCAGGTCATTCAAGGCATGCGTGAGCGGCTGGATTTCCTGCGGCATGCCCACATCCGACAACGGCTGCAACGAGTTCATGTCGCGCGCCGCCACTTCGGCGGCGGCCTTGCGCACCGGGGCCAGCCCCCGGCTGACCGCCACCCACGACAGCACTCCGATCAGCGGGAACAGCAGCAGCAAGGGCACCACCGTCTTGACCGCCATCTGCGCGGCGATCTCGTCGCGTGCGCTCTGGGGCTGCGCCACCTGCACCACGGTACTGCCGATCTGGGCGCTGTAGACGCGCCACATGCCATTGGGTCCGCGCACGTTGGCAAAGCCCAGTTCAGCCTGGCGCGGCATGGCCCCGCGTGCATGGGAGTGATAGATGACCGAGCCACGGCTGTCCCAGATCTGCATCATGATCTCGTCCTCCAGCTCGGGGAACTGCTGCCCCGGCGAGATGGGCGAGAAGGCCTGGCGCGGCAGCGAAGCGGCGATCTGGCGCATCTGGTAATCGAAGATCTGGTTGGCTTCGCCGCGCGCCTGGAAGTACAGCGCCACGCCGGCCAGTACGATGATGGAGAACAGCCCCAGTCCCAGCCACAGCAGCAGCTTGTTGCGGATCGATTTCATGCCGGCACCAGGTAGCCCACGCCGCGCACGTTCTTGATGAAGTCGCTGCCGACCTTCTTGCGCAGCGCGTGGATGTGCACTTCGACGGCATTGCTCTCGATGCTGTCATCCCAGCCGTAAAGTTTTTCTTCCAGCTGGGCGCGCGAGAGCACCACGCCCGGGCGATCCATGAAGGCGTGCAGCAGCGCGAATTCGCGCGCCGACAGGTTGACCGGCTTGCCGCCCACGGTCACTTCATGCGTGGCCGGATTCAAGACCACCTCGCGCACCTGCACCAGGCTTTCGGCGCGTCCGGCCTGGCGGCGCGAGAGTGCGCGCATGCGGGCCGACAGTTCTTCCAGGTCAAAGGGCTTGATGAGGTAATCGTCGGCACCGGCATCGAGCCCGGCCACGCGATCGGCCACGGCATCGCGTGCAGTGGTGATGAGCACGGGAATGGCGCTGCCGCGTTCACGCAGGGTGCGCAGCACGGCCAGGCCATCCTTCTGCGGCAGGCCCAGGTCCAGCAGCAGCATGGCGTAGTCCTCGGTGCGCAAGGCCACGTCGGCCGACTTGCCATCCTGCACCCAGTCGATGGTGAAGCCATCCTGGCGCAAACCCTTGCGCACGGCCTCGCCCACCATGGGATCGTCTTCCACCAGCAATACGCGCATGTTGACTACTCCTGATCGGACTCAGAGGATCTTCGCCAGCAGGAACACCACCACCGAAATGAGGATGGTCGAGGCGAAGGGCAGCGAAAAGATGCGGCCGAACAAACGGAAACGCAAGTCTCCCGGCAAGCGGCCGATGCCCAGTTTTTCCAGCCAGGGCAACAAAGTCGAGAACACGATGACCGAGAGGAAGATGACAACGATCCAGCGAATCATGCGGGGCTCCTCACAGACGATGGGTGCGGTCGTGGCGCAGCATGCGGGCCGGCCATTCGACATTCTTGCCAATGGCCAGCACCTTGAAGAGCTCGCCCATCTCGGCCGGGGAAATCAGTTTCTGCATGCCGTTGGCCAACGGCAGGTAGCGCAGGCTGTCCTCGGGCGAGGTGCGCAGCAGCAGCTCGCCGATACCGGCATTGAGCAGGAAGGCGCCCTGGCTGGTATAGGCCAGTACCTCCGCGCCCTCTTCCACCGCCGCCACCGCCATCGCCGTGAAATCCACGTGCGCGGTGATGTCCTGCAAACCCGGCCAGTAGAAAGGATCGGTGTGGGCGTGATGGCGATAGTGGCACATCAGCGTGCCCTGGTCGCGGTCGGACAGGTAGTATTCCGCCGCGGGGAATCCGTAATCCGGAAGGATCGCCAAGGCACCGGGGCCACTGGCCAGCATGCGGCCCAGGGTGCGCATGAAGCCGATGGCTACCGGCGACAGTTCGGTCAGGTAACCGGCCGGCAAGGCATCGGCCTCGGGAATCTGCGCCACCGGCAGGTCGCTCACGGTGCGGTCCGCAAACTGCAGGCGGCCCGTGGCATCGAGCGTGACGCCGCGTTCCTGCCAGCCCTCTTCGGCCTTGATCGCCAGGCGCACCGGCATGGCATCGAGCACTTCATTGCCGACCACCACACCCGAGAAAGTTTCCGGCAGGGCATCAAGCCACTCCACCAGCGGCGCGAAAGCGGCCAGGGTTTCCTGCTGGCGGGCGCGCAGCTGGGCCGAGATTTCCACGATGAAATATTTCTCGGGCAGCGCTTCGCGCGCCTGCAATTCGGTGAGGATGTCGCGCGCCAGCTTGCCGGTGCCGGCACCGAATTCCAGCAGCACATTGGCCACCTGCGGGCTGGCCGCGATCACTTCGGCAGCCAGGTGGGCCAGGGTCGCACCGTACAGCGGCGAGATTTCCGGGGCGGTTGTAAAATCGCCCTCCTTGCCCAGTTTGGAAGAACCCCCGCTGTAATAGCCGACCTGCGGCGCATACAGGGCCAGTTCCATGTAACGTTCGAAGGAGATCCAGCCGCCGGATGCGGCGATCTCGCCGGCGATCAGGTGCTGGAGGGAATGCGAGGCGGACTGCGCGTCAGCGCCGGGTTCGGGTAGTTGCAGTTGCATGGGCCGTATTGTATCGACGAATGGAAACCGGGAACATGACATCACCCTCTTCTGCAGGTATTACGCTGGTCACCGGCGCAGCACGCCGTATCGGCCGCCACATCGCCCTGGCCCTGGCGCACGCCGGCTGGGACGTGGCGGTCCACTACAACCGTTCGCGCGAGGAAGCCGACACGCTGGTGCGCGAGATCGAAGCCCTGGGCCGCCGCGCCCTGGCGGTGCAGGGCGAACTGGGCGACGAAACCCAGGTGCGTTCCCTGCTGCCCCAGGCCGCGCCGCTGGGACGCATCACCTGCGTGGTCAACAACGCCTCGCTGTTCGATTACGATGACGCCGCCAGCTTCGGCAACGACCGCCTGCTGCGTCACATGAGCGCCAACGTCGGCGCGCCCGTGCTGCTGGCACAGGCCTTGTTCGAGGCCACGCCGGAGGGCCAGCAGGCTGTCGTCATCAACCTGCTGGACCAGAAACTGTACAATCCCAATCCTGACTTCCTGTCCTACACCCTTTCCAAGGCCGCCCTGCACAGCGCTACCACGCTGCTGGCACAGGCACTGGCGCCCAAGGTGCGGGTGGTCGGCGTGGCACCCGGACTGACCATGGTCTCGGGCGACCAGACCGAGGACCAGTTCGACAAGGCGCACACGGTCACCCCCCTGGGCCGTGGCAGCACGCCCGAGGACATTGCCGCTGCGGTCTGCTACGTCGCTTCGGCGCGGGCTGTCACGGGCACTACCCTGCTGGTCGATGGCGGCCAGCATTTGCTTCCCCTTTCGCGCGACGTCATGTTCGTGGCGAAATAACCTTAATTTTTTCTGATCATGCTCTTTCTCTCCCATCCTTCCCTGCAAGATTGCCGCCGCCTGTTCCTGCGCAACTACGAGGTGTTCATCAACATCGGCGTGCACGAGTTCGAAAAGAAGGGTGAGCAGCGCATCCTGATCAACGTCGACCTCTACGTCCCGCTGGCCGAGACCACCCCGACGGCCGACCACCTGGACGAAGTGGTGGACTACGACTTCATCCGCTCCACCATCGCCGAGCGCATGGCCCGCGGCCACATCCACCTGCAGGAAACCCTGTGCGACGACGTCATGACCGCCATGCTGGCCCACCCCAAGGTGCGCGCGGTGCGGGTCTCGACCGAGAAGCCGGATGTGTATCCGGATTGTGATTCGGTGGGGGTGGAGACTTTCAGGATCAAGGCTTGATTTCCATTCCACAGATTGCTTTGCCCGACTGGCCCCGCTTCATGCGGGGCTTTATTTTTTCGAGATCTGGCCAGAGTTTGCCCTCACCATCCCGCTACCAAGGTGGTAGCATGTTACGGTGTGCCGATGCGCATCATTGCCCTCTCCACACTACGGACTTTCTGGACCGCCCACCCTGCTGCGGAGACCCCTCTGCGCGCCTGGTACGCGCTGGCCAGCCGGGTGAACTGGAAGACACCGGCCGACATCAAAGCCGCTTATCGCAATGCCAGTTTTACAAGAAACAACCGTGTGGTGTTCAACATCAAGGGCAATGACTACCGCCTGGTCGTCGCGGTACGTTATGACAAGGAAGTGATCTACATCCGCTTCGTCGGTACGCATCGCCAATACGACGACATCGATGTGGAAACGATTTGAAGGAAGGTCACATGCAACTCAAACTGATACGCACCCGCAAGGATTACCGCGCCGCGCTGGCTGAAGCAGAACGGCTGTGGGACGCGCCTGCCCGCTCGGAACAAGCCGACCAGCTCGATGTGCTCACCCTGCTCATCGCCCATTACGAGCGTGCGCACTTCGCCATCGATGACCCTGATCCCATCGACTTCCTTCTGCACGTGATGGAAGCACGCGGCCTCTCGCGCAAGGATCTGGAGCCTTATCTCGGACCTCGTGGCCGCGTCTCCGACATCCTCAACCGGGTGCGCCCGCTGACCCTCGACATGATCCGCAAGCTCAGCGCCGGCCTGCATCTTCCAGCGGACCTGCTGATCAAGCCTTATCCTGTGAAAGCGGCCAGCAGCGATTTGTTGCACGCCTGAACTAAGTCAAGAATCAAAAAAAATGCCGTCCAGTCTGCACTGAACGGCATTCATTCCAGCCAGGCGATCCCGCCTGCCCTTCTTACATTCCCATATACCTGCCCGCCCGGTGATTCAAGGCAATCACCAGATTGGCCGTCACCGCCCCGAGGATGGAGGCCAGCAGCACGCTCGGCGTCACCACGAACAGCGAACACAGCACGATCACCACATCCACGCCCATCTGCAGCTTGCCGGCGCGCAGGCCGTAGCGGTCCTGCAGGAACAGCGTCACCACGTTGATGCCCCCCAGGCTGGCACCATGGCGGAACAGCATCACGAAACCCACCCCCATCAACAGTCCACCCAGCACCGCGCTGTAGAACAGGTCCAGCTTGGCATAGCCGATGAAATGCGGATGCATCAGCGAGAAGCCCGACACCAGCGCCACCGCACAGAAGGTCTTGCCGGTAAAGCGCAAGCCCATGCGGCGAAACGCGAAATAGTAGAACGGGATGTTGATGGTGAAGAACACCACGCCAAACGGCAGCCCGGTCAGGTAATGCGTCAGGAAGGCCAGGCCGGCGGTGCTGCCGGTCAACAGGCCCACCTGGCTGTACATGTTCACCGCCAGCGAGACGAAGAGCGTACCGGCCACCAGGGCCAGCACGTCTTCATAGCTCTTGTGGCGCAGGTCGGCCGCCGACACGGCGGCCTTGCTTGCCACTTCAGCCACGCAGCACCTCGGCCATGGTCTCGGCCACGCGTGCAACGTTGCTGTCGTTCAGGCCCGCCACGCAGATGCGGCCAGTGCCCACGGCATAGACGCCGAACTCTTCACGCAGGCGATCCACCTGGGCCGAGGTCAGGCCGGTGTAGCCGAACATGCCGTTCTGGCGCAGCAGGAAGGAGAAGTCCTGGTCCGGCACCGCGCTCTTCAATTGCGATGCCAGCTTGACGCGCATGTCACGCACGCGCACGCGCATCTCCTCGACTTCGGCACGCCATTGCGTGGCCAGCTTGTCGTCGTTCAGCACATGCGCCACCAGCAGCGCGCCGTTGCGTGCGGGGCTGGAGTAGTTGCGGCGCACGGTCAGCTTCAGCTGGCCCAGCACGTTGGCGGCCTGGCCTGCCTGCGGGCAGAACACCGACAAGGCACCGATGCGCTCGCTGTAGAGCGAGAAGATCTTGGAGAAGGAGTTCGACAGGAAGAAGGGAATCTGGCGGCGCACCGCTTCGCGCACCGGCCAGATGTCGTCGTCCAGGCTCTCGGCAAAGCCCTGGTAGGCCAGGTCGAAGAAGGGCAGCAGGCCGCGCTGCTCGACCACGGCGATGATCTGCTCCCACTGCGCACGGGTCGGGTCGACGCCGGTCGGGTTGTGGCAGCACGGGTGCAGCAGCACCACGGCGCCCTTGGGCAGGCTTTGCAGCTTGTCCAGCATGCCGTTGAAATTGAGGCCCTTGGTCTGGGCATCGTAGTAGGGATAACGCTCGGTCTTGAAGCCCGCGCCTTCGAAGATGCCGACGTGGTTGTCCCAGGTCGGGTCCGGCAGCCAGATGGTGGGCTGCGGGAAGAAGCGCGCGATCAGGTCGGCACCGACCTTCAGTGCGCCCGAACCGCCCAGGGTCTGGACGATGGCCAGGTGCTCGGCCGACGGCAGGTCGGCACCGAACAGCAGCTTGGCCACGGCCTGACGGTAGGCGGCATGGCCTTCCATGGGCAGGTAGACGTAGGGCGCGCCGGTCTCGGCCACCGCTGCGGAGGCAGTGCGCACGGAGGGCAGCACCGGCACCACGCCACGGCCATCGGTATAGATGCCGATGCTCAGGTTGACCTTGTTGCTGCGCTCGTCGCGCTGGAATTGTTCCATCAGGCTCAGGATGGGATCGCCGGCATACGGCGGGAGATGCGAAAACATGAGGACCTCGTCAATGTGGGTAAACGCCGATGCCGGCACAGTCCAGCTTGTCCGGCAAGACCGCCATGGTAGCGCGGCACGGGAAAAAATTCCCGTCCCGCGTGCCCCCTGTGCGTTTTTTCACAGGTATTTTTTCAGGCGGAAGTGGTAGATGCTCACGCACAACAGGCTGATCGCGGCGCAAACCATCAGGTAATAGCTGGGCGACACCGGATTGCCGGTCTTGCCGACCAGCCAGGTCACCATGAAGGGCGTGAAGCCGCCGAAGAGGGTTGCTCCCAGGCTATAGCTGATCCCCATGCCGCGCACCCGCGTGGCCGGCGGGAAGATCGACGACAGCACCACCCCCAGCGAACCGAAATACACCGCCTTGAGGATGCCGGCCCAGATCATGATGGCCATCATCACCCACACGGTCGGCATGGCGATCACCCAGACGAAGGAGCCATAGATGGTGGCCAGCGTCAGCACGGTGGAGACCACCATGATGCGGGCACGGCCCACGCGGTCGGCCAGCATGCCCATGAAAGGCGCGCCGATCATCAGGATCGCACCGGTCACGGCGGCCGCCGCAAACGCGGTCGACTGCGGCAGGTGCAGCTGCTTGATGGCATAGGTCGGCATGTACAG
>JGI1221J13441_10000016_pt1 | contig 101440 bp, 82 predicted proteins | sample LakVidmifraction_4_FD_13441 | JGI IMG/M metagenome (IMG submission 13441) | reverse complement strand
CCGGCCACGGCGGCCGCCGCAAACGCGGTCGACTGCGGCAGGTGCAGCTGCTTGATGGCATAGGTCGGCATGTACAGCAGCATCAGGTAAGTGGCGGCGGTAGAGACCGAGAGAATGCCCATGGCCACCAGCACCCGCGTGACCTGCAGGCCCCAGCTGGCATCGTCCTCGCCGGCCACTTGCGCCTTCTTGGCCATCGGTACTTCGTCGATGTGACGGCGGATGTACAGACCCACCGGCGCGATCAGCAAGCCGAAGGCGAACGGCAGGCGCCAGCCCCAGGCGGAGATCTGCTCGGGCGTGAGCCACTGGTTCAGCAGGAAGCCGGCCAGCGCCGCCATCAGGGCCGCTGCGCCCTGGCTGGAGAATTGCCAGCTGGCCATGAAAGCGCGGCGCTTGGAGCCGGTCTCGGTCAGCAAGGCCGTGGCCGAACCGAATTCGCCGCCAGCCGACAGCGCCAGCAGGATACGCGCCACCAGGATGCCGATGGGCGCGGCCACGCCGATAGTCTCGTACGTGGGGATCACGGTACAGATCAAGGTGCCGGCCACCGTCATCGACAGCGAGACCAGCAGCGCCGGCTTGCGGCCGACCTTGTCGCCATACCAGCCCAGCAGGATCGCCCCCAGCGGACGGAACAGATACGACAGCCCGAAGGTAGCAAACGTTACCAGTAGCGAGACCGTCTCGTCGCCGGTCGGGAAGAACAGCTTGGAGATGGTCACCGCAAAGAAACCATAGGCCACGAAATCGAACCACTCCAGCGCATTGCCGATGGAGGAAGCGACGATCAATCGCCGCGTGCGCGCGGCCGACATCGGCGCGGGGGCCGCTTCTGCTGCTGAAGAAATTTCCGGTGTTGCCGAGGGTGACGCTGCGTTCATGGTCGTGTTCCCGTTGGAAGATGGACTGCGCTGGCTTGCGTTCTTGAAAATGAAAAAGTGCTCAACTCAGGGGACTGCCGGCTGCGCCCGCTGCTGGCGCACCTGCTGCCCCTGCTGGCCGATATCCCACAACAGGCCCGCCATCAGTTGCAGGCCTTCGCGCGCCACCGGGGCGAGCAGGTGTTCGTCCGGCGCATGCTGCGAGCAGGAGGGATAGGAGTGCGGCATCCAGAGCGTCGGCAAACCCAGCGCTTCCGAGAAGCAGTGATTGGGGATGGTGCCGCCCAGGTTGGGCAGGATGGTCACGGGCTTGCCGCTGGTCTCCTGCAGGGAACCGGTGGCCAGGCGCACCCAGCCGTCATCGGGATCGAGGCGCGTGGCGGGCGCGGCGGCCTGGATCTCGATCTGCACATCGGCATAGCCGTGTTCATCGAGATGGCGGCGCAGGCTCTGTTGGACGTCTTCCCACACCGTGCCGACCACGAAGCGCAGCTGGAACACCGCCTGCGCCCGCGCCGGAATCGCTCCCACCGGACGCTGCGCATTGCCGGCCTCGAAAGCGATCAGCTCCAGCGTATTCCAGGCGAACAGGCGCTCGCCGGCGCTCAGGCCGGGCTCGCCCCAATGCGCATCGAGCACCGGATCACCGGCGTCGCTGCCCACCGCAAAGTCGCGTACCAGGGCACGCACCCGCTCGCTCACGTTGCGCGGACGCATACCCGGCACGCGGATCACGCCACGTCCATCCACCAGTGAGGCCGCCGCATTGGCCAGCACCGTGGCCGGATTGCGCAGCACGCCGCCCCAGTTGCCGGCATGGTGGGCGCCGTTGCCCGTATCAAGCACCAGCTTGAACTGCAGCGCGCCACGCGAGCCGAGGAAGAGCGTCGGGCTGGACGCCGCCAGGCGCGGGCCATCCGAGGCCAGGAACAGGTCCGCCTCCAGATAATCGGCGTGATCGCGGCAGGCCTCGTAGAGACCGGGCGAGCCCACTTCCTCGCCCATTTCGAAAATCATTTTCAGGTTGCAGCCCAGCTTGCCCCCTGCCGCCTCGATGGCGGCGGCCAGCGCGCCCAGGTTGATGCTGTGCTGGCCCTTGTTGTCGGCGGTACCGCGACCGTACCAGCGATCGCCATCCGGGCTCAGCTGCCAGGGCGAACGGTCCTGCTGCCAGCGGCCTTCCTGGCCGTTGACCACATCGCCGTGGCCATACATGAGCACCGTCACCGCGTCATCCGATTCGATGCGGCGTGCCAGCAGCAGCGGCGGTGCGCCTTCCACCGGATTGGCAATCTGCTGCGTCTCGAAGCCCAGTGCGGCCAGCGCCGGTGCGATCTCTTCGCGCAGGTAGGCGGCCAGTTCATCGGCACGCGCGGCGTTCTGGCTTTCGGTCGGCAGCGCGATGCGGCGTTGCAGGTCACGCTGGAAACGGCCCGAATCGAAATATTCGGCGGCCAGGCGAATGGCGGTGCTGCGGGACATGGAGGACTCCGGGTGAACTGTCATTGGAGACGATTCTAGGAGCCGACATGGTTTCCAACAATGTCAATTTTTAAAACACTGCTTTCACAAATTGGCAAAATGATTTATCGTGTTTTTCAGCGCGTTCCAGCCCAAGAAACGTGCATGAATTGCGCTTCAACGCGGTGATTTCGTGCATCTTCATCCACGCGCACCAGGATGGCCTTGCGCAGCTTTGCAAGGTTCCTCTTCATTGATTGCCGAATTCAGAAAGCCATTTCTGCCATGCAAAGTACCGCGCTCCGCTATTTCTACCAGGTCGGCCGCACCGGCTCCCTGACGGCTGCTGCCGAACGGCTGCACGTGGCCGTCTCGGCGGTGAGCCGCCAGATCGCCAAGATGGAAGAAGAAACCGGCGTGCCGCTGTTCGAGCGCCGCGCGCGCGGCATGGTGCTCACACCCGCTGGCGAAGTGCTGATGGCTTTCGCGCGGCGCAACCTGCTGGAGGTGGAACAGGTGATGGCAGAGGTGAAGGGGCTGCACGCGGTCGGCCAGAGCGTGGTCACGCTGGCCTGTTCGGAGGGTTTTGCCTGGGACCTGCTGCCCAACGTGATGGCGCACTTCCGCGAGCAATATCCCGGCATGCAGTTCAAGCTCAACGTGGTCGGTGCGGCCAAGGCTTCGCAGATGGTCATCGATGGCGAGGCCGACATCTCGGTCACCTACAGCCTGGGGCCGGTGGAAGGCCTCAACATCGCCTACCGCGAATCGGGACCAATCTTCGCATTGATGCGGCGCGACCACCCGCTGGCCGCGCGCAAGCTGCTGTCCTTGAACGATCTTTCACCTTACCCGCTAGCCCTGCCCGAACAGGGCTCCACGGTGCGCCAGCTGTTCGACATCGCCTGCGGCATGCGCGGGCTGCTGTTCGCGCCGGTGTTCACCAGCCATTCGCTGGGCGCGGTCTACCGCTTCACCGCCCGCTCGCCGGATACGGTGGCGCTGGGCGGCTTCCTCACCGTGCAGGAACGCGCCGAGGAAGATGCCATGGCCCTGGTGCCGATGGCCGAGAGCGAACTGCACCAGCGCACCCTGCAGGTCCAGACCATGGCCGGGCGCAAGCTGCCGCCGGCGGTGGCGGCGTTCATCGATTTCCTGGTGGCGGCGATCCGCCAGATCCGCACGCGGCACGAACTGGGCGCGCTGCAAGCCGACAAATGAGGCATCCATGCGACGCTTGCCGCACGGCAAGCCACGCAGAAATGGCAGGATCCGGCGCTGCATGAGAAAATGCCGGTCCTCCGCCCGCACGCAGCCTTCCGCCCCTGTCCCCTCCGGATATGGAGGAGCGGCAACATTGCTCGTCCGGCAGCAACAGCCTACCGATTGAAGGAATACCCCATGAACGACATTGCCGCTGCAGTGCAACTGTCCGACCTCGCCGACCTCGATGCTTCCTCCGCCCAGGAACAGGAAGAACGCGGCCAGCCTGAAGTGACCGCGCGCGGTTCGCGCCGCTTCGAGCTGCTGGAAAAGAACATCCGCCGCCTGACCGGTCGCGCCATCGCCGACTTCGACATGATCCGCGACGGCGACGTCATCATGGCCTGCATGTCCGGCGGCGCCGACAGCTACACCATGCTGGACACGCTGCGCTACCTGCAGACCGTGGCCCCGGTGAAGTTCGAGATCATCGCCGTGAACCTGGACCAGAAGCAGCCCGGCTTCCCCGAGCACATCCTGCCGGAATACTTCGAGCGCATCGGCGTGCCCTATCGCATCGTCGAAGAAGACACCTACAGCATCGTCAAGGAAAAGATCGCCCCGGGCAAAACCACCTGCTCGCTGTGCTCGCGCCTGCGCCGCGGCATCCTGTATCGCGTGGCCAAGGAACTGGGTGCGACCAAGATCGCGCTGGGGCATCACCGCGATGACATCCTGCACACCTTCATGCTCAACATGTTCTACGGCGGCAAGATCAAGACCATGCCGCCCAAGCTGATCGCCGACGATGGCGAGAACGTGGTGATCCGCCCGCTGGCCTACGTGCGCGAGCCGGACATCAAGAAGTACGCGGCCGCCATGGAATTCCCCATCATCCCCTGCAACCTGTGCGGCTCGCAGCCCAACCTGCAGCGCCAGGCCATGCGCGAGATGCTCAACCAGTGGGAAAAGACCAATCCGCTGTGGATCAAGAGCATGTTCACCGCCATGGCCAACATCACGCCGTCCCACATGCTGGACCGCAGCCTGTTTGACTTCACGCATTTCACCGCCGGGGCCGGCAAGGAAGCGCAGGGCGATACCCTGTTCGACCGCGACGACAAACTGGACCAGGGCCAGTCCGTCATCAATCTGGTCTGAGCACACGAGACGCTGCGGCTCATTGTGGCGTCTCGCAAACCCTTAGTCCGGCGAGACACTGCGTTCCACCTCATCCGTACGAAATGCCCTTGTGGCGCGGCTTTCGCGCCCATTGCCGATTCCCGCAGGCTGATGCAAAAGTAAATTTTTGTTGTCATATGGCTATAGTCGGGGATTGGGTATCAAATACCCTCCTCTTCCACGCTTGAAGGCGAAAACACGCATGTTCTAATCTGTCCCATCGCAATGGCGTGCCGCGAGGCCGCTTTGCCAGGGAAAGAAAAAACATAACCATGCAGTCGTGGTTTCGCAGGGAAACGTGGTTTCGGCCAGTGTCACGGCCGGCCTGCGTGGTATCGCCATCCGCGTGATTGAACGGCTTGCCGCCGTCATGCCTCTGCACCCCGAACGACTCTCTGCCATACCGTGTATGAGGCTGCCTGATGGCTAACTTTTGGCGCGACAAGCGCGTTTTCATCACCGGTCACACCGGCTTCAAGGGAAGCTGGCTGACCCTGTGGCTGCACCTGATGGGGGCCAAGGTGAGCGGCTACGCGTTGCCGGCACCGACCAATCCCAGCCTGTTCCATCTGGCGCGCTTGCAGAACTGTGTGCAGACCACCATCGGCGACGTGCGCGATCCGCAGCACCTGGCCGAGACGCTGGCTGCCGTGCAGCCCGATGTGGTGTTCCACCTGGCGGCCCAGCCGCTGGTGCGCGACTCCTATGCCACCCCGGTCGATACCTACGCCACCAATGTCATGGGCACCGTGCACCTGCTGGAAGCCGTGCGCCATACGCCCAGCGTGCGTTCGGTAGTGGTGGTCACCAGCGACAAGTGCTACGAGAACCGCGAGTGGCTGTGGGGCTATCGCGAAGACGATCCCATGGGCGGCCACGATCCCTACAGCAGCAGCAAGGGCGCCGCTGAACTGGTGACTTCCGCCTATCGCCGCTCCTTCTTTGCCAGCAATCCCGACAACATCGTCGGCATCGCCAGCGTGCGCGCCGGAAACGTGATCGGTGGCGGCGACTTCGCGGCCGATCGCCTGATTCCCGATTTCGTGCGCGCCCTGGAAAAGGAAGAGCCGGTCGTGATCCGCAATCCGCACGCGGTACGCCCGTGGCAGTTCGTGCTGGAGCCGCTGTCGGGCTACCTGCAGATTGCCCAGCTGCTCTACGAGCAGGGCGGTGCGTTTGCCGAAGGATGGAATTTCGGGCCGACCGATACCGACCTGCAGACCGTGAGCCAGCTGTGCGCCACCTTCAATCATTCGCTGCAGAAGAATGACGCGGGCCAGGTGGAAGTGCGCCTGGAGACCCAGGCCAACGGACCGCATGAAGCTGCCCTGCTGCGCCTGGATATTTCCAAGGTGCGCCAGCGCCTGGACTGGATTCCGAAGATGGAGCTCTACACCGCGCTGGAACTGACGGCGCAGTGGTACGCGGGTTACCTCAACAACGAGGACCTGCGCACGCTCTCGGAAAACCAGATTGCCTTCTATCAAAGCCTGAACTAAGTCCGCAAGGGACTAGCCCCCGCCGGATCTGCTCCGGCGAGGGCTTTGTTCAATATCCCATCTTTCTGATTTCAGCCATGGTCTGGGTACGCAGGATCAGGCGTTCGAATTCGTCCGACCATTCCCGCGTGAGATTCTTCAGCAGCAGGCTCTTGCCGGCACGCGTGACGCGGCGGCGCACATCCTCGTTGTGCAGCACCGTCTGCAGGTTGGAGCACAGCAGATCGATGTTGCCGACCGGATGCATCAGGGCGTTGACGCCATGCTTGAGACCGATGTGGCGATAGGTCTCCAGATCGGAGAGGCAGACCGGCACATCCAGTTCGAAGGATTCCCAGATGGTCAGCGGCTGTGATTCGCTGGAGCTGGCCAGCACGTAGGCATCGGCCGAGGCCAGGTAGCGCAGGGCTTCCTCGTTGGGCTGCTCGCCCAGGAAACGATAACGCTCCGGCAGTGCTTCGGAGAGCTTGCGCGCGCCCTCGCCCAGCTGCAGGTACTTGCCGATGAAGACCACCTCGATGCCCGCACGCTGGTCGCTGCTCATGGCATTGACGGCCATGATGGTGTCTTCCATGCGCTTGCGCGGCTCGATGGTGCCGATGCAGACGATGCGCTTCTTGTCCTTGGGCTTGGGTTGCAGGTCTTGCTGGCGGTAGATGGCGTCGTTCCAGAACGGCAGCACGTGCACCATGGCCGGGCTGTCGAACAGGAAGCTGCCATAGACCAGGCGCTGGAATTCGGTCTGGAAGACGATGTGCGAAGCGCTCTTGAAACCCTGCGCCATGTTGGGATAGCGCAGCAGCAGGTCGCGTCCGATCTCGGCTTCGTGGATCCACCAGATCACCGGGCAGCGTGGCGCCATTTCCCCCACCAGCGCCCCCGAGAGGATGCAGTTGGACACGATCACATCGGGATCGCCCGCCAGGTCCTTGACGATGGGCACGCCCATCGCCTCGAACTGCTTGCGCACTTCACCCTGGCCATCGATACGCGGCAGGACCGACACCTCATGGTTCTGCACCAGCCGCTCGGCCAGACGCAGCATCGCGGTGCTGGCACCGGTGGTGTAGAACTCATCGTTCAACAGAAGAATCTTCATGCACTTTCCAGGAAGGGTCGGGCTGGGCCGGACCGGTTGTCATTATTGGTTCTATTGGTTCTGTCAGTTCATCAGTCGGCTGCCCGCTCGCATCGCTACGGCCTCCTGCAGAGGTGGGCAGTCGCAACGCGCAGGCGAGACTGCGCAGCTTGACATGGTAAGGGGGAGCCGTGCGCATAAAGACCGGAGTAAACCGCCAAAGGCCCCTCAACTTCCTCTTTTGCGACGATGCGCAGCGATGCGGATGCTGGCGCGCAGGGGGCGCGTGCTAGACTTTTGGCTTTTCTTCGCTCCTCTTCGCTGCCACTCATGAACATCGTCATCCTCGCCGCCGGCATGGGCAAACGCATGCAATCCGCGCTGCCCAAGGTCTTGCATCCGCTCGCCGGCAAACCCCTGCTGGGCCATGTCATCGATACCGCACGCCAGCTGGCACCGACGCAACTGTGCGTGATCTACGGCCACGGCGGCGATGCCGTGCCCAAGGCCTTCGCCGGCCAGGGCCTGTCGTTTGCCCTGCAGGAACCTCAGCTGGGCACCGGCCACGCCGTCATGCAGGCCGTGCCGCATCTCGATGATGGCGCGCCCACGCTGGTGCTGTATGGCGATGTACCGCTGACCACGGCCGCCTCGCTGCAGCGCCTGCTGGACGCCGCCGGCCAGGACAAGCTGGGCGTGCTGACCGTGACCCTGGACAACCCCACCGGCTATGGCCGCATCGTGCGCGAGGACGGCCAGATCAAGCGCATCGTCGAGCAGAAGGATGCCAGCGAAGCCGAACGCGCCATCCGCGAAGTCAACACCGGCATCATCGTCGCGCCCACGGCGCGTCTGCGCCAGTGGCTTGCGAAGCTCTCCAACAACAACGCGCAGGGCGAGTACTACCTGACCGACGTGATCGCGGCCGCCGTGGCCGATGGTGTGGAAGTCGTCTCGGCCCAGCCCGATGACGTGGCCGAAACCCTGGGCGTGAACAGCAAGGTGCAACTGGCCGAGCTGGAGCGCGTGCACCAGCGCAACATCGCTCACGGCCTGCTGGAGAAGGGCGTCACGCTGGCCGACCCGGCGCGCATCGATGTACGCGGCGCGCTGGAATGCGGGCGCGATGTGAGCATCGACGTCAATTGCGTTTTCGAAGGCCAGGTCAGCATCGGCGAAGGCAGCAGCATCGGAGCCCACTGCGTGATCCGCAATGCGCGCATCGGTGCCGGCGTGGCCATCAAGCCCTTCACCCACATCGAGGACGCCGTGGTCGGCGCGGGCGGCCAGATCGGCCCCTACGCTCGCCTGCGGCCCGGCACCGAACTGGCGCAGGATGTGCACATCGGCAACTTCGTCGAGGTCAAGAACAGCAACGTGGGCGTGGGCAGCAAGGCCAATCACCTGGCTTACGTGGGTGATGCGGATGTGGGCAGCGGCGTCAACGTCGGGGCCGGCGTGATCACCTGCAACTACGACGGTGCCAACAAATTCCGCACCATCATCGAAGACGGCGCCTTCATCGGCAGCGACACCCAGCTGGTCGCCCCGGTGCGCGTAGGCAAGGGCGCCACCATCGGTGCCGGTACCACGCTGACCAAGGACGCCCCGGCCGATCAGCTGACCTTGTCGCGCGCCAAGCAGCTGTCGCTGGCGGGATGGCAGCGGCCGGTCAAGATCAAGAAGTAAACGCGCCGGGCCGCGCGCCCTGTGGACAACTCCAACTCCGGGGTGGTTTCAGGGCGATATGAAGGAAAAAGCCCGTCAACACGCTACTTCCTGACTTATCCACAGGCCAATCCGGCCGAAACCTGAAGGTTTCGGCCGTTTTTCATGGGGCGTCGGCAGCCGCGCCGAGCGGGATGGCCGTCTCGAACTTGCTGCGGTGGATGGAGAAATAGCTGCGCACATTGCGCACGTTGCGCTGGGAGGCGAACAGCCGGTGCGCCAGTGCGTGGTAAGCCGGCATGTCGCGTACCAGCACCACCAGCACGAAATCCGGCCCCGGCGAGACCCGATAGCACTGCTGCACCGCCGCCTCCCCCGCCACCAGGGCCTCGAAGGCCTGCTGCTCTTCCTCGCCCTGGCGATCCAGCGTGATCTCGACCAGCGCCGTGAGCGTGGAGGCCAGTTGGGCCGGATCCAGCAAGGCCACCTGGCGCGCGATCACGCCCGCCTCCACCAGCCGCTTGACGCGGCGCAGGCAGGTCGGCGGCGAGGCATGCACCTGCGCGGCCAGCTCCTGGTTGGTCTGGCTGGCATCACTCTGCAGGGCCTGCAGGATGCGGCGGTCGAGATCGTCCAGATCGAGGGGGGTTTTCATGGATGATTGCGTCAGCTTGTGAAATTGCCGGAGATTGCGTGAGGGTGAGCGAGATTGAATGACATATAAATCCAAATTTCACCTCTGAATTTAATATTATTTCACCACCCAATAGCGAAGCAATATTAGTTCATTTCATCGATATTTTAGAAATCTTATTTCACGATGCCTCGCCTAAGATGCATGCACATCTTTTCCAGCGAGGTAATCCATGTGCGGCATCGTCGGCGCGGTAGCGCAACAAAACGTCACTCCCATCCTGCTCGAAGGCCTGAAGCGCCTCGAATACCGTGGCTATGACTCCTGCGGCGTGGCGCTGCATGTGGATGGCAAGCTGCAGCGTTCGCGCAGCACCTCGCGCGTGGCTGAGCTGCAGCAGCAGGTGGCGCAGAGCGGCCTGTCCGGTTTCACCGGCATCGCGCACACCCGCTGGGCAACGCACGGCGCGCCTGCTACCCACAATGCGCACCCGCACTTCTCGCGCGACCGCATCGCGCTGGTCCACAACGGCATCATCGAGAACCATGACGAACTGCGCGCCGAATTGCAGGCTGCCGGTTATCTCTTCGAGAGCCAGACCGATACCGAAGTGATCGCCCACCTGGTCGACCACATGTATGACGGCGATCTCTTCCACACCGTGCAGCAAGCCGTGCGCCGCCTGACCGGTGCCTACGCGATTGCCGTCTTCTGCGCCGACGAACCGCATCGCGTGGTGGCTGCGCGCCAGGGTTCGCCGCTGATCGTGGGCGTGGGCGAAGGACAGAATTTCGTGGCGTCGGATGCGATGGCGCTGGCCGGTACCACCGACCAGATCATCTATCTGGAAGAAGGCGACGTGGTCGACCTGCAATTGCAGAAGGTGTGGATCGTCGACGCGGCTGGCCGCCCGGCCGAGCGTGAAGTGCGCACCGTGCAGGCTTACACCAGCGCGGTGGAACTGGGCCCGTACCAGCATTACATGCAGAAGGAAATCTTCGAGCAGCCGCGCGCCATTGCCGACACGCTCGAAGGCGTGGTCGGCATCATGCCCGAGCTATTTGGCGACAAGGCCTACAAGGTCTTCAAGGAAGTGGATTCGATCCTGATCCTGGCCTGCGGCACCAGCTACTACGCGGGCCTGACAGCGAAGTACTGGCTGGAGTCTATTGCGAAGATCCCGGTCAACGTCGAGATCGCCAGCGAATATCGTTATCGCGACAGCGTGCCCAATCCGAAGTCGCTGGTGGTGACCATTTCGCAGAGTGGCGAGACGGCCGATACGCTGGCTGCGTTGAAGCATGCGCGTGGACTGGGCATGACGCACACGCTGACCATCTGCAACGTGGCCACCAGTGCGATGGTGCGCGAATGCGAACTGGCCTACATCACGCGTGCCGGTGTGGAAGTGGGCGTGGCCTCGACCAAGGCCTTCACGACACAGCTGGCGGCGCTGTTCCTGCTGACGCTGGCGCTGGCGCAGACGCGCGGGCTGCTGACCGAAGAACAGGAAGCCGAACACCTGAAAGCGATGCGCCACCTGCCGGCTGCGCTGCAGAGCGTGCTGGCGCTGGAGCCCTCCATCGTGGCGTGGGCCGAGGCCTTTGCGCGTCGCGAGAATGCGCTGTTCCTGGGGCGTGGGCTGCATTATCCGATTGCGCTGGAAGGTGCGCTCAAGCTTAAGGAGATCACCTACATCCACGCTGAGGCTTATGCCGCAGGCGAACTGAAGCATGGTCCGCTGGCGCTGGTGACGGATCAGATGCCGGTGGTGACCATTGCACCCAATGATGCGCTGGTGGAAAAACTGAAGTCCAACATGCAGGAAGTGCGTGCGCGTGGCGGGCAGCTGTATGTGTTTGCGGATGGTGATTCGCGTATCACTTCGGCGGAAGGGCTGCATGTGATTCGCATGCCGGAACACTATGGGGTGCTGTCGCCGATTCTGCATGTGGTGCCGTTGCAGTTGCTGTCGTATCACACGGCGCTGGCCAGGGGGACGGATGTGGATAAGCCGCGGAATTTGGCTAAGTCGGTGACGGTGGAGTAAGAGAGTCGATATAGCCTGACCACAATGAATAAAGTTGGTCGGGCCCGAATAAAGTTGGTCGGAGATTGCCCCCCATTGCTTCTTCAAAGTCGAAAGCCGCCTAGACAGGCGGCCTTTTTTTTGAAAACACAGGAAGGCAGACTCTAGCTCATTCCCGTACTAATCTCGGAGAGCAAGCCGCTAATGATTGACCTAATCTAAAACTTTTAATAAAGTCTTGTTGAAAAAATAAGGGCTAAAGACGATTCGCATCAGTATAAACAGAAAAATAAAGGGGCTATATGTCGTATATCAAGACGCTACGGTTACAAAATTACAAAGGCATTGATGACGTCACAATTGAGCTAGATGGCCGTGCTGATTGCCCCGTTATTACACTTATCGGCCTGAATGAAAGCGGCAAGACCACAATCCTTGAAGGCTTATCGCACTTTGTCAGCGGAGACTCCTCGATTTCCGGGCTCTTCAATGGCGTTCATGCGAAAGCGTCTGGTACTGGCTTGATTCCCATTCATAAGAAAGCGGCATTTACTGGAACTATTGAGATCGAAGGGCTAATTGAACTAACTCCCAATGAAGTCGATGAGATCAGTTCATTTGCTAAAAAACGGTTTAAGCAGGACATCAATATTGAGTATTTCAAACAGCCTTTTACAGTATGCAAGAGGTTTACATTTGAAGATAGCGTCTTAAAAGATTCCAAAAATTTCTGGCACTTTAAATTAGAGGTGAAATCGGGGAAGTCTGGAAAATACAAGACATACTCGCGCCCTGACGAAAACGAGAAAGATCTTTGGCTCGCGATCGTGCGACATGTACAGCAGACGCTTCCACAAATTTCCTATTTCCCAACTTTTTTGGTTGATATGCCGAGCCGAATTTATCTGAAGGCATATGAGCGGGAATCGGCAGTAAATCGCCAATATAGGCTGGTGTTCCAGGACATCCTGGACAGTCTTAAAGAAGATCTTTCGTTAGAGAGACATGTATCTGATCGGATATCGTCATTCAAAGAACAAGAAAAGATAACGAACTGGCTAGCCCCATTTTTTGGTAGCCCGATAAAATCCCTAATCGATTCTGTGTTTCAAAAGATATCAAACAGCGTAACTCGCGAAGTACTGGGAAGTTGGCAGCGAGTTTTTCAGCGCACTATCTCGGCAAAAAACATTCTGATCGAATGGAATATTGATACAGAAAAGGATGATCTTCCTTACGCATCCTTTTTGGTATCTGATGGAGAGTCCCGATATGCGATAAGCGAGAGATCCTTAGGATTCAGATGGTTTTTCTCGTTCTTACTTTTTACCGCCTTCAAACGCTCAAAATCAAGAGCATCGATTTTTATATTTGATGAACCTGCTGCAAATCTCCACGCGAAAGCACAAGCCGAGCTGCTGACTAGCTTTTCCAAGATTGCGACAGAGGAAAATAAGATCATATATTCGACTCACAGTCATCATATGATCAATCCTCAATGGCTCTCTGGTGCCTATATAGTTGAGAACACAGCGCTGGATTACGACACTTCAGATAGTTTCGGGCTGAGTACGAAGCCTACAAAGATCGTAATTACAAAATATAGAGACTTCGTCTCACAGTATCCAACTCGGTCTAGCTACTTCCAACCTGTCATTGAAAAGCTGGAATATGTGTCCCCCGAAATTATTGGCGAGGCCCCCTTCGTTCTCATTGAAGGGATATCAGATTATTACGCCTTAAAACTAGCAGCTCGAATTGGAAAACTGAAGCTAAGATACAGACTGCTACCCGGTGTAGGTGCAGGTGCATGCGGCCCGTTGATAAGCCTTCTTATGGGCAGAGGAGACCAATTCGTAATTTTGCTAGATGATGATAAGGCTGGGAAAAAAGAGGCTAACCGATACAAGGACAATTGGTTCTTACCAGCAGAGATAGTAATCACATTGGCAGCGGTAGGCCCCGAATTTAAGGACAAACAAATTGAAGGCCTTATTACCCCCGATACCTTATCGATCATACAGCAAAGGCTGAATTCCACAGAGCCGCCTTCCAAAAAGCAAATAGGTTGGTACCTCGCAGAAATGTGCGCTAATGAGATAGATAAAAATTGCCTATCTGATAGCACATATAAGAACCTCGAAACTATTTTGCTGTTCTTAGATAAAAAATTTGCGCAGTAGCATATCGGTTACGAGTTAGCCACATATTAGCCGCAGGATGGCCAGATGAAATTCACTTTCAATTTGACGGTCACTCTTCAATTTCTACATAACGCTTACCTGTAGAAAAACATGTAGCAGTCAGACTAATGATTCCGACACCCGCGACCATGCTTGCCTTCTAAAGATCGATTCTTTCGCCTTTCTCTACTATAAACAACACTCAAGTCCAAGAAAATGAAGAGTACTCAGGCTGGCAAAGGGGCAATTCTGTCCCCTAAAGAACAACTAAAAAGGTCAACTAAAAACGCAAAAGTTAAGCCTGATTATTGCCTCAATTACCCTGATTCCACCAAAAGATGCGGAAAACTTCCTGGCGTGAATAGAACCTGCGGAGTCTGTGGCCAAACCGGCCGAATTTAAAACTTCACCGAATTTCACTGTAATCGTAGCCCTGCGATTCAGGGCAGATATTGGGGAGAATCATGAGAAAAATAATTCGACCTACTTTCCATTACCTGCTTCACGAAACAAAATGTTACGCTCTCGTCTGTTAAAGCCTGATCATAGGCGCATGAGAATATAGTCAACAATCAAATGAATAAAACAATTGAGGCGCTACTGGCGGAAGTCGAAGAAAATTTAAGTCGACAGCGGATTCAGAATGCTCAAGAGCTACTGAAAATTATTTTGCAACAATGCAGTCAGGTTGATTTGCGACGCTTACATGATCCGGTTCTCGAGATCATCGACAGATTTTTGCCAAAGCGGCGTAGGGATCTGAAAGAAATATTTAAAATACGCTTAGGCATCAATGAAGACGTGATTCCGCAACCGCCTGCAAGCGCGCCCGGGAAGGCGTCTAAAAATTTTGCTACTTCACTCGATGAAAGATTCGACGAACTGCGTGATTGGCGGATTTTTCAATGGTCGACGTATTACAAAGATGAATTACGTTCACTGACAGCAGAAACCGTTCAGCTGCTACGAACCCCTATAGACCCCGATGAGATTTTCAATCTCATCGGCTCAGTAATAAGCCGGCATGCTAAGGAAATATTTACCCACGGCTTTGACTATGTAATGTCTCAACGCGGCTCAACTAAAGATGCTGCAATGGTCAAGTCACTAGGAGGGGTTCGTTCTTTTTTGGAGCTGCCTGTAGAAATCTATGCAGATGAATCGTCTCGGATCACTGAACCCAAAGATTGCCGAACACTTCGACGAATTACGTCAAGGATGCTGTCCGGTATCTTGACTGGATTTCTCGATGCCAATTTTGGAGGAGTTGATCCAGTAGAACTGTTGTGCAGGACAGCAAAGACCTGGATACAAATACTCCCTCTGGTTGAACTTGATGATCTCGAAAAAATAAACGAGAAGATAAGCCTTGATAGCATAGCGCCGCTCCTCGGTCGACCGCTTCGTTTACTTGCTCAGGAACTAGATCACGCCTCGAAAATGAGTAGCATCGACGCGATTGTAATTACATCGGTCATCGTGAATATCAACGATGAACTGCTTGAAGTGACGCTGAGGCCGCCCGCGGACTCCAGCGATACTAAACCACTTGAATTGGCGATACTTAGTGGGGATGGACCTTCCGTAAAATTCCTCATCGAGCAACGGGTAAAAAGGGGCTATATCGCATGCGTTACACCTAAATCTGCGAATTTCTATTGGAGAGGAAGTTTTCCCACCCGCGAGGTTAAAGAGATTCTAGTAGAGATGCCCGAGGAGAATAATGGACTGGGATTTTTGCTCACTAGGCTTCGTCTTCGCTTCTATGAGAACAAAATCGTTCTCAAAACAGGTGTTCCTCTTCGCACGAATATTGCTGAGCGCTTTCCATTGGAAAGTCCAAAACTATTAACATTTTTCCGAGTTGAAAGGCCAAGTATCAGAGCTCTGCATACCACCCTTTCTACCCGAACGGGTGTTCTTCTTTGGTGCAGTGTAAGGCGTAGCGGAAAGACGATTGGAGTAAGTGAGCTTGCTGACGGCATTGCAGGGCGTAGAGCGGTATTTCAGCGTTGTGAATTGACTGGTGGGGAAAAGGCGAGTCGTATGCTGTTTGAACAGGTCAGTGACAAGCTTGAAAAAATGGAGCCTTTGCCCCGAGAATTTCTCCGCGATGTAATAGCTAACGCCGCCCCAATGGGCCTACATCAGGACCGCGGCTCTATTCTCATTGTTGACGAATATGACCGATTGTTCGGGCTTCTACGAGTGTTTGGCAGACGCAATGAAGACGCTCGCCAATTAATTATTCAGCCACTGCTTGATCAATTTGTCGAATTCGCGACTGAGAATCTACTGATTTTGCTCGGCCAACAGCCGAACGCACACTATATTTTCATGGATCAAAACCAGTTGAGTGCTTACGTTCAACAAGAGCCATATCCTTTGTTCAGTCATGAAATGACTTCACATGAAAGCGAATTTCATGAACTGGTTCGCCGAACTTTTCAAAATACTTTGCAGTTCGACACTACCTTTGTTGACGCAATTTATGAAGAAACTGGCGGGCATCCATTCCTTGCCATTAATTTGCTTCGTGACTTCGTAGACTGGTTAATCGCTCGTAAGGTCATACCGAATCTCACGACTCTCACAAGAGAATTATTCCTTGAGTATTCGGCGATCGGACTTACTACAACTGCGATTGGAAAAAGCCGTCACTACCAGTACTTTAAAGAGGCAGCTAGTGAAGCCCTATCGGAAGACGGCATTACTCAAGGTCCCTGGATTTACGCAGCCTACAAGCTTTTACGTCAGTTAGCGATAAATAGTGTATCGCACCAAACGCTAATGAACCAAAGTGAGATCGAGGAATTCGTGGCATCAACATTGCTACATGCAAAACTAAGTTCATATACCACGCATTCATTCCTAGCGAGTGCGGCGGAAAGCAATTTTATTGAATTTTCCGAAGAACAGATTAAGGCAAAAATTCCTTTGCTAGCCCGTATCTCTGCGTCAGTCGGCTCCGTTGCCTAAAAATATAATTATGCTCAGTTCAAAAACCATCGCAGATTCTCTGCTCGACTTTCATAAAAGACAGACGGAAATTATTGAAGCTTTTTGGATCGAATCCTCTAACTCACGTCAAACTCTGGCCTCTGAATTGGAGGCTTTGATTGGCGATCACCCTATCTTGATCGCAGCTGTGGCGAGCGGCCAATTTACCGACCCAAATGGAGTCGTTGATGAATTGAGCCTAACCATCGAGGAAAACGAGAAATGGTTTTCAGCGGAGCGGCGGTCTTGGGTGATACGAGATCAGAAATTTAGTATCGTATTAGTTTCAAAACGCGCGCTGGGTGTCCCGCAAATATCGTCTCCAGTCACACTCCCTGAGTGGTTCCCGCTATATCCGGGAAGACTTTTGACTACGAATATTAAAAGTATCAAATGGGATATATCGCTTTCGCTAGCCTCTAGTGATATACCCGAAGCAGCAATAAATAGCGCTATTTTTGATTTAGAGGCGGCACTTGGAGCTAGACTTTCGTCAGCTCTCCAAGCCACTCACCATGCCATCGCCTCGCTAGAGACCGCCATTAACTGTCATCCTAAAGCCCCAAAAAGCATCGGCGATTTACTAAGAAGTTCTAGCGAAGGAATTCGTTCAAGAACTGGGGACGAGTTTCGTCCTGGTGGTGCCATTGACAGCGGCTTTATTGTCTCGCACTTAGCTAGGCTTTGGCGCGATTGTCCCCCGAAGGATCGCCACTCTCTAGCCGCCACCGTTTCCACTGCTCTCAATCTTGATAACGTCAATTCTATGCCGTCCCAATTGGCCCTGACTTCGCTTTTGACACGTGGAAAAGAGAGTTTCTTGACAACGCCTAGCAGTGTCATGTTTTGCCGCAATTTGATGGGCGTGCTTTCAGATGTCGTGCAGTTTATAAATGCGAAACACCACGCCGATGAATTTCCTCAATTCCCTGCGGTGCTGACGATCGCGTTCGCCAGAGAGCTTGCTAATTCCTGCAAATCGGCTGCTTCTGCATTAAAGGCACTATCGTGAAAACAAGACGCTATGGCCCTCATAGCGGGAGTTTTTAGTCTGGAGCTCGATGCTGCTCGAAAGATTAGGCATGAAGTCTATTCCAAGGGAGGAGACCTGCTGGATTCTTATGGCGACTAATCGGAAGGGCTGGCCGATGACAGCTATCGGTGCCAATATTGGTGGCGTGAAATTTAAATAGGATGTGTATGGAGGTACGTGCATACCATTGATTGCTCATATAGGACCTTCCTTTTAGTTTATCGGAAGTTAGAAATGGAGCTGGCCCTTGGATAATCAAGGCCGACGAAAAGGCTCATTACGTATTTTTTTATATTGCGCCAGTCACACGATATTGCCCCGCACTTTATTTTCATAAAGATACTTTTCCAGGTTTGCGGCAGCCCCCAAACCCGCGTTGGAGATAGCTTATTTTTAAGGGCAAGATAGAGGGTCCGTCAGGCTGGAAGTCACCATGGGAGCGAATACTGCAGTATGCATTTGCAGAGTGCTTGGCGGAGGGCGAAATTTTATACGCTGGGGGTGCCTGAGTGCATGCGTGAGGGCTTGATTGCGGGAATTTTGCGCTGCAAAGTCAGGGGGTTACGCAATGCAGCCAGACTCATATGAGAGTGCTTTCAATTGCCGTGAACAACTAGACTTTTTCGTTTTCAGGGCGGCCAGATCGCGCTGATGATTTAATTAGAAAATTTGGGGGATAAATGGAGGAGTGAGCGCTGAAGCGGAAATCAATCTCGCAACCCGCACCTCCCCCATTTTTATTTGGCGTCACGATTCCGCATTAGGCACATCCAGCGCAAAACCACCCTGAATGATAAACAGGCGCAGCAAGTTCTCGGTTTTGATATTCAATTTAAAGGCAGGAATGGTTTTCCCTTCCTGCGCCTCAAAATAGGCTTTTGCCTTCTGCTTGTCCACTGTAGCCAACAGCGCGTCAAAGCGGCCGAATTCGTTCAAGTTGGCTTCGGTTATTTTGGCATTCATCAAAACAAGTAACTTGCTCGCCTCGATTCCAAGACGTTCAACGACGGTTTCGATTTCCTTCTTCTTTGCTTGCGCTTGGTAATCGGCAAGGTAATCGCGGAACGTGCGATTGGGGTCAATCTGTACATCGCCACGCTGGATGTCGTGCAGAAAAATCTCGGCAATTCTCTGGTCTTCTAGAGAAAGCGATGTAAAAGAGCGGTGCAATTCAGCCAAAGTAGCTTCCTTAGCCTGCTCGTCCCCACCATGTAAAACTTTTAGATATTTCTCAAAGCGCGAGTTCATGTAGTCGGCGTCAATCTTGCCGGTATCTATTTCCGTGAGGTGGCTATCAATTTCGAAAGGGATGGTCTCACCACCTCCGCCGCTACCGCCGCCGCCAAGTTCTTTATAGCGCTGCAAAAGCGTCAGATATTGATGATGACTGATCGTCAGCGTGACTTCCATCTTGGCGTCTTCACCAAATCGATAAACCGATTTCTCCCACGTAAAGCCCTGAATTCTTGCGGCTTCCAAAATGGCACTGAACTGATTGAACTGCTTGGCAAAGGCTGCGCATGCAGCCGGATCGTCCGGCAGCTTAGAAAAATCAGCAATTCCCGCTGCACTAAAGATGGCGCAGATTTCGACAAAGCTGGCATTCATACGCTCAAGATTTATCGGCAAGCGATCAGCAAAGAGACCAATGGGCTTGTCACCCGAATACAGCTTCACTGCGGCATCAACGTTGCGCTTCATCGTATGGGGCCTGCGATAATAACGGACAGTACCAAAAGGCTTATCCGGCCCGAATAAACGGTTGGTACGCGAAAACGCCTGAATGATGTTTTCGTAATCCAGGAGTTTGTCGAGGTAGAGCGTGTTAACCCATTTTGAATCGAAGCCAGTCAGCATCTGATTCACCACAATCAATACATCGAGCCGCTTCTCAGGCTCGGCTTCAATTCGCTGGTAAGGCTTTTTGTGCGCCAAGCGTGCGGCAAGGTCCTTTTTGAAGCTCGCGTGGGTACCCAGGTCGAACGTCTGCCCATAAGCATTGTTGTAGTCGCCAATGATTTCGACCAATCCTGCTGTCTTGAGCTCAGCATCACATCCGCCGTCGTCGTCATTGATATGCGGATCAAAGAGCGCAGTGACCTTCAGCTGCGGGCACTGCGCCTTCATTAACCGGTAGTAAATGATCGCCTCCCGGATACTGCTGGTGGCGAAGATGGCATGAAACTTATTACCCTGGCTCAGGGTAATCCAGTTATCGACAATGTCTTGAACGACCGAGTTTTGATGCTTTTCGTTTTCATACTGAGAATTAGGCAGATGGTCTTCTATACCAGTCTGATAAACACCGGAGCTATCCCGGTGCCCGGCCATCGGCACCTCATTCATGTAGCGGTTGAATACTTTCTTCTTCTTTGAATCTGCAAAGGCTTCTGCGGGCGTGGCAGCTTTGGCTTTTTCCAGCGCAATGCCCTGCCGCAAATCCTTGTCGCGATACGTCATCACCTGATAAGGGTCGAAACCCAGAACATTTCTGTCGCGGATACCATCGGCAATGCTGTAACGTTGCAGCTCATCGCCGAAGACATCAGTCGTGGTGTTGTCCTTGCGGATGTTTTCCTTGTGGATCGGCGTGCCGCTGAAGCCGAAGAACACCGCGCCGGGAAAACTCTTTTTAATGTCAATCAGCATGTCGCCAAAAGTGGAACGGTGGCACTCATCCACGATGAACACGATGCGCTTGGCACGCATCTTTTCAAGGTCATCGCTCTTCAGCCCATCTTCCTCATCCTTGAGTCGGCTCATCTTCTGGATGGAAGACACGATCAGCGTATCGGCAGGGTCAGTACTCTTGAGCTTCTTGACGAGTATAGCCCGTCACATTGAGGCGACCGGTCACAACGTCGGCGATTTTCTTGACGTCGCAGGCGCGCAGTTTATTATTCTTGCCTTCCTTCGCAAATCCCTTTGACGCGTCCACGATCAGCACGTCACTGCTTTCACGCTTTTGCCGCAGCACGAGGATGATGGTCGGGATACCAGTGCCAAAGAAGATGTTGGCCGGTAATCCGATGATAGTTTCGAGATGGTTGTTTTCAATCAGGCTCTTGCGAATTGCGCCTTCTTCACCGCCCCGGAACAGTACACCGTGCGGCAAGATAATGGCCATGATGCCATCCGGCTTGAGGTGATAGAGATCGTGCAGCAGAAAGGCGTAGTCGGCCTTGGACTTGGGCGCAAGACCGAAGCGGGCGTAGCGCGGATCGGTCTCCTTGTACAGCGGGTCCCACTTTTGCGAGTACGGCGGATTGGAGACGACGGCATCAAGGTAGAGCGGGTTGTAGGAATTAACCGGGTCTTGATCGTCGAAGTATGGCCAATCGTCTTCCAGAGTATCGGCATTGCGGGTAACGATATTGCTGGGCAGGATGCCGCGCATGACGAGGTTCATGCGCGTGAGGTTGTAGGTGTTTTCTTTCAGCTCTTGGGCAAAGTATTTGATGTTGTCTTTGTTCACCATGTGCTTGGCGATGGACTGGCCGATATTCAACAGCAAGGAGCCAGAGCCGCTGGTGGAGTCGTAAATCTGGATGGTTTGGCGATCCTTGAGATGGTGCGCGATGATCTCGGACATGAGCACAGAAACTTCATGCGGCGTATAGAACTCGCCCGCTTTTTTGCCCGCATTGGCGGCAAACATGCTGATGAGATATTCGTAGATGAAGCCGAGCACATCGTAGCCTTGGCGGCCATCCATGGGGATATCTTTGATGAGCTGCAGTAGCGCGCTGATCGCCTTGGTCTGACTGGCTGCGGACTCGCCCAGCTTGCTCAAGCCAGTCTCAAGCGTCCTGAAGATGCCGTCAAAGAGCCGCTTGTGGTCCGGGTGAATGAGACGGCTAAAGGCAGACAGTGCCACCCGCACATTGGCGACTTCAAAATCGCCACCCAATGACAACCAAGTCGAAAACAAATTGGGATAAGAGATAAAGTAACCCAGGTTACTTTTGAAGAAGTCGACGACTTCTTCATCATCTTCGGAAAGCCCCTGAATATCCTCTTTGCTGAAATCTTGACTGACGGCAAAGCGTTCCAATTTGTCCGAGAGGTACTTATAGAAAATGAAGCCCAGGATGTAGTCCTTGTATTCATTGGCTTCAATTTTGGATCGCATCTGGTTGGCGGATGCCCAGATTTTTGCAGCTAGTTGTTGCTTGTTCACAGTAAGTCCGATGTTTAGGAATTTTTGCCGATTATAAAGTCCCGCAGGCGATTGTGAGTAATTTGCTTTTTCAGGCTTCTGCCCCAAGGGGGAGTCCGACAGAAGCTGGCTTGCTCTGTTGTTCTTTTTTACTCACGGGAAATCCGGCTTTCGCACGAGAACCGGCTCGCAGGCACCACTGTCAAACGGAACCCATCATCCACCTGGCGTCATCCCGATGAAAAAACTAAGCCGCCTGTGGCTATCGGCCATGAAAAAAGCCGGGAAAGTACAGCGCAAACAATTTCTCGATTTTCTTTCGCCCGCTTCACCCCGCAGCAAAACCTCATCCATACGCAAGCCCAAGACCGCTCCCCGAGCAGCCAGCACAACCGCATCCGAAGTCACGGTCACCTCCGCAGTCCATCACGTCCCCGCCACCACCCATTCACTGCAGTATCGCCTCTGTCTGCCCAAGTCCACTCCTTCAGAGCTGCCCTTGATTGTGATGCTCCACGGCTGCCAGCAAAACGCTGCCGACTTTGCGCAAGGGACCAGGATGAACGCGCACGCAGCAAAGCACGGCTTTGCCGTCCTGTATCCCGAGCAATCCTTGCGGGCCCATCCTCACCGATGCTGGCGATGGTACGCACCGGACGCCCAGAAGGGAGAAGGTGACGTCGCAGTGGTGGCCTCCCTGATCCAGGAGATCCTGAAAACGCACCCCATCGACCCGCAACGCGTCTACGTCTGCGGAATCTCGGCCGGTGCAGCGATGGCACATCTCCTGGCATTGACGCACCCCGAACTCATCGCTGCTGTCGCGCTGCACGCCGCCCCGGTTTCCGGTGTCTGCAGCAACGCTGCCAGCGCGTACTCGGTGATGCAGCACGGATCGCTGCGCGCTTCAGCCGCCGCCAAGCGGGCGCTCTCGCGCTTTCCCCGAACGGGTGCACTACCTGCGATCCTCATCGGCGGGACTGACGACAAGATCGTTCGGCCCGTCAATCAGCGCCAGCTTCTGGAACAGTTTCTTTTACTCAATCAAACGCAGAGCTTGACCGAGCAGCCTCCCCGGGAAACGCCCTACGGCCGCACCTCCAAAAAGCATCCACGGCGCAGGATAGTTGCAACCCGTGACTATCTTCGTGGCCGCAAGCTCATCATCCGATCCGTGGTGATCGAGGGACTCGGACACGCCTGGAGCGGCGGGGACACCTCCCTGTCCTACAATACAGCGGGGCCGGATGCCAGTCGGCTGGTTGTCGATTTTTTCTCCCGGCATCGCCTGGAACCGGGGATGAAGTAGAACACCTTGGTCACCCCGCACTATCGAAAAGAGAGGAGCGCGAAGCAGATCAGCCATGCATCAAAACACGACTGCGTTTTGATGAGCGCTAGTTCCTTCTCTCGGGTTCTGCAGCATGAATGAACACGTTGTAAGTATCCGCAGGACGTGTCCCCACGGCCAGATCAAGCGCATGGCCAATCGCCCCGCGATGGTAAGTGCCGTGATTGATGAGGTGAAAGATGACTTCTTCGCGGCTGAGTCTTCCGCGCTTCCCATCCACGAACGTGAAAGAAATATCTTCCTTCAACTGGCTGGCACTGAGACTCTTGGCATAGGTCTGCAACCACCGGTTAGCCGCCATCAGCCTGGCCTCCAGCTCAGCCAGTTCAGGCAGGTGCTCGGTATTGGTGGAGTCATGCGGATCCGTCACGCCACGCAATCTGGCTTGGAACAATTCCTCAACACGCACCATGTGGTTCAACTGTTGCCGCGCGAAATCCAGCGCGCGCTGTTGTTCCTCTTGCGTGAGTTGCGCGACCGCGTCAAGAATGCGGCGATCCGACCAGTGCTTGTATTCCAGGATATTGGTAAAGTCCATGAGCCATCTCCTCCGTAGCCCTGAACGATACCTCAATGGTGCGCATCATGCCTGGCGCGATTGCAGAGTCCTGCCCTATCGTCGTCTGCAGGTGGTCAGCCAGAACAGCAGAGCGATGAAGCTGACGGCGGCACCAAGAAGACAGACACCCCGCCACCCATGGGCCGCATAAACAACGGTAGTAGAGAGTGCGCCCAGCCCGCTGCCCACCGTGTAAAAGAGCATGTAGACGCCGATCAGGCGGCCATGCGCTCCCGGACTGCTGCGAAGAATCAAGCTCTGGTTCGTGACGTGCAGCGCTTGCCCGCCCAGGTCGAGCAAGATGATGCCGGCCACCAAGGCCCACAGCGACCCATCCATCAGCGACAAGGGCCACCAGGCCAACAGCAAGAGCGAGAGCGCGGCCGCACTGGTGCGTTGTGCGTGTCCCTTGTCCGCCCATCTTCCGGCGCGTGATGCCGCCAGCGCTCCAATGACGCCAACCAGACCAAACGCGCCAATCGCGGTATGAGAGAAGTGATAGGGACTCGCGCTCAAGGGAAGAACCAAGGCACTCCAGAAGATATTGAAGCTGGCGAACATCAACATCGCCAGCGTACCTCGGACCTGAAGTACCTTGTCATGACGAAGCAAGGACCACATCGACGCAAGGAGCCTCGCATAACTCAATCCATTCGAGGACACCGGTACTGCCGGCAGGCCTCGCCACAGCGGCCAGGCCAACAACAGCATCATGAGGGCCGCACAGAAGTAAACGCCCCGCCACCCCGTCACATCGCTGATCGCACCAGAGAAAACGCGTGACAAAAGCAAACCGATGAACACGCCAGTTTGCGCAGCTCCCACTACCCGCCCACGTTCGCTCTCACTTGCGACGCTCGCGGCGTAGGCAATCAGGCCTTGGGTCATTGCCGTCCCCAGCAAACCGACTGCCAGCATGCCTGCCAACAGCGTACAAGAAGTCCGTGCCAGTCCCACCGTGACCAGTGCACAAATCAGACCGGACAACTGAAGGCCAGTCAGCTTCTTGCGCGCCACCTTGTCGCCAAGTGGAACCAGAAAGAGCAAGGCCAGCGCACAGCCGAGCTGGGTCGCCGTCACAACACCGCCGACAGCTGACTGATTGATCATGAAATCTTGAGACAACGCATCCAGCAAAGGCTGGGCGTAATAGACATTGGCTACGCTCAAGCCACTGGCCAATGCAAACAGAAGCAGCAAGCGGCGGGATAACGCAGGGGAAGATGGAGCCATGGCAGCAATCTGGTTTCAATTTAAAACCATTTGAATGCTAGTGGATATGGTTTTAAAATGCAACCACATTGCGGACTACTCCAGCTGGAGGGCTTATGTCGACTCAACTGAATCATGATGAAGAATACTGTCCCGTCGCACGCAGCGTGAGCGTGGTGGGGGACCGATGGGCGCTGCTGATCGTGCGGGATGCGTTTGACGGGGTATGCAGGTTTGGCGACTTTCAGCGCAACCTGTCGGTATCGAAGAACATTCTGGCAGACCGCCTGCGCAAACTCGTGGATGCCGGCATCCTTCAGACGCAAGCGGCATCGGACGGGACGTCTTATCAGGAGTACGTGCTGACCGAAGCGGGTCTCAGTCTGTTTCCATTGATCGTTGCGCTAAGACAATGGGGGGAAGCGCACCTGTTCAAGCGCGGTGAGCGCCATTCCGTCCTCATTGATGCAGAGACCGGAAAGCGGGTTACCTATATGGCACCTCTCTCCACAGACGGCAGCCCCTTGCACCCGGCACGCACGCTGGTGCGGAAGGTGAAATAGCCAGGCTGCCGTTCATGTTGGCCCGGCTGTTGGGGATGACGCCTGGCATCGTGCTGATGATGGCATCACAACTACGCAAGAAGTAGTGCCTCGGAAATGATGCCATTGCCAACCTGACCGAACTGCTGGAGGAGCACGGCATCAAGGTGGCACTGCTGGAGGGCGTGGATGATTTTGATGGTGCCTGCGTCGCCACCAAAGACGAAGAACATGTTCTGGTCGCCTTGAACCGCCATCGCCCCGGAGAACGCCAGCGCTTCACCGCTGCACACGAGTTGGGGCACTGGGTAATGGTACTGCCCGATGACATGCCTGAAAAAGAAAAAGAAGCCTGTTGCCACCGCTTTGCCGGTGCCCTGCTTTACCCGAAGGCGCGCGTGGAGGCCGACTTCGGAAAACGAAGGCGACGTGTATTGCCGCAGGAACTGTTGATCGCAAAGCGCGGGTATGGCGTATCCATGCAGGTGGCACTGCGCCGATTGAAGGACCTCCACATCATTGATGATGCCGGATACACCTCGATGACCATTGACATCGCCAGGCGAGGATGGAAAACCTCTGAGCCAGAGGCAATGCCTTGCGAACATCCACTGCGATTCTCGTCGCTGGTTTATCGTGGTCTGGCCGAAGGCTTGATGACGGTTTCTCGCGCGGCAGAATTTCTGCAACAGCCAATTTCTGCCGTTGAAAACGCCAATCCTTTGGCGATGAATGAATGACGGAAAATGTCTTTAGTTCAGACACAAGCATCTGGATGGATTTCCGCCACGCCTCGCCTCTCAATCTCTGCAAACCTGAGCCCACGAGGCTCAACACCGTCTGATTGAAAAACAAAAACAAGCACGCTTGATCTGCAGTGAATGCTGACCCACGGGGGCGCACAAATTTAATTTGTAGCGCCCCCAAATATTCTTTGTTTCTCAACAGCAGCACCGCTCAGTACCATGGCAGCCATAAAAAGCCGCGACCGCACGCCCACGCACTGAGGCACCCGCGAAGTCACGGCACCACGCCGTTCCCATTAGCCCCTCTCTGCCGCGCCGCCCTGCCATGGTTGACCGACTACCAGACCGCCCCGCGCCCGCCGCCCCGGAAGCGCCCGCCTTCCCGGGCTCGCCCTATATCGCCACGCATGCCCCCGGACGCCGCGCCGCCTATGCCGCCATCGCCGTCCTGGCCGGCATCGGAGCCACCTTCGGCAATGGCATGGTCAACGTCAACATCGCCAGCCTGGCTGGCGGCCAGGGTCTATACACCGCCGAAGCCAGCCTGCTGCCGGCGGTCTACGTCGGCTTCAACGCCTGCGCCAATCTGATCCTCGTCAGGGCGCGCGCGCAATTCGGCATCCCCCAGGTCACCCTCACCCTGCTGGCCACCTACGCCCTGGCCGCCCTGCTGCACCTGTGCGTACCAGGGCTGGCCGGTGCCATCGTGGTGCGCGCCGCCTGCGGCCTGGCCGCCGCCGCCCTGACCACCACCACCATCTACCACCTGCTGCAGGTCTTCTCGCTCAAGGCCCGGCCGCTGGCCCTGGTGGTCGGCGTGAGCCTGCCGCAATTCGGGCCGCCGCTGGCGCGCCTGATGTCGCTGGATTTCCTCGCCGAGTCGCAATGGCAAGGACTGCTGCTGACCGAACTGTGCATCGCCCTCGTGTTGCTGGGTGCCATGACCCTGGTGCCGCTTCCGCCCAGCGAACGCAGCCAGGCCTTCGAGGGCATGGACCTGGTGACGATCTCGCTGCTGGTACCGGCCGGGTTGCTGCTCTCTGCCGTACTCGGCCTGGGCCGCATCCTGTGGTGGACCGATACACCGTGGCTGGGCCTGGCGCTGGCCGGCGCACTGGTGCTGGCAGGCGCGGCCTGGATGATCGAGCGCCAACGCGCACGCCCGCTGTTGCAACTGCGCTGGATGCTGACAGGCGACATCGTGCGCTTCGCCATGGTGGCCTTCCTGGTCCGCATCGCACTGGCCGAGCAGACCTATGGCGCCGTTGGCCTGCTCAGTGCCGGCGGCCTCAACAACGATCAATTGCATGGCCTCTTCCTCGCCGTCACCGCCGCCATGTTCCTCGGCATCATCGCGGCCGCACTCACGCTGTCGGAACGCAACCTTCCCTGGCAAGTGGCGGTGGCAGCGCTCTGCATCGCCCTGGCCGCCTGGCTGGACAGCGGCAGCAACAGCCTGACCCGTCCGCCGCAACTCATGCTCAGCCAGTCGCTGGTGGCTTTCGGGACCACGCTGTTCGTCGGTCCCACGCTGGTATTCGGATTTTTGCGGATGAGCGCGCGCGGCGGCGATCACCTGGTCAGTTTCATCGTCCTCTTCAGCGTCAGCCAGAACATCGGCGGGCTGGCCGGTTCAGCCCTGCTCGGCAGTGTCCAGACCATCATGGCCAAGGCGCATGCGCAAGTGATGTCCGAGCGCCTGCTGGCTTCCGATCCGCAGACCGCCGCAAGGCTGGCGCAAGGCAGCGGCGCACTGATGCAATCACTCATGACCGAAGCCAACACGCTGGCCTACAACGATGTCTTCCGCCTGGTGGCGCTGGCCGCCCTGGCCGTGGCCGCCTATCTGGCTTGTGAAACCTGGAGCCGTCGGCGTGCCGCACGCCAGCGGCTGGAGTACGCTGCATGAACACCACCCTCCCCGCAAATTCTTCCTCGGTCCCCGCAGGCCTGCCGCCCAAGGTGTCGCGCCTGCGCGTGGTGCTGGCCCTGGTGGTGCTGGCCGCTGCCGTCCTGCTGATCCTGCACGGCTGGCATCTGCCGCCCTTCGACGGTCCGCTCCAGCACACCGACAACGCCTACGTGCGCGGCCGCACCGCCGTGATCGCGCCACAGGTCAGCGGCTACGTGGTGGAGGTCGCCGTCAAGGATTACCAGCAGGTGCAGCGCGGCCAGGTGCTGGTGCGCATCGACAGCCGCATCTATGCCGCACGGGTGGAACAGGCCAAGGCCGCCGTGGCCGCGCAGATCGCCCAGCTGGAAAACGCCACCCAGGCAAAGCGCGCCCGCGCAGCCGCCATCACCGCGCAGGACGCCGCCCTGGCCAACGCGCAGGCGCAATTGCAGCGCGCCCGGGTGGACCTGGCACGGGTCGATGAACTGGTCTCCGATGGTTCGGTGGCCCTGCGTGAACGCGACCAGAACCTGGCGGCCCACGCCCAGGCCGAGGCCCAGGTGCGCCAGTCCGGTGCCGCCCTGGACATGGCCCGCCAAGACCTGCGTACCGTCGAGGTCGGACGCGACGCTCTCGTGGCCAATGTGGAGGCCGCGCATGCACAACTGCGGCTGGCGCAGATCGACCTGGACAACACCGTGATCCGCGCCGCCGAGGATGGACAACTCGGCGAAGTCGGCGTGCGCCTGGGCCAGTACGTCACCAACGGTACACAGCTGCTGCAACTGGTGCCGGCCGAACGCTGGGTGGTGGCGCACTTCAAGGAAGCCCAGACCGCCGCGATGCGCCCGGGGCAATATGCCGAAGTGCGCATCGACGCCCTGCAGGGTCAGCGCCTGTCCGGTCGCGTGCAGCTGCTGGCGCCCGCAGCAGGCTCGGAATTCGCGGCCATCAAACCCGATACCACCACCGGCAACTTCGTCAAAATTCCCCAGCGCATCGGCGTGAAGATCGTCTTCGATGACGCGGCCTCGGCCGCCCTGCTGCGCCCCGGCATGTCGGTCGAAGCCACGGTCGATCCCGGCCGCATGGCGGAGCAGAAGCGATGAATACGCCTTCCCGCTCCGCGCAAATAATTTCGCTGGTGACACTGGCTGCCATGCTGGCGGCTTGTGCCGGCCCGCGTCCCGGGCAGCCGGAACAAGCGGCCGTGACGCTGCCGGCGCAATGGCGCGAGCCGCTGGCCAGCGCACAGGGCATCAGTCTCTCGCGCTGGTGGGAAGCCTTCGGGGACCCGGTCCTGAACCAGCTGGTGGACCAGGTCCTGGCCGGCAACAGCGATCTCGCCATGGCCGCTGCACGGGTGCAGCAGGCACGTGCTTCCAGCCGCCTCGCTACGGCGCAACGCATGCCTTCGTTGTCAGCCTCGGGGATGGGCGCGCACCAGGGTGACGTCGATGCCTTCGGACGTGCGCGCGTCCAGGATGCGTGGCAAGCCGAACTGTCGCTGTCCTACGAACTGGATCTCTTCGACCGCCTGGCCGACCTGGATGCCGCCGCCCGCGCCTCCCTGCTGGCCACCGATGCCGCACGCAGCACCTTGCGGCTGGCGCTGATCGCCACCGCCACCAGCACCTACATCGGCTTGCGCGCACAGCAGGCCCGCCTGGAGGTTCTGGACCAGACCCTGGAGATGCGCGCCCAATCCCTGCAACTGGCGCGGCGACGCGCCCAGCAGGGCTATGCCAGCCGGCTCGAGGTGGAGCAGTCGCAGTCCGAATATGCGGCCACCGAGCAGCTCATCGCCTCCACCCGCATGAGCATCAGCCGCAATGAACATGCCCTGGCCCTGCTGGCCGGCCAGCCCGCGCTGCTGGTGGCACCCGGTGCCGGCCTGCAGGCGCTGGCGCTGCCCGCGTTCCGGCCCGATCAACCGGCCGCCTTGCTGCGCCAGCGGCCCGACATCTTCCAGGCCGAACAGCAGCTGGTCGCCGCCGACCACACGCTGGACGCGGCCCGCGCGGCACTGATGCCTTCGCTGCGCATCGGCCTCAGCGGTGGCGTGGTGGGCTCCAACCTGCTGCCAGACCCGCTGTCGATCTTCTCCGCCGGTGGCAGCATCCTGGCGCCGCTGCTGGATGGCGGGCGCCTGCGCGCACAGGCCGACGCCACCGCCGCGCGCCGCGATGAAGCCGCGTATGCCTACCAGAAAGCCGTGCTCGGGGCTTGGCGCGACGTGGAAGATGCACTGGCCGCCGCACGCGGCGCCCAGGCCCAGCAACAGGCCGTGCAGGAACAGGAAGTGGCCCTGCGCGAAGCCCTGGCCATGAGCCGCAAACGCTACCGCGCCGGTTACTCGCCCTATCTGGAACAGCTGGATGCGCAGCGTGGCTTGCTCTCGGCACAGCTGCTGGAAGTGCAGGCCCGCGCCGATCGCCTCAGCGCCATGGTCAGCCTGGCACAAGCCCTGGGCGGCGGCTGGGAAGCGGAACGCGGCCAGGACCTGTCCCCTCAGGCCAGCAGCAGCCTGGCACGCCCATGAGCGAGCATTAAGCGCAGCTTAATGATCCCTCCGAACACCATTAAACGATCCAGGAGCCCCCGGTGACCCTCGCCCCAACTTCCCGCCAGCGCATCGCCGCCGCGATCCAGGCCCTGGCAGTGGCCGCGCTGGCCATGCTGTTCCTGTGGCCGCCCTTGGCCCAGGCGCAGGACAAGCGCGATGCCGCCACGCCCTATTTCCGCAAGCTCGATTCCATGGAGGCGCGCATGCAAGCCTGCGTGACCTGCCATGGCCAGCAGGGCCAGGGCACCTCCGATGAATACTTCCCGCGCATTGCCGGCAAGCCAGCCGCCTATCTCTACAACCAGCTGCTGGCCTTCCGCGAGGGCCGGCGGGTCTATCCGCCGATGAACTACCTGGTGGGCTACCTGCCCGATGCCTACCTCAAGGAGATCGCGGACTACTTCGCCGCCCAGCGGCCGGCCTTCGAAACCACAGCCGCGCGGCCACTCAGTGCGCCCATGGCCGAACGCGGCCGCACGCTGGTGCAACAGGGGGATGCGGCACACGGCATCCCGGCCTGCGTGGCCTGCCATGGCAAGCAGCTCACCGGCATGCTGCCCGGCATTCCCGGGCTGGCTGGCCTCAAGCCCGCCTACATCGCCGGCCAGCTCACGCGCTGGCGAGTAGGCGAACGCGTGGCGGCCGAGCCGGACTGCATGAAGCGCATCGCCACGCGGCTCAGCGACAGCGACATCAGCGCGGTGGCCGGCTGGCTGGCCCAACAACCCGCGCCTGACAACGCGGCACCCGAAGCATCCAACCTGATCCGGATGCCGCTGGCCTGCGGCAGCCAAGGCTGACTCCCATGCGCGCGAAGCTGAAAAACCTTGTTCCCCTGGCCGCCCTGGCGATCCTCGCCGCCAGCACCAGCTGGCTCTACCTGGGCCGCGAGCCGGCCGCCTCGGCCGCACCAGTGCTGCGCACGGCCGGCAATGACATCATCAGCCGCGGCCAATACCTGGCCCGCGTGGGCGATTGCGTGGCCTGCCACACGGCCGCCAACGGCCAGCTGTTTGCCGGTGGCCGTCCCATGCCCACGCCCTTCGGCAATCTCTACGTCCCCAACATCACCCCCGACGACGAGACCGGCATCGGCCGCTGGAGCGCCGACGACTTCCATCGCATGATGCATCACGGTATCTCGCCCGATGGCAGCCTGCTCTATCCGGCCATGCCTTATGCCTCCTACACCCAGGTCACGCGCGAGGACAACGACGCCATCTATGCCTACCTGATGTCGGTGCCGCCGGTGAAGAAGAAAAACCGCGAGCACGAATTGCGCTTCCCCTTCAACCAGCGCGAGCTGCTGCTGGGCTGGCGGTCCCTGTATTTCAAACCCGGAGAGTTCCAGTCCGATCCGGGGCAAACGGTGGAATGGAATCGCGGCGCCTATCTGGTCAAGGGACTGGGCCACTGCACCATGTGCCACACCGCCATCAATGCGCTGGGCGGATCGAGCAATGCCAAGGCCTTCGAAGGCGGCATGATCCCCAACCAGAACTGGTACGCCCCCTCGCTGACCTCCAACATGGAAGCCGGACTGGGCAACTGGGAGATCGGCGAGATCGCCGACCTGCTGCGCAAGGGTGCCTCGCATCGCGGCACCGTCTACGGCCCCATGGCCGAAGTGGTCTACAACAGCCTGCAATACCTCACCGATGAAGATGTGCGCGCCATGGCCGTCTACCTGAAGTCGCTGCCGCAGAAGCAGGAATCGCCGCCGCCCGCCCCCAAGGACCGCCTGGTGGCCCCCGAGAAGATGGAACTCGGCCGCACGCTCTACAGCGCCCAGTGCGCCGTCTGCCATGGCGCCAACGGCCGGGGCATGCCGCCCGCCTATCCGCCGCTGGCGGGCAATCCCTCCATCACCATGGCCTCGCCGGTGAACCCGATCCGCATGGTGCTCAATGGCGGTTTCCCGCCGGGCACCATCGACAATCCGCGTCCGCATGGCATGCCGCCGTTCTCCCACATCCTGAAGGATGACGAGATCGCCGCCGTGGTGACCTATATCCGCGTGGCCTGGGGCAATGGCGGTATGCCCGTGGCCGGCCAGGCGGTCAACGACCTGCGCAAGCTGTTACCGGAGTAAGCCATGCACGCACCCGACCCCATCCCTTCTCCGCCAGCAGGGCAAAGCAGTGGCGAGCACCGCGACGATGAACACAGCACCGACATCGATGCCATCGTCCAGCGTGGTCCTGGCGGCGCCTTTGCGGTGGCCGGCCTGGCATCGGCCATCGTGATCGCGCTGTTCTTCCTGTTCTACTTCTTCGTCTACCTGCCGCGAGGCATCGTCCAATGAATCCACTCAATCCTCCACCGGCCGGGCCCTCCGGCCTTCAGCGTTCGGCGCTGGTGGCCAGCCTGGCCGAGCGGCGCTGGCTGATCTTCGTGCTGCTGGTGATCCTCTCGCTGCTGTCGCTGATGGTCTTTACCGCCCTGCACTGGGCCGCCATGCCGCCTTCGCGGGTGGAGAAGATCGACGTGCGCAGCGTCCACCTGCGCGGAGAATTCATCGAGAGCAATCTCGGGTCCGCCCTGGAAGCCAGCGGGCGCGTGGTGGTGCGGCTGGTGGCGCAGCAATATTCATTTGTGCCGCAATGCCTGGTGGTGCCGGAAAAAACCCCGGTCACCTTCCGCGGCACCAGCACCGATGCCATCCACGGCTTCCTCATCGGCAAGACCAATGCCAACACCATGCTCATCCCCGGCTTCATCTCCACCTTCACCACCAGCTTCGAGCAACAGGGCGAGCAGCTCATGCCCTGCCACGAATATTGCGGCGTGGGCCATGAAGCCATGTGGGCCAAGGTCCAGGTCATCTCGCGCGAAGAATTCCAGTCGCGCATGCAACACGAAGAGAGGTTGAACTGTGTATCACGTTAAGCGCCTGGTCCTGGCCCATCTCTGGATCGCCTTCATCGCCTTCTTCCTCGCCATCCTGCTGGGCGAGTGGCAGATGTACATCCGCAGTCCGCTGCACAGCTGGATCAGCAATCCCGAGCATTACTATCGTTCGGTGACCCTGCACGGCACGGTGATGGCCTATGTGCTGCCCACGCTGGTGGCCATGGGGATCGGCTACGCCATCACCGAGATCGCCCTGCGGCAGCCCCTGCTCGGCCTGCGCTGGGCGTGGCTGGGTTTCTGGCTGGTCATCGGCGGCACGGTGATGGCCGGGGCCACCACGGCGGCGGGCAAGTCCTCGGTGCTCTACACCTTCTATCCGCCCATGATCGGCAGCCCCTTCTACTACCTCGGCGTCGTGCTGGTGGTGGTGGGATCCTGGATCTGGGTGGCGCTGATGGTGATCAACCTGCTGGCCTGGAAGCGTGCGCATCCGGGCCAGGTGGTGCCGCTGGCGATGTATGGCAATGTCGCCGGTGCCTGCCTGTGGGCCTGGACCTCGATGGGTGCCAGCAGCGAGATCCTGCTGCAGATCCTGCCGGCTTCGCTGGGCTGGACCGACACCATCAATGCCGGCCTGGCACGCGTGCTGTTCTCCTGGACCCTGCATGCCATCGTGTATTTCTGGCTGGTGCCGGCCTACCTGGTGTTCTACACCATCTTCCCGCGCGCCATCGGCGGCCGGCTCTACAGCGACACCATGGCCCGCGTGTCCTTCGCACTGTTCCTGGTGTTCTCCATGCCCATCGGCATCCATCACCTGTTCGCCGATCCGCAGGTCGGTGCCGGCTTCAAGTTCGTGCATGCGGCGATGACGGCGATGGTGTCGATCCCGACCTTCCTGACCGTCTTTACCATCGTCGCCTCGGCCGAGATCGTCGGGCGCCTGCGCGGCGGCNAGGGGCTCTTCGGCTGGGTCAAGGCACTGCCGTGGGACCAGCCGATGATGCTGGCCGTCACCTATGCCTTCATCATGCTGGGATTCGGCGGGGCCGGCGGCCTCATCAACATGAACTACCAGGTCAACGAGACCGTGCACAACACGCAATGGGTCACCGGCCACTTCCACCTGATCTTTGCCGGTGCCATCGTGATCATGTATTTCATGGCGGCCTATGAGCTGTGGCCGCAGTTGCGCCACAATGCCACGCCCTCGCCCCGGCTCATCAAACTGCAGATCGCCCTCTGGTTCGCGGGCATGATGATCCTGACCATGCCCTGGCATCTCGTGGGCCTCTTGGGTGCGCCTCGCCGCATGGCCTATTACGACTACACCCATCCGGCCCTGCAGCCGCATGGCCTGCTGGTGCTGATCTCGGTCGTGGGCGGCATGGTGCTGGTGGTGTCGGCCGGGCTGTTCCTCTACATCCTTGCCTCGGCCCGCACGCAGAGCGGCCCGGTGCGCCCCTACAGCTTCGCCGTCGCGGTGCATCCGGAGCTGCGCCCGCCCGCGCCCCTGAACAGCCTGCGCCTGTGGGTCGGCATGATGATCGCGCTGACCCTGGTCAACTACGCCTATCCCATCGCCCAGCTGGCTTCATTGCCGGAAGCCTGGGTGCCGGTCATTCCGATTGGAGGACAGTGATGCCCCTCGCGAGCAAGCGCCCACCGATGAGCCCCGCCACGCGCTGGAGCGTGCTGGCCCTGCTGTGCCTGGTCCTGGTCTGCCTGGCGGTGGGCTTCCTCTGGCTGCCCTCGGTGCAGGCCGACTTCCGCGCGGCCAGCCTGTGGGACAGCATCTGCCGCGCCGCCGGCGTGCCCGGCCAGTGGAGTGCGCCGTCGGCCAAGGCACCGGCGCCGGTGGTGGCGAGCAATGTGGTGCTGCTGCCCGCGATGAGCCGTCCGGCGTCGCCCCAGGCCGTGGGACGCGGCGCCACCCTGGCCCTGGCCTGCACCATGTGCCACGGGGTCCAGGGCCACAGCCGCTCGGACGCGCCCGGCTTGGCCGGACAATTCCCCGAGGTGATCATCAAGCAGTTGGCCGATTACCGCAGCGGCAAGCGGTCCAATGCCGTCATGGGCGCACTGGCCCGGACCCTGTCCGAACGCGATGCCACCGACCTGGCCGCCTNCTTCGCCAGCCTGCCCCGCCCGGCACAGGCAGGCGGCCTGGCCGACAGCGCCGTTCCCCGGCTGGTGCAGGTGGGCGATCCGCTGCGCAATATCGCGCCCTGCATTTCCTGCCACGGCGGGGCCGACCGCAAGATCGGGGCGCCCTGGCTCGATGGCCTGCCGCGCCACTATCTGGCCGAGCAGCTGGCCTTGTTCAAACGCGGCGAGCGTGCCAACGATGCCATGCTCCAGATGCGCAATGTGGCCCACGCCATGCGTGAGGACGAGATCAGCGCCATTGCCGACTATTACGCGCGTGCAGCACTCCAGCCATACTGAACTTGCGCTGCCGAAGGTGCATGGACAACGGCCGCATTTCCGTGAAGGGAAAGCGGCCGCATTGCTTCCGTATCGCTTGATCGGTTTGTTGCAAGACCGGACTAAGGCCGGTTGAGCACCTTGCGCAGCACCGTGGCGAAGGACCGGATCAGTGCATCATTCCTGAGCGGGTTGTAGCGCATGAAGAATTCAACGTGCCCGGGAAAGGGCAGCAGCGTCGTCTCCATCGCATGCGGCAGGGTGAAATCGCCCAGCACGGTCTCTTCGTTGAACAGGGAAATTCCCCATCCGGAACGGATCGCCGTGCGCAGCGAGGCGGGATCATCGCTTTCAAAATGCACGGTCCACTTGTGGCCGGCCGAGCTGAGCGTGTCAAAGATATGTTCACGGATGAAGGTCGGCGCAGGCAGCACCACCAGCGGGATGGTCATCCCCGGCCGCACCAGGTGATGCAGGTCGCCGACCCACACCAGCCGCTCGCGGCGCATCACTTCCCCCTGGGCATTGCCGTCGGCTTGCGCGCCCAGCACCACGTCCAGACCGCCGGCCTCCAGCTTGGCCAGCAGCTGGCTGGTGCGGCCGGTCTCGCAACGTACTTCCAGGCGCGGCTGGACGCGGCGCAGCTCGCTTAGCAGGGCAAACAGCATGGGCAGGCTGAAGCCCTGCGTAAAGCCGAAGCGCACCAAGCCATCCAGCGTCGTGTTGGAAAACTGGTAGCGGATACGGTTGGCGATATCCACCATCTTGCGTGCTGCCAGCAGGATCACCTCGCCATCCGGGGTGAGTTCTATCCGCTGATTCTGCCGGCACACCAGCGGCCGGCCGACCATTTCCTCCAGCCGCTTGAGCTGGGCGCTCACAGCCTGCTGGGTAAGATGCAGGCACTTGGCTGCGCCACTGATACTGCCCTCCTCATGCAGATAGACCAGCATATGCATGAGTGCGGGATCGATGAACCTGTTATTCAATTTATTCTCACCATCCGGCGAACCAGTCCGCTCCGCTCCCCCGAGCAGATGCGCTCGTCAACGCCGCCTGTGGCCACGATGACGGTACTACTCAGGTCAACCCGAGGGACAACCTGTCTTCCATCCAATGCGTGCGGCGCCCTCAGGCGCGCCGGCTTGTGCCCAGCCTGTCGAAGATCATCACATTCTACTGGTTCGACGGCCGCTCAAAAATCTCCGGGTGCTTCAGCGTCGCCACGGCATCTTCATACCCGGCCTGCCAGTGTTCCTGCATGGTCAGCCGCGAGAATTCATAGTCCTTGGAATGGCTCTCATACTGCCGGGAACGATAGATCAGGTGCACGATGTTGTAGGCCTTGTGATCGGCCACTTCCCGCAGCAGCTCCATTCCTTCCATATCCTGCAACTGGCGCGGCAGTTTCTGCAGCAGGTTGGCCAATGCGCCGCGCACCCGCTGCACGCGCTTGAAATGATCGGTGGCGCTGCGTGTGCGGCTGGAATACTGGATGTCCTTCTGGCGCGTGGTGACATCGACCAGGTTGCCGGGCAGATTGCCCTCGGCGCTCCACAGGTCCACCTGGAAGGCGAGGGTATCCTGGCGCGTCGGACCATCGGCGACCCATTGCAGTGGGGTGTTCGAGATCAGGCCGCCGTCCCAATAGAATTCACCGTCGATTTCGGTGGCCGGGAAACCCGGTGGCAGGGAGCCGCTGGCCATGATGTGCTCAGGCCGGATCAGATGGGTTTCCGTATCGAAATACGTGAAGTTGCCGGTCCGCACATTGACTGCACCCACGCTCAGGCGTGTTTCCCGGCTGTTGATGCGGTCGAAATCGATGAAGCGTTCCAGCGTCCCCTTCAATGCGGAGGTGTCGTAGAAACTGGTCGCCCCGAGACTGCCATTGGGATGGAAAAAGGGCGACGGCCGGCGCGGCTCAAAGAATCCCGCCGCCCCTTTGAAGAGCGCCATGCCGGCGCTGATCTGGTTGAACAGACCGCGCGAGAAATCACCGTGGGGTCCATGGACCTCGGAGAGCACGGCCATGTCCAGCACCGGATTGGCGGTGATGCAATCCCAGAAACCCTTGAGCTTGGCGACCCGGTCCTGCGGGGCATTGCCGGCGATGATGGCGGAATTGATCGCGCCGATGGAGATGCCCGCAATCCAGTCCGGGTGCACCTCGGCTTCGGCCAGGGCCTCATAGACGCCCGCCTGGTAGGAGCCCAGTGCACCGCCGCCCTGCAGGACCAATGCGATGCATTCGAAGGCGCTGCGTCCCTTGCCGGATGGCCTGGCAGTAGCACGGGATTGGGGCTTGTTCATGGTCGCTCTCGTGATTACTGCATGAACCAGCCGTGGCTGACGACCAGGGATTGGCCGGTCAGCGCATTGCTGTCAAAGCCTGCAAAGAACAGGGTGGCCGCGGCCACGTCCTGGACGGTGGTGAACTCGCCGTCGACGGTTTCCTTGAGCATGACGTTCTTCACCACGTCCTGTTCGGAAATGCCGAGCGTGCGTGCCTGTTCGGGGATCTGCTTTTCCACCAGCGGGGTACGGACGAAGCCAGGGCAGACGACGTTGGCACGCACGCCATGCTTGGCGCCCTCTTTGGCCACTGCCTTGGCCAGGCCGATCAGGCCATGCTTGGCGGTCACATAGGGGGCCTTGAGCAAGGAGGCTTCCTTGGAATGCACGGACCCCATGTAGATGATGCTGCCGCCATTGCCGAGTTCGTACATGTGGCGCAGTGCTGCCTTGGTGGTCAGGAAGGCGCCATCGAGGTGGATGGCCAGCATCTGCTTCCATTTGGCGAAATCGAACTGGTCCAGCGGCGCGACGATCTGGATCCCGGCATTGCTCACCAGCACGTCGAGGCGGCCGAAGTGGCTGACCACGTTGTCGATGCCGGTGTTGACCTGCTCTTCGTTGGAGACATCCATCGCCACGCCGATGGCGCTGCCCTTGCCCGCGATGGCTTCGATTTCCGCTGCAGTGGCGACGGCGGCTTGCAGGTTGAGGTCGGCGATGGCGACCTTGGCGCCTGCACGGGCAAACGTGAGGGCGATTTCCTTGCCGATGCCGCTGGCAGCACCGGTGACGATGGCAACTTTATTGTCGAGACGCATTTCTACCCCTGTGGTGTGATGTGATGAAAGCACTAGCGAAGATAATCGTGGACCACCTTGCCCAGGCCCAACGTGAGATCGGCCTTGAAATGCGCCGCCGAGACGATCTCGAGGATGGGCAAGTCACCGACCGGAGCCAGGGCGTGGGAGGTCAGCGAGAGGGCGGCCGGTCCGCTGAAGCCCCACTTCAGGTCGATGTCTTCGAGATGGTATTCAACCAGTTCGCAGATACGCGCCGTGCCATCGACGTGGGGGATGATCTTGAGCAGGAAGTTCGGCGTGGCAAGGGAGGCCAGCAGCGGCTCCAGGTCCAGCGGGCGGTGCTTGTATCCCATGGTGGCGGTTGCCACCCGCACCGAGCCATAATCGAGCGTGCCGACCAGGCAGTCGGTTTCGACCTTCAGGGAGGGCTTTGCCAGCTTCTTGGGAAAGCCCCACAACTCGCGCCCGCCGGCGATCGGCGGGTCATCGTCGAGGAACATGGAGTGGCTGTAGCCGCCTTTGCGCCCCTGGAAACTCACCGGAATGACTTGTCCGGATTCCGTATAATCGCCGAATCCGGTAGAGTCCGGCATTCGCATGAACTCGTATTTCACGAAGGGCTGTTCGGGATCGATTTCCAGGGGTTCGGGAACCACCGCACGTAATTTGTCCACATCGGTGCGGTAGGTGATGACCAGATACTCCCGGTCATTGAAACGATAAGGCCCCCTGGGAAATGCAGGACTGGTGAACGGCATGGCATAGGCTTGCTGACGAATGTCTTCTTCTTTCATCATTCTTTCCTTCTGTGGTAATCGCCGATTCAAGGGAGCGCACTCACGCGACGCGCCGGACAAGGCCAGGTTGATGCGGGCACGAACAAGAGAGCGTGAGCCCGGCAGCGCCGGACGCGCAGTGAGGGGAAAGACTCAGGCCATGAGCTCTACCGTGCGCAAGTCGATGCTGTGCGCAGGAGAAGTGCGAAAGCGAACGGCGGGCATACGGCGCGAACACATGATCTTCCTTTGAGCGTTCTACAATGCATATCGATTCGGGAATCCGGCGTGATGGCGGCGGTTGAAGATGCCAGCCGGGCCTTGATCTCCACCTGCCAAGAGGCCAAGACATCATAAGGTTCGGGCAGGAGGATGAGAAACAAAGAATATTTGTAGCCAGAACAATAAAGATTTGTAGATCTCGTGCGTCGCCAGGGGGCCTGTGCGCGCGCGTGGACAAGCCGAGCAGAACCTCGGCATTTCGGGGAGAAGACCGTGATCAATCGATTCATCGATCCTGCGCTGATGCACATGTTCGTGTACCTGAGCGAAGAAGGTACGTTTACCGGTGCAGCCGAACGCATGAACCTGACCCAGCAAGCCATCAGCGCCCAGATGAAGCGCCTTGAGGAGCTCACGGGCCGCACCCTGGTCAAGCGCAGCCACCACAAGGTGGAACTGACCCATGACGGCGATGCCCTGCTCATCGCGGCCAGGCAAGTGGTCGACCTGGCGGATCGCCTGCGGCGCCAGTTCTCGAGCATGCCCCTGGAGGGCGTGGTCAGACTGGGATTCAATCCGGGTATTGCGCCGTCATTGCTGTTCCCTCTGATGAGCGAACTGCGGCGAACTCATCCCCGGCTTGAGGTACGCTGCCAGACCGCACCGAGCGAACAGCTCGTGGCGCGGCTGCAGTCAGGCAACCTGGATATCGTGCTTGGCGCGCAGCGCGCGGGGGATCTGCGTGGCGAGGTGTTGAGGAAGGAAAGGCTGGTATGGGTCGGGGATGTCGACAACCTGGTCAAGGAAGACGCACCGATTCCCCTGGTGATGCTTCCGGCGCCCGCATTCATCCGCGAGCATATCTTCGATATTCTGGGCAAGGCAGGTTTGCATTGGACCGTGCACACCGAATGCGATGATGCCACTACCATGCGGGCCGCCATCCTTGCAGGATGGGGAATTTCCTTGTTCAACGAAGAAACGATCGCCGACGAACCCGGCTTCCCTCAGCACGCGCACACCCGCAAGCTGCCCGATCCGGGGCATATCGAGTTCTTCCTGAATTTTGCGACGGGCAACAGGAATGAATCCATTGATTCCATGGTGACCATCTTGCGCAGCACACTGCGATTTCCGTAAAGACTGCGTCAGCAGGCAGATGCGCGAGCGCGGGGGATACATCGGCCGGGCGCATCTGTCTTGAATGTCTTCCGACTTTTTCTCCTAGAATTCCACCCCGCCCTCATCATTCCACCTGCGCACAATCCGCTGAAAGAACATGCTGTTGGGCAGCTGCAAAGTTGTCTTCGCTTCCTGCTCCTGCCCTTCCTCCAGCAAGGTGGTATAGACCAGATTGATATCCAGCACGCGCCCCTTGACGCCGGGCTTGTCGCCGCCCTCCAGCACCTCGATCAGATCCCCCACGCGGAACGGGCTGGTGGTGAAGATCAGGATGGCGCAAAACAGATTGGACAACACGCTCCACACCGCAAAGAACGCCACCGCACCCACAGCGGCAAACCCGGTGAACGCAGACCACAGCACCGCTCCGGACACGCCCATGCGCTCCAGCGCCCACAGCATGGCACCGCCATAGATGAAAAATCCCAGTACCCGCTGCGTGAGCATGACGGCCGTGGCGGGCAGTCCGTAAGTCCGCGCGATCCTGGCCATCACGCTTCGGGCCACCCGCATGATGGCCAGCGCCAGCAGGAAGATCAGGACCACCTCCGTCGCCGGCACGAGCACGTCGAACCAGTCGGCCATCCATTGCGGCAGGTTATCGTGGATGGACTGCAATACTCTGTTCATTCATTTCCTCTTGAAAATCACTTTGACGATGCGTTCCCGATCATGCACCGACACCCCACCTGCAGAAAAAGTGCCCTGAACATCCATCGTGATCCGGCAACATCGAAACAGCGCACAGAGTAAACCAGTTTCAACGGAAAATCTGACTTCGTCACATCAGCGGACAAAGTCCCTGATAAAAACAGGAGAGCCCCTGGCTGGCCCTCCTTCCCGTCAGTGCGTCTCCTGCTGATGAAGAGTTGACGCCCTCATGCTGCCCCCCTCCTCTTCCGCCAAAATCCAGACCGGCGCACCACGCCCTCTTCATCCCCCGCATGCGCCAGCCGGTACAGCAGCGGCAGCACCAGCAAGGTCAGCGCCGTCGAGGACAGGATGCCGCCGATGACCACGGTAGCCAGCGGACGCTGCACTTCGGCACCAGTCCCGGTCGCCAGCGCCATCGGCACGAAGCCCAGCGAAGCCACCAGCGCCGTCATCAGCACCGGACGCAAGCGGGTCATGGCCCCCTCGTGAATGGCCACATCCAGCGCTCGCCCCTCCTCGCGCAGACTGCGGATGAAGGAGATCATCACCAGCCCGTTGAGCACCGCCACGCCGGACAGCGCGATGAAGCCCACCGCCGCCGAGATCGACATCGGGATATCGCGCAAGGCCAGCGCGAGAATGCCGCCGGTCAGCGCAAACGGAATGCCGGTAAACACCAGCAAGCCATCCTTGACGTTGCCAAACATCGCAAACAACAGCACGAACACCATCAGCAAGGCCACGGGAATGACGATCTGCAAACGCTGCGTGGCCGATTGCAGGTTCTCGAACTGGCCGCCCCAGGTGGTCCAGTAACCGGTCGGAATCCTGACCTCGGACTGCAACTGGCGCTCGGCATCGGCCACGAAACCACCCAGGTCCCGTCCGCGCACGTTGGCGCTGACCACGATGCGGCGTTTGCCATCTTCGCGGCTGATCTGGTTGGGACCTGGCGCGATGTTGAGCGTGGCGACCTCACCCAGCGGCACGTAGCTGGTACGCTGCGCGCCCTCCTGCAGCGGCAAGGCCACCGGCAGGCGGCGGATGGCTTCCAGATCCGTGCGGGCCTGATCAGGCAGGCGCACCACGATGGCGAAGCGGCGGTCGCCCTGGAACAGCGTTCCGGCTTCCTTGCCGCCGATGGCAGTGGCGATGGTGTCCTGGATGTCCGAGACATTGAGTCCATAGCGCGCCGTCTTCTGGCGATCGATGTCCACCGTCAGCATCGGCAGGCCGGTGGTCTGTTCGATCTTGACTTCGGTGGCACCGGGGATCTTCTCCAGCACTGCCGATATCCTGGCCGCCGTCTCGTTGAGCACCTTCATGTCATCACCAAAGACCTTCACCGCGACGTCACTGCGCACGCCCGAGATCAGCTCGTTGAAGCGCAGCTGGATGGGTTGCGAGAACTCGTAGCTGTTGCCCGGGATCTTTTCCACTTCGGACTGGATCGCTGCCAGCAGCGCTTCGTGCGTCTTTCTCGGCTGGGGCCACTGGTCCTGCGGCTTGAGCATGATGTAGCCATCCGAGATGTTCGGCGGCATCGGATCGGACGCCACTTCGGCCGTGCCGGTGCGGGCGAACACGCGTTCTATCTCGGGGAATGTCTGCTTCAGCGTGCGCTCGATCTGCTTTTGCATCTCGAGCGACTGGCTCAGGCTGGTACCGGGAATGCGCAGCGCCTGCACCGCCATGTCACCTTCGTTCAAACTTGGTACAAACTCCGTCCCCAGGCGGGTGGCGACTGCGCCGCACACCACGATCAGGGCAGCGGCAAAGGTCAACACCACGGCCTTGTTGTCCATGATGCGCTTGAGCATCGGCTCATACAGGCGCTTGGCCCAGGCCATCATGACGTTCTCCTTTTCCGCGACGCGCTCGCCGATGAAGAGGGCGATGGCGGCGGGAATGAAGGTGACCGACAGGATCATCGCGCCGACCAGCGCCGCCACGACGGTAAAGGCCATCGGCGTGAACATCTTGCCCTCGACGCCGGTGAGCGCAAACATCGGCAAATACACGATCATGATGATCAGCTGCCCGAACAGCAGCGGGCGGCGCGCCTCCCTGGCCGCAGCGAAGACTTCATGGAAGCGCTCGCTGCGGGTGAGCGTGCGGCCATGATGCTGCTGCGCATGGGCCAGCCTGCGCACGCAGTTTTCCACGATCACCACCGCGCCATCAATGATGATGCCGAAGTCCAGCGCGCCCAGACTAAGCAGGTTGGCACTCACCTTGTTGGAGACCATCCCGGTGAAGGTGAACAGCATGGCCAGCGGAATCACGGTGGCCGTGATGATGGCCGCGCGGATGTTGCCGAGGAAGACGAACAGCACCGCCACCACCAGCAAGGCCCCTTCGACCAGGTTCTTCTTGACGGTGGCAATGGCCTTGTCGACCAGTACGGTACGGTCATACACGGTCACTGCCTCCACGCCCTGAGGCAGGGTGCGATTGATCTCGCGCATTTTCTTGTCCACCGCCTGCGAGACCTTGCGGCTGTTTTCGCCGATCAGCATGAAGACGGTGCCCAGGACCACTTCGCGGCCATTCTCGGTGGCGGCACCGGTGCGCAGTTCCTGACCGATCCCCACCTCGGCCACATCGCGCACGCGGATCGGCACGCCCTTCACGTTGGCCAGGACGATGTTGCCGATGTCTTCCGTGGAACCCACCTGCCCCGGCGCGCGGATCAGGTATTGCTCGCCGCGCCGCTCGATGTAGCCGGCACCGACGTTGTTGTTGTTCTTCTCCAGCGCCTTGACGACCGTGTCCATGGTCATGCCGTAGGAGGCCAGTTTCTCCGGTGAGGGTGCCACCAGATACTCCCTGGCGAAACCGCCGATGGTGTTGATCTCGGTGACGCCCGGCACCAGGCGCAGTTGCGGCTTGATGACCCAGTCCTGGATCTCGCGCAGGTCGGTGGCGGTATAGGGCGTGCCATCGGCCTTGCGCGCATCCTCCCTGGCCTCTACCGTCCACAGGTAGATCTCGCCCAGGCCGGTGGAGATCGGTCCCATGCCGGGATCGATGCCGGGAGGCAGCTGGCTTCTGGCCTGCTGGATGCGTTCATTGACCAGTTGCCGCGCAAAGTAGATGTCGGTGCCGTCCTTGAAGATCACCGTCACCTGCGACAGCCCGTAGCGCGAGAGCGAGCGCACCTGTTCCAGATGCGGCAGGCCCGACATGACGGTCTCGATCGGATAACTGATGCGCTGTTCGGTCTCCAGCGGTGAATAGCCGGGCGCGGCGGTATTGATCTGCACCTGCACATTGGTAATGTCGGGGACGGCGTCGATGGGCAGCTTCTGGTAGCTGTAAACCCCGTACGCGCCCATGCCGAGCACCGCCAGCAGGACCAGCCATCGATGCTCGATGGCAAAGCGAATGATGCGTTCAAACATGATTGTCGTCTTTCCTGAAGTCGCGCTGGTCAGTGGCTGTGCTCGGCGGAACCCTTGCCCAGTTCAGCCTTGATGGCGAAGCTGCCGGTGGCGGCATAGCCGGTTCCGGCATCGAGGCCGGAAGTGATTTCAACGGACTTGCCATCGGAGCGTCCCAGGCGTACTTCCCTGGCCACGAAGCCATCCGCATCACGGACGAACACCACGTTCTTGCCCTCGACGGTCTGGATGGCATCGGCTGCAACGGCCACCGGGACCTGCGTCTCGCCGGCGATCACCTCGACATTGACGAACAGGCCGGGACGCCAGAGATCGCCGGTATTGGGTAACACCACATGGGCCTTGGCCGTGCGGCTCTGTTCGCCGATCAGGGAGCCGACGTAGGAGATCTTGCCTTCGGCACTGGCATCGAAGGCGGTGGCGCGCACCACCACCTTCTCGCCGATCCGGACCACCTGCATGTCCTTGGGCGAGACGATGATCTCGGCCCAGACACTGGCGAGATCGGAGATCAGGAAGGCATTGGCGTCCTCGCGCACGGCCTCGCCCAGGCCGAGATGTTTCTCGACCACGATGCCGTCGAAGGGCGCGCGGATTTCATAGCGGTTGAGGTTGCCGGACGATGTGCCCGTGGCACCGATGGCCCGCAGCTTCTGCTGCGCATTGCGCACCGCCACCTCGGCCTCGCGCAGCGCTGCTTGTGCTTGCAGATAATCCTGTTCGGCAGAAATCTTCTGTTCCCACAGGTGCTTCTCGCGCTGATACGCGCTGCGGGCCAGCGACAGGCGCTGCTCTGCATTGAGCAGGTCGGAGCGCTGCTCGGAGACGGCACTGCTGCTGATGACCGCCAGCACCTGCCCTTTCTTGACCTTCTGGCCCAGATTGGCCGAGACCGATTCGACGATGCCGGCGACCTGCGGGACTACGTGCGCAGTGCGATCTTCATTGAAGCGGATCTCGCCCGGCAACTGCACGGTGGACCTGATCTGCAGGGGACCGGCCGTGTCGACCCGGATGCCGGCGGCGGCCATCTGCTCCTTGCTCAGGGCGATCTTTCCTTCTTCCTTGTGCTCACCTTCCTTGTGCTCGTCGTCCTTGTCGTCATCATGCGCAGTCTTGTCCTTGTGTCCGCCCTCTTCACGATGCTCGCCATCTTCCTGGTGGGCGTCCGGCCTGGCGTTGCTGCCCTGAGCGGAGTTGTCCTTCATCAGGATGATTCCCGACACGAGCGCTGCAATGGCGATGATCGCCGCGATGGTGAATGTCTGCTTCTTTGTCATGGTTGTTCTCACTCTGCTGGAAGGATCTCGATGCCGGCCAGACGATCAAGATCGGCGGCGGCCTGGAAGGCGGTGGACAGGGCTTTCCAGTACTGCGCCTTGGCCTGGAAATAGGTGCGCTGGGCGTCAAGGACGTCCAGGTAAGCGAACTTGCCTGCTTCAAATCCGGTACGGGCGGCCTGGTAGGCCGATTGCGCGGCCGGAACGATGTCGTTGCGCAAGGCCGTGGCCTCTTCCCTGGCATTGCGCAACCGCTCGAAGCCTTGCGCGGCCTCGCCCTGCATCTGCACCTCGGCGACCGCCAAGGTATCGCGTGCGATGTCGACGCGCTTCAAGGCTTCCAGCTCATTGCCCTGGTTGCTGTCGAAGACCGGGATGGGAACGGAGACACCCACCACCCACATGTTGCGGGCACTGGATTCATCGCGCTTGTTGCCCAGGGTCAGGCTCACATCGGGTGTGCGCTTGCTGGTCTCGATCCGGGCCAGCGCACGACGGCGCTCGACTTCAAGCCGGGCCAGGCGCACGGCCGGGCCATTGGCGACCTGTTCGGTCAGCTGTGCAATCGCCGGCAAAGGCGGCAGGGACTCGACGCCGCCTTCACTCAACTGAACGCGGTCATTGCCACCGCCCCACAGCATCGCGAGGGTTCTCCGTACGAGGAGCAGCTCGCTGTTGGCTTGACTGAGTTCCAGTTGCGCGCCGGACTGCGCCACCTGCGCCTTGGTCTGTTCGACGGGAGAAATCTTGCCTGCCGTGACGCGCCGACCCGTCATCTCGGCCGAGGTCTTGGCCAATCCGAGCAGTTCGCCGGCAAGACGTTGCCGCTCGGTGGCGACCATCACATCGACATACGCGGCCACCACGGCGGCGCGCAGTTCGCTGCGTTTGGCGGCGTATTCCAGCACGGCCATGTCGCGGGCACGCTGCGCAGCCTCGATGCGGGCACCTCGCTTGCCTCCGAGTTCGATGGCTTGATTGATCTGGTAGGTGGTGGTGCGGCTGGATTTGCGGACATCCTCGATCAGTGCCGAGAACTCCGGATTGGGCCGGGCACCCGCTTGCAGGATCGTGGCCTCGACGGCCTCGATCTCTTTGCGGGCGGCGGCCAGCGTCTTGTTGTGGTCAAAGGCCAGGCTGATCGCGGCTTGCAGCGACAGCGGGCCGGCTTCCCGGTCCAGGGCGGATGCCGTGGCGGGCAAAATGGATTGCGGGTTGGATTGCGCGGGTGATTGCGCATGGCTGGAACTGGCCGCAAGCAGCGCCAGCCCCAGCATGAAGCTGTGACGAAACATCGAATTCTCCGGTGATGAAAAGGGGAATTCGGCGAGAGCAGATGATGGGAAAGAAGTGTCCTCGCCGACTCAGGCGGCGAGCAGCCAGTTGGGCTTGTCGGGCCCGTCGGCGATGTGGGAGGCAGGATGGGAAACGTGCTTGAAACGGGCTGACACACGCGTGGCCAGCGGCGCGATGAGGAGCCTGCTGCCGGCCTGTACCGACTTCATGGCGCAGAAGTGGCAGAGGGAACAATCCAGGTCGAGATCCCCTGCTTTGGACTCCTTGGAGTCCTTGGAGTCCAAGGATTTCGCCTGCGCGTGTGTCTCGGCGGCGGGATGGTCGTGATGTCCCAGGTGCGCGGACGTACTCTCCTTTTCCGCCTGGCAATACGATGCCACTGCCGCCCAGGAGAGCTGCATCGGCAACAGGAAAGCAAGCAGGAGAATCAGTGCACGCATGGTGGAAATGAGAGATGGCGACCAGCCAGTCCGGTCGGCAGCCACGGGACGGGGAGGCGACGCTGGCAAGAAGCGGGGGCGATTATGCACCGTCGTACAGCGACGCGTCAAAGGCCTTGCGCTGTGCGGGGCTGCATTGGCTGGCCCGAACGCGTGGTTTCCGGGAATGAATTCTAAGAAGCGGGTGGAGACAGAAAGATTGCCGAGTCATTACAGCGCTGTAATGACTTCGGCCAGGCTGGCCTTGCATCAGCAAGGCTGATCGGCTGAATCGGCAGGACCGATTTGCACGACCGTGAGACGACTCTCTAGTATCCGTGCATGGCCTCCTGCGAGGAGGAATGTGGCATCTTCACCAGCACTCCATGAAAGACACACGATGAATACGCAAGCCATCCGCTATCACCAGTATGGCCCGCCCGATGTCATGGCCCTGGAAGCCATTGCGCAGTTCCCGCTGGAACCCGGCCAGGTCCGCGTCAGCCTGCGCGCGGCGGGCGTGGCACCGCTGGATGCCAAGCTGCGCGCGGGCCTGCTGCAAGCTCAGCTGGCGTTGACGCTGCCCAAGGTACCGGGCCGCGACGGTGCCGGCGTGATCGTTGAATCGCGGGCAGAGGGTCTCCCTGTCGGTGAGCCCGTGTGCGTGATGGCCGACATGTTCGGCCAGGGCAGCTACGCCGACAGCATCGTTGTGCCGGCCGCGCGCGTGGTCAGGCAGCCGTCCACGCTCTCGACCAGGCAGGCAGCCGCGTTGTTGCAGCCCGGTGCCAGTGCCTGGATCCCCATCGTCAAGACGGCGCAGGTGCGCAGCGGGATGAAGGTACTGGTGCACGCCGGGTCGGGTGCAGTGGGGAGTCTGATGATCCAGCTGGCGCTGCATCTGGGTGCCGAGGTCTGGGCGACCTGCAGCAGCGCCAACCGGGACGACGTCCTGGCACTGGGCGCGACCGGCGTCATTGCCTATGACAAGGAGGATTTTTCGGCGCTGCGCGGAGTGGATGTCGTCTTCGACCTGGTGGGCGGGGACACCCACGACCGTTCCTATCCGCTGCTCAAGGCAGGCGGCCAGCTGGTCTGGCTGGTCGCAGCACCGATCCGGGAGCGCGGCGAGGAATTCAAGGTGCGCGTGGTCCGCGCGATGATTGATGATGCCCCGGAATGCCTGCGCGCGGTGGCGAAGCTGGCAGAGGAACGCGTATGGGTGCCGACGGTCGGCCAGTGCTTCCCGCTGGCCGAAGCTGCCCGCGCGCATGCCTTGCTGGAGTCAGGCAAGGCAGCGCGCGGCCGGATCGTGCTGGATATCCCCTGATTCAAACATGGGGACGGAATGTTTGAATTTCCGCCAGGGTCGCCCTCCGCTCAACGCGCAGCTTGACCGGTCTGTTCCGCAAAGGGCAGCGCGCCATCGCCGTGGCGCACATGGAAGACATTCAGGGTCATCGCCACCAGGGAGTAGTAACCCAACAGACCCACGAGATTGACCAGCACCTCGATGCCGAAACGCTGTTCGGCTTCCCGGTACAAGGGGTCGGAAATGCGTTTGGTCTCGTAGAGTTCCTCCACCAGTTCCCAGATCATCTGTTCATCACGCGCAGCGAAGTCGGGGCGCTCGCCGCGCCGGATCTGTTCGACGTTGGCCGCATCCAGTCCCGCTTCGATCCCGATCGGATAGTGGATCTGCCATTCGGCCTGGGCTTGCCACCTGGCGGCGGTGCACAGGATGGCCAGTTCCGACAGGGACAAGGGCAGCTGCGTGTGATAGCGGCAGAATGCGCCCAGCTTCTGCGCATGCTGGGCCAGTTCGGGACTGTGGATCCAGGACAGGAAGGGACCGGCGAGGTTGCCGCGCGGGCCCTTCAGGATATCGTCCAGGACTTCCTTTTGTGCCGGCGTGGCGGTGGAGACGTCGACGGCGGGGAGACGGGGCTGGCTCGTGTCTTGCTGCATGGGCTTCCTTGGCAAAGGCGGGAGTGACGGAAACGAGCATGATAACGCCCGATCCGGCTGCGGGGCACCAGCCTAGTGTGCAGCTCATCTTGCCCGCCGCCCCTCCAAGCCCGACTATGTTCTGCGAGGGCGCAATGGCCTACTGGCTGGACAGCACACCCAGGACGATGAATCCCGCCAGGGTGATCAGCTGCAGAACGAACAGTATCGACACCGGCTTGTTCTGCCAGGGCTTCTGGATGCAGGCGTAGATCGCCAGCAGACAGCCGCCGGCAAATGCAGCGTACAGGACGAAGTTGAACAGTGCCCCGATCAGGTAGACGCCGGCCATCGGGCCCATCCCGGAAGCACCGAACCTGGCTGTGGAGATGGTCCAGACCGCCAACCCCACTGGCCCCCAGAACAGCAGCCCGGAGAGGAACAGCACCAGACTGCCCCATGGGTTGCGCACGGCAGGGGCCGGGGATGGAGAATTTTCCGGGGACGGGATTTCCGGGGTTGGAGTTTGGGGTGAGCGGGATTCTGGCGATGAGTTTTCTTGTGGTTGCATGGCGCGCGGGATCTCAGTTGGATGGGAAAACGATCGGGAACCGACGCCAGCGGCGCAGTACCGGACAGTGCAGCTGTAGAGTCCTCCCGGATTCTTTAAGTTCTCGCTTGGCGAGAATTTATCTTCACTTGGCTGCAGCTTTGCTCGCACAACGGCGCAATCCGGCCCGATCGGTGCCGACTTCCGATCCATTCCCCGCAGTTATGAATGCAGAAAAAAAAGGAAATAGTCTGCATCCCACCCCATCACTAGACTCCATGGCAGACGCTGGTGCCCTCTGATCTGGTGCGCCCCGGCCGTCCCGACAACAACAATGCAAGGAGACCCATGGTCAACAGAAGACAATTCCTGGCCGGCAGCCTGCTCGCCTGTACTGCAGCGCGCTCGGCCATCGCCCAGTCCATTCCCAACTCAGCAGGTGACCAGCCACCCCGGCTCAAGGCGCCAGCACTGGCCTGCGACAGCCATCACCACATCTATGACGCGCGCTTCCCGGTCTCGCCGCACTGGCGCGGCGGCCGCCCCGACGGCGCCACCGTGGCCGACTACCGGCGACTGATGGCCAAGCTCGGCATCGCCCGCAACGTCGTGGTACAGCCCTCCACCTATGGCAGCGACAACCGCTGCCTGCTCGACGCACTCACCCAGTTCGGCGCGCAGGCACGCGGCATCGTGGTCATCGACGATGACGTGGAACTGGCGCAATTGAAGGAGATGGATCAGTTGGGTGTGCGCGGCGTGCGGGTCAATTTCCTGTCGCCGCAAAGCTGGGGCATCACGACCGTGGACCGCTTGCTGCGCACGGCAAAGCGCATCGCGCCGCTGGGCTGGCATGTGCAGGTGCTGATGTCGGGCGCGCAGATCGCGGAGCATGAAACCGTGCTGGCCGGCCTGCCCACCCCGGCGGTGATCGACCATCTGGGCCGCATCCCGCAGCCGCAAGGACTGGATCATCCCGGCGCACAAGCCATCCTGCGCCTGCTGGCCAAGGGCAATACCTGGATCAAGCTCTCCGAGCCCTATGCCGATACCCTGCAGGGGCCGCCTGATTATCCCGATACCAGCCTGCTGGCGCGCGCCTATCTGCAGGCTGCACCGCAGCGTACGCTGTGGGGCAGCGACTGGCCACATCCCACTGAAAAGATCAAACCGGATGACGCCGTGCTGTTCGACCTGCTGGCCGCCTGGGCCCCTGATCCGGCGCTGCGCCATCAGATCCTGGTGAGCAATCCGGCGAGCCTGTTCGGTTTTTCCTGAAACCGCGACACGCAATGCAAAAGAGCCGCCTGCGCAAGCAAGGCGGCTCTTTTGTCATCACGCTTGTGCTCAGCGCACGGCTTCCTTCAAACCACCGGTAGCGGCCACGCGCGACTTGCGCGACAGCACCAGCAGGATGGCCACGCTCACCACCGACAAGCCCACTAGCGGCAACAAGGCCATGGCGTAGCTGCCGGTCGCGTCCTTGATCCAGCCGTAGGCGTTGACCATCAGGCCACCGCCGATCAGGTTGGAGACGGCATTGATCCCCGCCAGTCCGGCAGCAGCCGAACCCGTGGCCAGCCAGGTCGAGGCCATGGCCCAGAACGGTCCCTTGAACGAATACGCGCCAATCAACACCATGGTCAGCAGAAGCACCACCGGGGCCAGCGTGTTGGCCAGCGACGCCAGCGCCAGGCCGCCACCGATGAGGATCAGCGGAATGGCGGTATGCCAGCGGCGTTCACCGGTCCGGTCGGAATGACGGCCCCACCACACCATCAGCACCGAGGCCACCAGGTAGGGAATCGAGTTGACCAGGCCGGTCTGCATCACCGTCAGCCCGAAGGACTTGAGCAACTGCGGCTGCCACACGTTCAACACCGAACCGGCCGCCGAAGCGCAGGCACACACCAGGGCCATGCCCCACACGTGCGGCTGGCTGAACAGCTTCCACAAGGGAATGTGCTGCTTGGCGGTACGGCTGGCCGCTTCCTTGTTCATGGTGGCAACCAGCCACTGGCGCTGCGCATCATTGAGCCAGCGCGCCTGGTCCGGACGATCCGTCAGGAAGAACAGGCAGACCACGCCCAGCAACACGGTCGGCAACCCTTCCAGCAGGAACAGCCAGTGCCAGCCGCGCAATCCGCCGATGCCGTCCATCTGCAGCAGCAGCGCCGAGACCGGCGAGGCCACGAAGCTGGCCGCCGGGATCGCCACCATGAACAGCGCCACGATGCGGGCACGATAAGCCGATGGCACCCAATAGGTCAGGTACAGCACCACGCCAGGGAAGAATCCGGCCTCCGCAGCGCCCAGGATGAAGCGCACGAAATACAGCGAAGTCGGCCCCTGCACGAAGGCAGTACAGGCCGAGATCAGGCCCCAGGTGACCATGATGCGGGCCAGCCATTTGCGTGCGCCGAACTTCTGCAGCGCCAGGTTGCTGGGCACTTCGAAGATGAAATACGCAATGAAGAACAGGCTGCTGGCAAAGCCGAACATCTTGGGCGAGAGCCCGATGTCGTGGTTCATCTGCAAGGCCGCCATGCCGATGTTGCCGCGGTCGATGAAGGCAAACAGGTAGCACAGCATCAGGAAGGGCAGCAAGCGCCAGGTCACCTTGCGCACGGTCTCTTGTTCGAGCCGCTTGTCGTCTTGGATGGTCTCCATGTCTCTCTCTCGGAAGTCGGGTGCCGCCTGTGTCGGCGGCTGGCCCGTCAGTCATTATGAATCAGCCGGTAACGGTCTGTTCGTTCAATACCGCCAGGACATTGCTGGCCGCCCCGGTGCCCATGGCGATGTAGGCGTCGGCCGTCACGCCGCCGATATGCGGGCTCAGGATGGCGTTGCTGACGTCCTGCAGCGGATGCGGCGCGGTGAAGGGTTCCTTCTCGAAACTGTCCAGGCCGGCTGCGCGCAGTTTGCCCGAAGCCAGTGCCGCGATCAGCGCCGCTTCATCGATCAGTCCGCCACGCGCCGTATTGACCAGGATGGTGCCGTCCTTCATGCGGGCCAGCGATTGCGCATTGATCATGTGCTTGTTGTCGGCCGTCAGCGGGCAGTGCAGCGAGACCACGTCGGATTGCGCAAACAGCGTATCGAGATCGACCAGCCGCACGCCTTGCGGAGCGTCTTTCGCATACGGGTCATAGGCCAGCACCGGCATCTCCAGCGCGACCGCCACAGCAGCCACGCGACGCGCAATGGCGCCGATGCCGACCAGGCCCAGCGTGCGTCCGCGCAGCTCCAGGCTCTTGTGGGTGGACTTGTCCCAGTGGCCTTCACGCATGCGCTGGTCCAGTCCGACCACGTTCTTGGCGCAGGCCATGATGAGCGCCCAGGTATGCTCGGCCACCGCCGGCGCATTGGCACCGGCCGCTGCCTTGACGACAATGCCGCGCGCCTTGGCCGCTTCGGTATCGATGGAATCGATGCCGGTGCCGTGCTTGGAAATCACGCGCAGGCCGGGGGCCGCATCCATCACACGCGCGCTCACGCCGCCGTAGCGCACGATGATGGCTACCGGCTGATGTTGCTGCACCAGCCTGACCATGTCTTCCTCAGTCGGCTTGGCACCGGCATAGACCAGCTGAAAGTCGCGCAGGATCTCAACCGCTTGCGGTGCCAGGTCGACACCGGTGACGATCACCACTTCCTTCTTGACGGCGATCACAGCGATTCTCCTTCGGCCAGCACGCCGCCCTTGCGCAGTGCGCCTTCCAGCCAGGCCGGGCGCAGCGGGCCGCCACCACGGATTTCGGTGAGACGCTTGGTTTCATCGGCCACCTTCTTGGCGGCCGCCGCCAGCAGCGATGCGGCTTTCTCGCGCTCGACCACCACCACGCCATCGGCATCGCCCACGATCAGGTCACCCGGCTGCACGGCGGTGCCGCCCACCGAGACCGGCCAGTTCACGCGGCCGGCGATGTTCTTGGTCGGGCCGTTCGGATTGGCGCCCACGGCATAGACCGGGAAGTCGATGGCACGGATCGCTTCGGTATCGCGCACCGAGCCATAGATGATGATGCCGGCCAGGCCGCTGGCCTTGCATTGCGACACCATGATCTCGCCCATCAGCGCGCAGGTCTCATCGCCCTTGCCATCGATGACCAGCACGTCGCCCGGCTTGGCGATGGCCATGGCGGCGTGGATCATCAGGTTGTCGCCGGGACGCACTTCCACCGTCACGGCCGGTCCGGCCACGCGCATGGAGGGCGACAGCGGCGCCACGCGGCTGCACAGGGTACCGCGACGGCCGGCCACATCGGCCAGGATGGAGGCCGGGAATTCTGCGGCCTGGGCCACGATGGCAGCGTCGACGCGTTCGATGTCGCGGATGAAATCAGGTTGGGTGCTCATGGGGATCCTTTGATTGAAGAATTGAAGATGCAGTCAGGGGACCACGCTCAAGCGTGGGAATACATGGGCAGGCCGGCCACCGGCACGTCGGCGCGCAGGATGGATCCGGTCTGGGATTCGGTGATGAAGAGGCTCTTGCCGTCCGGCCCGCCAAAGGCCAGGTTGGTGGTCGAGATGCCGGCCGTGGAGCGGATGCGCAGCAAGGGTTCGGCGAACTTCGACAGACGCCAGATGGAACCGAAGCCGGTGTGGGCGATGTAGAGGCAGCTCTCGGCATCCAGCGCCAGGCCATCGGGACCGGCCATGCCGCCGTGCAGGTTGGCGAACACGCCGACCTTGCCGACCACGCCGTTGTGATGCAGCGGGATGCGCCAGATCTGCTGTGCCCGCGTGACCGCCACCAGCAGGTGATTCAGGGCCGGGTCGTAGACGATGCCGTTGGGGCTGGGGATGGTGTTGATGAGGCAGGTCAGCTGGCCATCAGGCGACAACCGATACACGCGCCCGGTGGCATCCTGCAGGCCAGTCTGGCCCTGGTCGGTGAAATAGATCTCGCCCTTCGGACCGAACACCAGGTCATTGACGCCCTTGAAGCCTTCCGAGCCGACCGTTTCCAGCAGCGGCGTGGCAGTGCCGGTATCGGGATCGAGCTGCACCAGGCCGCGCTTGTAGTCGGTGATGACGATGCGGCCGCTCTTGTCGATCTTCAGGCCATTGGGCCAGCCGTCGTATTCGGTGACCAGTTCCCATTGGCCGTCCATGCTGATGCGGAAGATGCGGCCATAGGGAATGTCAGTGACGTACAGGCGGCCCTGGCGGTCGAAGGACGGGCCTTCGAGGAAGGAATCGATGGGCAGGCCGCCCCGGTTGGCATCGCCCCAGGCATTCTTGCGGGGGGTACGGAAATGATCGGGCAAGCGCGTGAAGACGCTGGCTTCGACCGTGGGAGGCGGGGCAAAGAAGCTCATGCTGTTTCCTTGGAAGTGGAAGGGGCACGGGACGGATCACCCAGTGCCAGCGTGATGACGGCACCCAGCAGCAAGGCACCGGCCACGAAGATCAGCGGATAGGTAAAGCCCTGGGTGCTTTCGCGGATGAAGCCGATCACCGACGGGCCGACGAAGCCGCCCAGATTGCCGATGGAGACGATCAGCGCCAGGCCGCCGGCGGCCGCGCGGCCGGTCAGGAAGCCCGAAGGAATGGCCCAGAAGGTCGCCTGGAACGACAGGATCGACGCCACCGCAATGGTGATGGCCAGCATCTTCAGCAGCGGCGTATGCAGGAAGGCCGAAATGGCCAGCGACAGCGCCGCCAGCACGATGGCCCCGGCCACGAAGAACAGGCGGTGCGCACTGCGATTGGCCAGGCGCGCCCACAGCGTCATGGCCACCGCGCCGACCAGGTAGGGAATGGCCGCAACCAGGCCGACCTGATGCGAGGGCAGTCCGAACTCGCGGATGATCTGCGGCAGCCACAGGCCGATGCTGAGCGAACCGATGATGCCGCAGAAATTGGCACCGGCCAGCGCGAAGACACGCCAGTTGGTGAAGGCATCCTTGAGCTTGTTGCCATGGCGGGCGGCCAGCACGTTCTGCTCGGTGGACAATTCGTTTTCCAGCCACTGCTTTTCAGAAGGCGTGAGCCAGGCCGCCTTGGACGGACGATCCGGCAGCAGGAACAGGCACAGCACGCCCAGCAGCACGGCCGGCAATGCCTCCAGCAGCAACAGCACCTGCCAGCCCTTGAAGCCCCACATGCCGTGCAATTCCATCAGCGTACCCGACAGCGGCGAACCGATGATGTTGGCCACCGGAATGCCGATCAGGAAAAAGGCCGTGGCCTTGCCGCGCCAGGCACCGGGGAACCACTGCGTGAAATACAGGTAGATGCCCGGCGTGAAGCCGGCCTCGGCCATGCCCAGCAGGAAGCGCGCCAGTGCAAAGCTCTTGGGGCCGACCACGAAGGCGGTGGCCATCGAAATCACGCCCCAGGAAATCATGATGCGCGAGATCCACATGCGCGCGCCGAAGCGATGCAGCGCCAGGTTGCTGGGAATCTCGAAGAAGAAGTAGCCGATGAAGAACAGACCCGCGCCCAAACCGAACTGCGAGGGCGTCAGGCCGAGGTCCTTGTTCATGGTCAGCGCGGCGAAGCCGACGTTGATGCGGTCCAGATAGCTGACCACGTAACACAGCAGGATGAAGGGGATGAGGCGGCGCATCACCTTCTTCATGATGGCTTCTTCGCTGACGGCGGCGGTAGTGCCGGCTGCGGCGGCGTGCGCCGCGGCTTGGGTGGAAACCTGCGACATGGTGTTCTCCGTCAGAATTGGTAAAGGCGGGCGGGGTTGTCGACCAGTACCGTGCGCAGCATCGCGTCGGACCCCAGCCATGTCGTCATCACATCGAGCAGGCGCGCATCATCGGGCTTGTGCTGCTCGGTCGGATGCGGCCAGTCGCTGCCCCACACGACCTGCGACGGTGCGGTCTGCACCAGGGTGCGGGCCAGCGGCGCGACATCCTCGTAATCGGGCGCACCACGCTTGCTGTAGAGGTAGGCACCGGAAAGCTTGACGCTGGCGCGCTGCTCGCGCATGAGTCCCGTCACGAAGTCGAAGACCGGATGGCCCGGACCGGCCTGCAGGGGGATGCGCGCAAAGTGATCGAAGACCAGCGGCACCGGCAGCGCCGACAGCAGCGCGCGATTGGCCAGCAGCACGTCATTGGGCATGTTGACCTGGAGATGCCAGCCCAGCGCTGCCACGCGGCGCGCCAGAGGCTCCATCATCTCCACGGTGGTGACCGAGCCCAGCGCCAGGTTGAAGCGCAATCCGCGCACGCCGGCCTGATGCAGGCGCTGCAGCTCGGCATCGCTGACCTGGTCATTGACCACCGCCACGCCGCGGGCAGTCGCACCCAGTTGCGCCAGCGCATCGAGGGTGCAGCTGTTGTCCACGCCATAGGCCGAAGGTGTCACCACCACGTTGCGCGTCGTGCCCAGCCGCTGCTGCAGGCGGCGATACATGGGGACGGTGGCCGGAGCGTGCAGCAGCTTGGCACCCGGTGCCCATGCGAAACGCGGGTCGTAGATGTGCATGTGGCAATCACAGGCATCGGCGGGCAGGCGGCTGGCGGCGTGTTGCGTGCCGGCGGAGTGGGCATAGGGCTCGGTTTGCGCACGCGCCAGCGGCAGCTGGGCGATGGCACCGAGGCCGAGCGCGAGCCGTGTACTGTGCCGCAGGAAAGCGCGCCGGGAAGGCAGGTCTTGCATCGTGCTGGTCTCCGTGTTGTCGTCGCCGCAAAGGGCGAGGGTTCTTGTTTGGAGGGCAGTCTACGTGCGGGGATATTTAATGTATATTTGCTTTTATTTTGTTATCCATAACTTTCAGGAATGAATCATGGACTTCCGCGATCTCAAGTATTTCGCCGTCATCGCCGAGGAAGGGCACGTGGGACGGGCGGCCGAGCGGCTCTTCAAGACGCAGCCGGCGCTGACCAAGTGCATTGATCGCCTGGAAGAACAACTGGGCGCACCGCTGTTCGAACGCGTGGGTCGCGGCATCCGCCTGACACCGGTAGGCGAGGCCCTGCTGCACCGCGCACGCCGCATCAGCCTGATGATGGACGAGACCGCACGCGAGATCGGCGACTACGCGCACGGGCGCGAAGGCAACATCCGCCTGGGCTGCATCCCGACCCTGGCCGAACACATCCTGCCGGGCATCTGCCAGCAGTTGCTGGCCGAGGCGGAGAAGGTCACGATTGATCTGAAGGTGTCGATGAACGATGCCCTGCTGGAGGGCCTGAAGGCGGGGGAACTGGATGTGGTGCTGGGGCCGATGATCCAGGATGACGAGCTGTTTCACACCGAAGAAATCATGCGCGACGAGATGGTCGTCATGGCCAGCCCCAATCACCCCGTCTTCGACCGCAAGATCCGGCTGCGCCATCTGCTGGAGTATCAATGGGTGCTGCCGGCGCAATCGGTACTGAGCCGGCAGTGGCTGGACAACGTCTTCGACCGTCATCACCTGTCGCGTCCGACGGTGCAGATCACCCCGACGGTGCTGAACATGATCATGCCGCTCATCGAGCGCAGCAATTTGCTGGGCTTTGCTTCCAAACTGAACCTGCTGGCCGGACGCAATCACCTGCGCGAAGTGGTATTGAAGGAAACCACCATGCTGCGCCGGATGGGATTGAGCTACCGGCGCGATACCTATCTTTCGCCCGCGGCACTGAGGCTGATCAAGATCATTCGCGGGACCGCGCTGGACTGATGGGCAAGATGCCCGGCGATCTGCGTGCGGCTGGCGCAGAACTCTTCAATCCAGACCTCGCTTTCCCGCTGCCCAATAGGCCTTGGCCTTGATGCTGCGGTTACTGACTCCGGCGTCGTTGAGATGGCGCTTGATGGCCTGGATCGCCGCCGCGCGACCGGCGAGAATGAAGCCCGTATCGGGCAAGGCCACACGCAGTATTGCTTCGCTGACCTGCGCCAGATGCACATCGCCCGATTGACGCCGTACGACCATCGCATCGCGCAGGCCGAGCGCTCGCAAGACCTGACTGGTCTGCACGATATCGTCCACCTCGAAGACCATCGCAGCCCCGGCATGCGGCTGCACCTGCACCAGCGCAGCGGCCAGTCCGAGGCAGGTTTCATCACCGAACAGCAGGGGCTGCTGCAATCGGGTCAGTTCCAGCGAACTGCGCGGCCCCATGAATGACAAGGGAATTCCTGGCTGGACCCTGTCAAAAAATGCACAGGTCGCGGTCCCGCCATGCAGGTAGACGATGAATTCTGCACAGCCTTGCGCCGCATCCCAGGAAACTGGCGTGTAGGTGCGATTCTCGAAACCCCTGCCAAGGCTGACCTGTATCTTGTCGCCCGGTGTCCAGTTCTGATCCCTGAGCGCATCGCCCTGCAAGCGGATGCGCACATACTGCGCGCCCAGTTTTTCCACCGAGCTGATGGTCGCCTGTTTCAGCAGAACTCTCTTCAGCATCCGTGTGAAAGCGCCGTCGGCAGGTGCTTCCTGGCTGATGTCCTGGCTCTCTTGCCGGTTCGACGTGCTGTGCATGCTCATTCCTTTCGTCTTGGGGATGACAGCAGGACGAACCAGCGGAGCGATTTATTGTGTTCAGGTGAGCCGACCCGGACACGCGTATGCTGGTAGCCCCGTTACCACCTGGCCGATGCCACTGCCCCGGTTCCTCACGATGCCCCGTCCTCCCCTCTCCCGCCTGGCCCCGCTGGCGCTGTTCCGGCAAACCCTTCGCTCGGATCTCGACCACCTGGTCGCCCTGCGCATCACCGCCATGCGTCCCAGCCTGGAGCAGATCGGGCGCTTCGATCCGCAACGGGCGCGCGAACGCTTCACCAGCGGCTTCGTGCCGGAAGTGACTTTCCACATCATGCAAGCGGGCCAGGCCGCAGGCTTCTTTGTGCTGGAGCGACAGACCGACAGGCTGCGGCTGCGTCATCTGTATCTGCATCCGGACTTCCAGCATGGCGGCCTCGGTGCGCAGGTGCTCAGGCGCATCCTGGCCGATGCCCGCCGCCATGGCTGCAGCGTGCAACTGGCCGCACTGCGCGACAGCCCTGCCAATGCCTTCTACCAGCGCCACGGCTTCGTGCAGGCCGGCGAGGGAGAATGGGACATCCTTTACGAGCATCCCCGGCCTGCAGACGCCACCGCAGCGCATGCACCTGAAGCTTGCGTCATACGCTGGCTGGAGCACGCCGACCTGCCCGCGCTCGATACGATCCTGCGCCAGCATGTCCGCGATCTGCACGATGGCAGCGTGGTCGAGACCGAGATCGCCGCCATCCGGCAATGCATGAACGGCGAACGGGATGCTGATGGGCGCTATCGCAGCTATCTGGTGGCACACGATGCGCAGGGCGTCGCGCTGGGCTGCATGGCGCTGTCGGGTCCGGATGCACGCATCAGCAACCATCTCGCACTGGATACGCCTGGGCAAGGGAGCGCACTCGAATTGCTCAATGTCTTCGTGCATCGCGAAGCCATGCGCGGACGGGGAATCGGTCGTGCGCTTTTGCAAGCCGCCTGCGATGAGGCCCGTGCGGCCGGGGCCACCACATTGGTGGTCAACAGCGGGCCGCGCTATCGCGCCAGCTGGGGTTTTTACGACCACCTCTTCGATGCCAGCCACGGAATGATGATGGATTACTACGGCGCAGGCCGGCATGCCAAGGTGTGGAGTATGGCGCTCTGAACAGCGCACTCATGGCCACTCCGATGAGGTGGTCGTCACAGCTGCAGGCGAACACACGCCTCTATCCATTAGCCAGGCTAATAAGGTAATTAAGCATTGATTAGCTAGTCAGTCCTGCGGTCACCTGACAGACTTTGTTCTGCCCCGGAGAGGTTCCCCCCTGACCGCCCCGGGGCACATCACGGCGCATGCTCCGTGTCCACCAGGACGACAGCCGCCGGGCCTCTGCCCGGCGGCTGGTGGGTTGCGCGCCGATATGAACTTCCTTTCCCCCTTGGCGTCCCGGGGGGCCATTGACCGGAAATGCAATGAACGAACCGACCCAATCCGCAGAAAACCCGCTCCGTCCGGAGCCGTCCACCGTGAGCCGCCGCGGCATGCTCAAGGCAGCTGGCGCCGGCCTTGCCGCCCTGGGAACCACCTTCATGACCACTGCCAACGCCCAATCCAATCAAACTACTGCGCTGCCGTTCAGCGCTGACGGCACCCTGTGGGACAAAACCTTCGCGCGCAGCGACAAGGTCGAGCACCGCAAGGTCAGCTTCCGCAACCGCTACGGGATCGTGCTCGCAGGCGATCTCTATGAACCGAAGAACATCAGCGGGCGCATCGCCGCCATCGTGGTGAGCGGGCCATTCGGCGCCGTCAAGGAGCAATCCTCCGGACTGTACGCCCAGACCATGGCCGAACGCGGCTTCGTCACGCTGGCCTTCGATCCCTCTTTCACCGGTGAAAGCGGCGGCGAGCCGCGCAATGTCGCCTCGCCCGACATCAATACCGAAGACTTCAGCGCCGCCGTCGACTTCATCGGCCTGCTGCCCCATGTCGATCGCCAGCGTATCGGCATGATCGGCGTCTGCGGCTGGGGTGGCATGGCTCTCAATGCGGCCGCTGTAGACAAGCGCGTCAAGGCGGTGGTTGCCAGCACCATGTACGACATGACGCGCGTGCTCTCGCGCGGCTACAACGACAGCGTCACGCTGGCCCAGCGCACGGAGCTGCTGGAGCAGCTCGGCCAGCAACGCTGGAAGGATGCCGAGCGCGGCACGCCGGAACATGGTCCGGTCATGAACCAGCTCAAGGGCGGCGAGCCGCCATTCCTGGTGCAGTATCACGACTACTACCGCACCCCGCGCGGCTTCCATCCGCGCTCGGTGAATTCGAATGCCTCGTGGACCAGGACCATGCCGCTGTCCTTCATGAACATGCCCATCCTCAGCTACATCAAGGAAATCTCTCCGCGCCCGCTGTTGCTGATCCATGGCGAGAAGGCACACTCGCGCTACTTCAGCGAAACCGCCTTCGCCGCCGCCGCCGAGCCCAAGGAACTGATGATCATCCCGGGGGCCGTGCATGTGGACCTGTACGACCGTGTCGACCTGATTCCCTTCGACAAGCTGACCGGCTTCTTCCGCACGCACCTGGCCTAGCCGCTGCAGGCGATCAGGGGTGCCACATCAGTGCCCTGATCGCTTTCTCCCTCCTTCTTCGGGCCACGCAGAGTGCGCTGGCCCGATCCACGTTGCCTGTGCGGTGAGACTCATGCGCCAGATCGATGAACGCAAGTGGATTGATCTGTAGCGCAGATGAATGCCAGCGCGCCAAAGACCCGTCACCTTCCCTCCCGCGGCCAATTCCTTGCACCAGCAAGGTGAATACTGCCGCCTTGCTGCTCTTTTTTGCATTGGCACATTTCCTGCTAGCCGAGAAGTGTTGCAGCGGCGCCGCGCCGCCTCATCCGGCGGTCGCCGCACTGCAACAAATCCTTTACCATGCGCACCTGCGGCGGCTGTCGGCGATTGAAGGCAGCCGCACACCGATGGCCTTGCCGGCTTACCCGCCGGGCTGGCCATTGACGTGACGCGTTCGTTATCCACGATTGATGATTGGTATTGCCATGACGACTTCCACTGCGGATTCCTCGCCCTCCTCGCCGATTGCCTCCGCGCCTGCTGCGCGCGCAACGCCTCCTGCCACCCCGGCCGTGCGCCACAGCTGGATCGACAACCTGCAGGGCCAGCTCTTCGGGGTGGTGATGATCGCCTTCGGCATGTCCATGCTGCACAGCCTGGGCCTGATCATCGGCCAGATCGCCGGCGTGGCCTTCCTGGTGACCTATGCCACCGGGATCAGCTTCGGCATGGCCTTTACCCTCATCAACCTGCCCTTCTACCTGCTGGCCGCCCTGCGCATGGGTGCGGCCTTCACCTGGCGCACGCTGGCGGCGGTGACAGCCGTGTCGGTCCTGACCAACGTGGCCGGCAACTACATCAGCTACAGCCACCTCGATCCCGCCGTCGGTGCCGTGCTGGCCGGTCTGTGCGTGGGCATTGGCCTGATCGGCCTGTTCCGCCACCAGGCCAGCTGTGGCGGCATGAGCATCCTGGCCACCTATGTGCAAGAGCGCACCGGCTTCAAGGCCGGCTGGCTGCTGATGGGTTTCGACCTGGCGCTGTTTGCGACGGCGGCGCTGTTCCTGCCGATGGATCGCGTGTTCTATTCGCTGGTCGGCGCCATTACGATGAACCTGTTCGTGGCGTGGAATCATCGCTACGAGTGGTATATCGCCCGCTAGCGCTCGCAGGGGAAGCGCCGGGCGGGGCGATTCCATTACAATCCGGGACATCCATGCATCGCACGAATCTTGCTCGCGATGCGGCCAGCCCTTGTGATTCTTAGCCCTGCCCGCCATGAGCCAAGTCCTGAACTACCTGATCACCGCCCGCCGCTGCGAAGCGGAAGAACTGCAACGCCTGGCGCGCACCTGCCAGCTGGTGCTGACCGTCGGCAAGCTCATCCATTGCCTGCAGCAGGAACGCGGCCTCTCCAACATCTATCTCGGTTCGCGCGGCGAGCGTGATGCGCAGGCCTGGCAGGAGCGCGTAGCCGCCAGCCAGGCGGCCCAGTGCGAGTTCGACACCTGGCTCGGCTCCACCGTCCCCGACAACGCCCTCTCCAACGGCGCTCGCCTCTACACCCGCATCGCCTTCGCCCTGCATGCGCTGGACGGGCTGCCCAAGCTGCGCGCCGATGTGGCCGCACTGGCCTGCACCCCGGCGGCCAGCTACGAGCGTTTCAAGACCGTAGTGGGTGCCCTGCTGGCGCTGGTGTTCGAGGCCGCCGACGTGGCGGTGGATCCGCAGATTTCGCGGTTGCTGGTGGCGCTGTTCAACCTGATGCAAGGCAAGGAATTTGCCGGCCGCGAACGGGCCGCCGGAGCTGCCGCCTTCGTCACGGGCAAGATCACGCGCGAACAGGAACAGACCATCGAGACCCAGATCGAGATGCAGGAACAGGCCCTGCGCCGTTTCGAATCCTTCGCCGAGGGCTTCCGCAATGAATGGAGCGCCATGCAGGCCACGCTGCCGCTGGCCGATCTGGAACGCCTGCGCCGCAAGCTGCTCACCGCCCACGGCCGGCCGCTGGATCCCGAGCTGGCCGATGCCTGGTATCAGTGCTGCTCCACCCGCATGGATGGCCTGCATCAGGTCGAGATCCATCTCGCGCAATACGTGCAGTCGCAATGCCAGGACAAGATCCGCGAATTGCAGAAGGACCTGGACCATCAGGGCCAGTTCTTCACGCAGGCCGATGACCGTGATCCGCTGGCCTCGCTGACGGCCTTCGCCTCCGGCCTGGATGGCCAGCCGTTGCCGGACGGCTCGCTGAGCGCGGGCGTGGGCCCGCACCTGACCCAATCCATCGTCGACATCCTGCGCACCCAGTCCGAACGCCTGCAGAACCTGACCCAGGAACTGGCCACCGTGCGCGAGAGCCTGGAAGAACGCAAGCTCATCGAACGCGCCAAGGGCGTGCTGATGATGAAGCAGGGCCTCAACGAAGAGGCCGCCTATCGCCTGCTGCGCAAGCATGCGATGAACCAGAACCGGCGCATTGCCGAAGTGGCGCAGGCGATCCTGTCGCTGACCGAGATCCTGCCGGACGCCTGATCTGGCCTCCCGCCTCGCTGGTTCAAGCCGCCAGCAGACGGCTTTCGATGTGACGCTGCCCGGCGAGCGGTCGCCCATGGGCGCGCTGCAGGGCATCGGCTACACCCAGCAGCCTCTGGTCGCTGAAGGCCGGTCCGAATACCGTGATGCCCCAGGGCAGGCCGTTCTTCATGAAGTTCATGGGCGTGGCCACTGCGGCGTAATCCAGCATGTTCATGAAGTTGGTGTACCAGCCCAGGTCCGAATTGCGCTGCACCGGCTGCTCGCGCAGTTCCTCCAGCGTCACCGGGCGCGGATAGGCCGGCGTCACCACGCAATCGACGGTGGCCAGAATGCGGTCGCATTCGGCCTTCAGTTGCTGCAGGCGATATTGCGCGCGGAAGGTATCGACGGCGCTGAACTGCGGCGCCTTGCGCAGCACGTCGCGAATCACCGGCAGGATTTCCTCAGGCTGTTCCTGCAGCAGTGCCTCGATGGTGCTGTAGCGTTCTGCCACCCACGGCCCTTCGTAAAGCAGGCGCGCTGCCTCCAGGAAGGGGCTGAAATCGATGGACACGGACACGCCGCCGATGGCTTCCAGTTGTCCCAGCGCTTCCACGAACAGGGACGGGCTCTCGCTGCAGCCGAGGAATTCCAGTTGGCGCGGCACCCCCACGCGCAAGCCTTTGCGCGGTGGCTGGAAGGCCGCTGCATCGTTGTGCGGCAGGTTGGCGCGGCTGTATTCGTCGCGCTCATCGGGCTCGCCAGCTTGCGTGCAGAGAGCCAGCAGGAGGCTGGCTTCGGACGCCGTGGCGGTGAAGAAGGTCACGCAATCCAGCGTACGGCAGGCGGGCACCACGCCGGCAGTGGAGAGCAAACCCTTGGTCGCCTTCAACCCGACCAGATTGTTCAGGGCGGCGGGAACGCGGCCACTGCCGGCGGTATCGGTGCCCAGTGCAAAACTGCTCAGGCCCAATGCCACCGCCAGAGACGAGCCGGACGATGAACCGCCGGAAGGATAATCCGGATGCACGCTGTTACGGCAAGCGCCATAGGGAGAGCGCGTGCCGTTGAGGCCGGTGGCGAATTGATCCAGATTGCATTTGCCCATGGGGATCGCGCCCAGTGCGATGAGCTGCGCCACCAGCGTGGCGCTCTCGCGCGGCACATAGCTGAAAGCCGGACAGGCGGCCGTAGTGGGGATGCCGGCCAGGTCGATGTTGTCCTTGATCGAGAACGGCACGCCATACAGCGGCAGGCTGTGCGGGGATTGCCCTTCCAGTGCCTGCAGGTAGGGCTCGGTTTCCTCCTCGCTCAACAGGTGGATGTAGAGCCGGTATTGCGGGTTGAGCACCATGGCACTTTCACGCAGGCGGCCGATCACGGCGCGCGGCGACAGGCTGCCATCACGATAGGCCGCCGTGAGCGCATCGATGCGCAGGTCAAAGGAATGGATCATGCGGCCTCCTCTTCAGTGTTTTCCATGACCAGCACGCACTGTCCTGCGCGCACCGGACTGCCCGGCTGCACCCGCACTTCGGCGACGATGCCGGCTTCAGGCGCGGTGATGTTGATTTCCATCTTCATCGATTCCAGGATCATCAGCAGCTCACCCTGCGCCACACGCTGGCCGGGGCTGACCTTGACCTGCCACAGGTTGCCGGCAATCGGTGCATCCACGGACAATTGGCCCGCCTGCAGCGGCTGGTGATCTTGCACGACGGCGCTGCTCTCCTCGCTCTCGTAGTTGGCCTGGCCGCTGGCGATCCAGCGCTGGCGTTCGGCATCGAAGGCGGCCTGCTGGTGCTGGCGGAAGGCGGCAATCCCCTCGGCTTCGCGCTGCAGGAAATCCTGATAGTCCGCCAGATTCAGCTGGGTCTCTTCGATGCCGACCTCGAAGCGGCCCAGCGGGAAATCGCGGCGGATGGTCTGCAATTCTTCGGCCGTGACCGGATAGAAACGAATCTGGTCGAAGAAGCGCAGCAACCACGGCTTGCCCCGGAAGGCGGCGACCTCGCGATAGCGGTTCCACATCTGCAGCGTGCGGCCCACGAACTGGTAGCCGCCCGGCCCTTCCATGCCATAGATGCACATGTAGGCGCCGCCGATGCCCACCGAATTCTCGGCAGTCCAGGTGCGCGCCGGGTTGTACTTGGTGGTGACCAGGCGATGGCGCGGGTCCAGCGGTGTCGCCACCGGCGCGCCCAGGTAGACGTCACCCAGGCCCATGACCAGGTAGCTGGCATCGAAGACCGTCTCGCGCACTGCACCGATGTCCTTGAGGTCGTTGATGCGGCGGATGAATTCAAGATTGCTGGGACACCAGGGGGCATCCTTGCGCACCGTCGTCATGTATTTTTCGATGGCGAGCTGGCAGGCCGGATCGTCCCAGGACAAAGGCAGATGTACGATACGCGACGAAACCGTCAGGTTTTGGCGGGCGCAGACGGCGTCCCACAATCCGGCGATGGTTTCCAGCAGCCTTGGCAAGGGCAGCGCTTCAGGCTGGTAATGCACCTGCAGCGAACGGATGCCGGGGGTCAGGTCGATCACGCCGGGCAAGGCCTGTTCTTCCAGCGCCGCGATCAGGGCGTGCACACGGAAACGCAGCACCAGGTCCAGTTGCGGGCTGCCCACTTCCAGCAGCAGGTTGGCATCGCCCGACAGGCGCGCCACCAGGCGTTGTTCATCCTGGCCCAGGTCCAGCACGATGGGCGAAGCCAGCGGTGCCGGCGACCAGTCCACCGCTTGCGCCTGCAGGCTGGCGATGCCGGCATGCGCTGCCAGAGCGATGCGGCGTGCCGTGCTCACGTCCACCGGAATGAAGCGGACCTTGTCGCCCGCCTTGAGCTGGCCGATCTGCCAGAGATCGGCCTCGATCACCGTGACCGGACAGACGAAGCCGCCCAGGCTGGGGCCATCCGGCCCGAGGATCACCGGCATGTCGCCGGTGAAATCGACGGCACCCACGGCATAGGGATTGTCATGGATGTTGGAGGGATGCAGCCCGGCTTCGCCGCCGCTGTCGCGCACCCATTCCGGTTTGGGGCCGATCAGGCGCACGCCGGTGCGGCTGGAATTGAAATGGACTTCCCAGTCGGTGGCGAAGAAGGTCTCCATGTAGGCCGGTGTGAAATACTCCGGCGCACCGTGCGGACCATAGATCACCCGCACCTGCCGCACCGTTTCCAGCGCAGGATACAGATAGTCTGGCAACTGCTTGCCGGCCTCGGGGCTCTCATCGGCAGCCAGCGGCAGCAGATGCAGGATGTCACCACTGGCCAGCGCGCGGCCCGCGTGGCCGCCGAACTGGCCCAGCGTGAAGGTGCTGCGGCTGCCAAGATAGGCCGGGACCTGCACGCCACCGCGCACGGCCAGATAGCTGCGCGCACCTGCCCCGCTGATGGTGCCGAGCTTCAAGGTACTGCCGGCCGCAATGTGCAGCACGGTGGCCATTGGCTGGGCCACGCCATCGAGCAGCACCGGGATCACGGCACCGGTCACGACCACGCTGGCAGCGGTATTGAAGCGCAATACCGGGCCCATCATCGTCACTTCCAATCCGGCCGCATCCTCGGCATTGCCCAGCAGGCGGTTGCCCAGCCGCAAGGCGCGCTCATCCATCGGGCCCGAGGGCGGCACGCCGACCGCCCAGTAACCGATGCGGCCGGGATGGTCCTGCACCGTGGTCTGAGTGCCGGGTGACAGCACCTCCACGGTATCGGCGCGATAGACCAGTTGTTCCAGGCAGCGCGTCCACGGCTGGCCGCTGGCGAAGGGGGCATCGTCGAGGATCTGGCGCAGGTAGTGCTGGTTGGTCTCCACGCCATACAGCGCAGTCTCGCGCAGCGCGGAATTGAGCGCCACACGGGCTGCTTCGCGGGTGGGCTGCCAGCTGATGAGCTTGGCGATCATGGGATCGAAATACGGCGGGATCTCGCAGCCGGCCTCGACCCAGGTATCGATGCGCAACGCCTTTCCATCGGCGTCCGGGAAATCGACGGCGGTCAGCAGGCCCGGGCAAGGCTGGAACTGGCGGCCCGGGTCTTCCGCATACAGGCGCGCCTGGATCGCATGGCCACGCGGCTGCAGATTGGCTGCCAGTTGCGCCAGCGGCGGCAGGTCGCCGGCAGCCAGCTCGATCATCCAGCGCACCAGGTCCACGCCCCAGACCTGTTCGGTCACGCCATGTTCCACCTGCAGGCGGGTATTGACTTCGAGGAAGTAGAACTGCCCGGCCAGGCTGTCATAGACGAACTCCACCGTGCCGGCGCTGCGGTAGTTCACCGCCTTGGCCAGCTTGATGGCCGCCGCGCACAGGGCGTCGGCCATGCCCTCGGGCAGGTTGGGGGCGGGGGTTTCTTCCAGCACCTTTTGATTGCGCCGCTGCACCGAGCAATCACGCACGCCCAATGCGATCACTTCGCCTTGGCCATCCCCGAAGACCTGCACTTCCAGATGGCGGGCGCGTTCGATGTATTTCTCGATGAAGACGCCGGCATCGCTGAAATTGTTCTGGCCCAGGCGCCGCACCGAATCGAAGGCATCGCCCAGTTCGGCATCGCTGCGGCAGACGCGCATGCCGATGCCGCCGCCACCGGCCGTGCTCTTCAGCATCACCGGATAGCCGACACGGGATGCAGCGGCCAGCGCATCGTCGATGCTCTCCAGCAGGTCGGTGCCTTCCAGCATCGGCACACCCTCTTCACGTGCCAGTGCGCGCGCGGTGTGCTTGAGCCCGAAGATGCGCAACTGCGCGGGCGTCGGGCCGACGAAGGCAATGCCGGCCGCTTCGCAGGCTTCCGCAAAGGCGGCATTTTCGGAGAGGAAGCCATAGCCCGGATGGATGGCCTGCGCGCCGCTGTCACGGGCGGCGGCCAGGATCTTGTCCACGGCCAGATAGGTCTGGGCGGCCGGCCCTTCTCCCAGCGAGATGGCGCGGTCGGCCTGCAAGACGTGCAGGCTGCCGAGGTCGGCTTCGGAATAGACGCACACGCCGGTCACGTCCAGCGTGCGCAAGGTGCGCAGGATGCGGCAGGCAATGGCGCCGCGATTGGCGATGAGCAGATGGTCAAACATGGAATGGGCCTGGAAATCCGGGTCGTCCCGTGATTCGAAAAACCGGCTCGCGGTCGTCCGCGAGGGGTGCACTACTGCGGTCGGTCAAGCGGTGCGGATCAGTCCCACACCAGCACTTCGGCCGCCGTCGGGTTCCAGCCGTTGCAGGGATTGTTGAGCTGCGGGCAGTTGGAGATCAGCACGATGAGATCCTGCTCGGCGCGCAGCTCCACGTACTTGCCGGCGGCCGAGATGCCATCCTCGAAAGTGAGACCGCCCTCGGGGGTGACCGGCACGTTCATGAAGAAGTTGATGTTGGCGCCGATGTCGCGCTTGTTGAGGCGGCCATCGTGAAGACAGGCACACAGGAAGTTGTCGCGGCAGCTGTGCATGTAGCGTTTGTCCAGCGCATAGCGCACGGTATTGCTCTCCTGCGCGCAGGCCCCGCCCAGCGTGTCATGGCGGCCGCAGGTATCGGCCACGATGGTGGCCAGTGGACGGCCCAGGTTGGAATACAGCACGCTGCCCGCGCCCAGATAGGCGCGATTCTGGCGGCGCAGGGTACGCTGGGGATCGTAGCGTTCACGCGGATGGGTGGCGCTGTAGAACAGCGTATCGATGGCCTGGTTGCCTTCCAGGTCCAGCAGGCGCACGGTCTGCCCGGCGCCGAGGTTGAAGAGATAGGGTTCGCCGGCCGGGATCACGTGACGGAACACGGCTTGTTCGGGGGCGCGCTGGCTTTCGATGATGTGCATGTGAGTCTCCCTGCTTCACAGATGGAAGCGTTCGGTATTGTGGAAGGCGCGCTCGTTCTCGGGGCGAGAATGGCGGCAGGCATGGGTGCTGTCGTCGCTGTGCGTCTGAAGCCACGCCAGCCGGACCGGGCGCGGTGCGTAGTGCGGATGCGGGTCCATCGGATGCTGCAGGGCGGTCAGGATGATGAGCGTATCCATCGGCGCGGCCAGCTCGATGAAATCCCCCGCCCTGGAATTGCCGGGCACGAAGTGGAAGACGCCCTCGGCATCCACGTTCACGCGCGAGAACAGGTTCACCACCATCAGCAGGTCCTGCAGGTCGAGGTTCCACTTGCCCATTTCCACCAGCAGGTTGTCGGTACCGTTGCGATGGAATCCGTTGCGCAATTCCTGGTAGCGGCCCTGGCCGTATTTCTCGCGCACCTCTTCGGCATTGAGCACGCCGCCGAAGCTGTCATGCCAGCCGCAGGTGTCTTCGGTGATGGCCGCCAGCACGCGGCCCATGTCGGAGTACAGGCAGTGGCCGGCCTGCAGGCGCGCAGTGTGCTGGCCCTTGAGGGTGTCGGGCAGGTTCAGGCGTTCGCTGGGCTGCCGGGCGTTCAGCATCATCATGCTGACGTTGGCGCCGCCTTCGATGTCGGTGATGCGCAGCGATTGCCCGCGCTTGAGGATGAAGGACGTATGGCCGCCGCCGGGCAGCAGTTCTTCGTAGAGTCTGGCCTGCAGGGCCAGGGGATCCTTGCTCATGTCAGCTTTCCTTTGCAGTGAGGAGGGAGGCCAGCTTGTCCGCCTGTTCGCGGGCACGGGCCTCGTTGAGGGCGATGTCGTAAGTGATGTGGGCGCCATAGGCCTGCGGGTATTGCGGATCGACGCGTACCTTGTCGAACACCAGCAGCCGCGTGCCCAGGGTGAAGCCTTCGGAGAGGTCATGGGTGACCATGAAGACGGTCAGGCCGCTGTCCTTCCACAGGTCCAGCAGCAGCGCATGCATCTCCTTGCGGATGCCCGGATCGAGGGCACCGAAGGGTTCATCCAGCAGCAGCACGCGCGGACGCACGATGAGCGCCTGGGCAATCGCCAGCCGCTGCTGCATGCCGCCCGACAGGCTGCTGGGATACAGGTCCAGCGCGTGGCCGAGACCTACGCGATGCAGCAGCTGCGCCGCCTCTTCGCGGGCGCGCCGCTTGGCACCGCCGAAGAGGCGACCCAGCAAGGGCGAGCGCGGCAGCTCCAGGCCGATGGCCACGTTGTCCAGCACGTTCAGATGGGGGAACACGGAATAGCGCTGGAACACCACGCCGCGCGTGGCATCGGGCTCGGCCGGGAAGGGCTGGCCTTGCAGCAGCAGCTGGCCCTTGCTGGGGCGCTCCTGCCCCAGCAGCAGGCGCAGGAAGGTCGACTTGCCGCAGCCGGAAGCACCGACCAGGGTGCAGAACTGGCCTTCTTCCACGCGCAGGTTGAGGCGCTCCAGGACCACGTTCTGGCCGTATTGCTGCCACACGTTGCGGATCTCGATGTAGCTCATGCGCGGCCTCCTTCAGCCCAGGGGAAGAAGCGGCGGTGGATGGCACGCAGAGACCAGTCCATCAGCCACGCCAGCAGCGTGATCCAGACCACGTAGGGCAGGATCACGTCCATGGCCAGGTAACGGCGCACGAGGAAGATGCGATAGCCCAGGCCGGCGGTTGCCGAAATCGCTTCAGCGGAAATGAGGAACAACCACGCGGCTCCCAGCGACAGGCGCAGCGAAACCAGCAGGCGTGCCAGCATCTGCGGCAGGGCCACGCGAAGCACCAGGGTCCAGCTATTGGCCCCCAGCGTCTGCGCCTTGATCAGCAGTTCGGCGGGGATGGCACGGCCGGTGTGTTCGAGGTCGCGCGCCAGCAAGGGCGTGACGCCGATGACGATCAACATCACCTTGGACAATTCATCCAGCCCCATGACGATGAAGAGGATAGGCAGGATCGCCAGCGGCGGCACCATCGAGATCACGGTCAGCAGGGGCGAAAATCCTGCGCGCAGCACCGGGAAGATGCCGTTGGCGATGCCCATCACCAGTCCGGCCACGGCCGCGATGCCCAGCCCCAGCAGCACGCGCTGCAGGCTGGCAAGGGTGTCGCTCCAGAACAGGTAGTCGCCGGTGCGCGGGTCTTCCATGAAGGCCATGTGACGGACCGCATCGACCATCTGCGCGAGGCTGGGCAGGAGCTTGTCATTGGGATTGTCGGCCAGGCGCGTGGCCGAGCCGAAGGCGTATAGCAGCGCCAGGATGAGGAAGGGCAGGAGCGTCAGCAGCCACTGCCCGGAGCGGCCGGGGTGGCGATTCAGGAAGCGCATGGCGCGCCTCCCTGTGGCAAGGACCGAGGCAGGGACGGAAGCAGCACGCGGGCTGCGGGATGGAACCTGGGGTGGCGGACAGCGATCACGGGAAACTCCGGTCGGGGTTGAACAAAAGCAGGAGCAGCGCGGCACCTGTGGTGCAACTCTCTCCCGGGCTTTTGTCCCGCCGTGTAACCTCGACCGAGGTCGCCGGCTCTCGGACCAGTCATCTGCCTGCGGCAGACCGGAACCCTAGCCAGCTATTTGAACGTCTTGTGCAGCCGTCGGATGATCAGGTCATCGTCAGATCATCGGTGCGGGCTGCTCTGCATGTCATTGGATTTCAGCAAATTCCATACCATCAGCGCGCGCGGCGCAGCCAGCGCAACGCATGCGTGAGCACCTCGATCAACAGCAGCGAAGTGCGCATGCGGCCACACAGCGGCAGGGCCTGTGCGGCCTCGCTGGAAAAAGCGAAGGGAAAAACGGTAGTGTCGTGAGATCGGGTCATGGGCATGGTCTGCTCCTGCGAACATGGCCTGGCCGTCCAGGGATGGTTGCCGATGCCACGCATGATGCATGCGCTTCATTTGCTTCGGCCCAAGTCGTCTTGGCTCGCCCACGGCGAGAACGACAATCTTGCATGCAAGATCCAGACCAGCCCTGCACGCTCTTGCGCACCCGGCGCAAACCCGTACCTGCACTGGCGCGCAGCCAATCGCGTGGCGCATCGCGCATCGCCGGAGCGCAAGCATGGTGCAAGCCGGCACCGATTTGGCGCGTACACGATGCGCCAGCATCGCTCACGTGTGACGCAGCGAATGGAGCGTTGAACCGTTCGCTATTAATAGCGAAAACCGGCATCCCGCATCATCGACATCGCATCCGGGCATTGGCATGAACCTTGCTGAAAAGCGAGCGGGAGCCGGCGAGTCCGGTCTTGAGTCAGCACAATTTGCAATGGACAGCTAGGGTTCCGGTTCGCTGGTGCGGATGTCTGGTCCGAGAGCAGTCGACCTCGCAAGGGGTTACACGGCGGGAGAAAAGCCCGGGAGATGACGCGTTCGCAACGACCGCGCCGCTCCCGGGCTTTTTTCCAATAAACCCTTCGAGGACCCTACGCCGTGTACAACATTTCCCGAATCCTTGGTGGCGCTGCCATCGCCCTGGCCGCCTTCACGGGCGCGCTCTCATCGGCCCACGCCGCCCCCCGCACCGACTTCAAGGTCTGTACCTCCATCTATGCAGGCTGGATGCCCTGGGGCGAAGCCCAGGCACAAGGCATCCTGGCCAAGTGGGGCAAGAAGTACGGCATCACCATCAGCGCCGTGCAGTTGAACGACTACGTGGAGTCAATCAACCAGTACACCGCCGGCAAGTTCGACGGCTGCACCATGACCAACATGGATGCGCTCACCATTCCCGCCGCTGGTGGCGTGGACTCCACGGCGCTTATCGTGGGCGACTATTCCAATGGCAACGATGGCATCGTCCTCAAGGGGAAGAACAAGAAGCTGGCCGACATCAAGGGCCAGTCGGTGCAGCTGGTGGAATTCTCGGTCTCGCACTACCTGCTGGCGCGCGCGCTGGAAACGGCCGGCCTGCGCGAGCGTGACGTCAAGGTGGTCAACACCAGCGATGCCGACATCACTGCCGCCTTCGCCACCCCGGCCGTCACCAGCACGGTGACCTGGAACCCGATGCTGTCCTCAATTGCGGCCTCGCCCGATGTGTCGCTGGTCTACACCTCCAAGCAGCTGCCCGGCGAGATCATGGACCTGATGGTGGTCAACACAAAAACCCTGCAGGAGAACCCCGCCTTCGGCAAGGCCCTCACCGGTGCGTGGTACGAGATGATGGCCATCATGACTGCCAAGGATGAGCGCGCCACCCGCGCGCTGACCGCCATGGGCAAGGCTTCCGGCACCGACCTGGCGGGCTTCCAGTTGCAGCTGGCAGCCACCGCCATGTTCTACCAGCCCAAGGCGGCGCTGGAATTCGCCACCAAGAAGGAGCTGCCGGCCATCATGGGCCGCATCGCCAAGTTCAGCTTTGACCACGGCATCCTCGGTCCCAACGTCAAGAGCGCAGATGGCATCGGCGTGGCCTTCGACGGCAACGTGGTGATCGGCGACAAGAAGAACGTCAAGCTGCGCTTCGATCCGGCCTACATGAAGATGGCGGCCGACGGAAAACTTTAAGTTTTTTTGCGAGCACGCACGCGCAACGTCACCACCACAACAGCATCACCCACTGTCTTGCGCGGGTCCGGCAACGGACCCGCCGGGGCCTGCTCGTCCCTTGCTTTCACACTGATCCACGCTGCTTCCAGACCAACCCACGGAGAGAACCTTGACTACCTACGCCACTTCCCTGTCGCGCCTTTGCGGCCTCGGCACCTGCGCCGCTGCCCTCACCACCCTGCTGGCCTGCGCTCCGGCGCTGGCCGATGATGCCGCGCCGGCTGCGGCCCCGGCCGGCCCGTGGACCATCACCAAACACATCGACCTGGCCTCGCGCTATGTACTGCGCGGCGTCACCACCACCTACGGCAACGGCCAGCCACTGGGCAATCCCGGAGCCGACGCGCCCGAATCGGACCAGGCCGCGCTGCAATGGGGCATCGACTTCGTCCACAGCAGTGGCTGGAGCTTCGGCTACTGGGCCTCGACCATCAATTATTCGTACAAGCAGCTGGGCAATTCCTACGGTGATCGCAGCATCACCGAATTCCAGAAACCGCGTTCGGTGGAAAACGATTTCTACTTTGCCTACGCCGGCAACATCAGCGGCGACCTCGGCTATATCCTGGGCATGACCGGCTACTACTACGCCAACGGCAGCCATGCCAATGCGCTGGAAACCAAGGCCGGCCTGACCTGGGGCGCGCTGTCCTTCAATGCGCAGACGCTGCTCAACGACGTGGTCTGGGGCAACAAGGGCGATACCTACTGGACCCTGGTCTACACCAAGCCGCTGCCCTACGACATCACCTTCACCGGCACGCTGGGCGCCTACACCTACAGCCGCGAAGGCAAGTATCTCGGCACCCGCGACACCGCCACCGGTGCCTCCTGCGGGGCGGGCCAGGCCTTCGTGGTCAATGGCTGCTTCGCGGGCAACGGCCCCAGCAGCGGCGGCCTGCGCCACCTGACGCTGGGCCTGTCGGCGCCCTTCCCCGACTCTTCCATCACCTGGTCGCTGCAGGCCATCCTTGGCGGCTACAACCGCTTTGACGTCAAGCAGGGCAACCAGCTGGTGGGCATGCTGAGCTGGGGCTTCTGAACCGGGGAGCAATCACAGTCCAGGCAGCGCGGTGACCGTCCGTATCTGGCAGCTTTGATGCGGCGGTCCCCCTGCCTGGACGGCAGGCGCGACATAATACGGTTTCCATCCGTATCCGGCAGCGCTTGCCCGCCTATTGCAATGAGCCCACTCTTTCACCGCTATGAACCGCGCCACGGCCACGGCCTGGCGCACGATCCCATCCCGTCCATCCTGGGTCCGCGCCCGATCGGCTGGATCTCCACTCTCAATGCCGAGGGCCGTCCCAACCTGGCGCCCTACAGCTTCTTCAACATCTTCAACTACCGGCCACCCATCGTCGCCTTCGCCAGCGTCGGCAAGAAGGACAGCGTGCGCAATGCCGAGGCCACCGGCGAATTCGTCTACAACCTGGCCACGCGGGCGCTGGCCGGGCAGGTCAACCAGAGCAGCCTGGAACAAAGCGAAGTCAATGAATTCGAGCTGGCCGGACTGACGCCGGTAACGGGGTTGGTGGTGGCCGCACCGCGCGTGGGCGAGAGCCCGGTGGCGATGGAATGCAAGGTGACGCAGATCCAGCCGCTGACCACGCTGGAGGGTCGCACGCTGGACACCTGGATGGTCTACGGAGAAGTGGTGGCGGTGCACATCGACCAGTCGCTGCTGGTCGAGGGCGTCTACGATACGGCAGCGGCGCAGCACATCCTGCGCGGCGGCGGACCGGCGGATTACTTCGAGGTGCTGCCGCAGGGCCGGTTCCAGATGCGGCGGCCCAAGTAAGCGCTGCGCGCCGGGTCAGCGCTGCGGACGATAGCGCGTGATGATTTCCTGCAGGAGTTCCTTGAGCATCTCCACCTTCTGCGGATTCATCGAGGCCAGTACCTCGCGCTCGTGCTGCTCGGCCAGTTCGATCAGGCCCGAGACCAGCCGGCGGCCATTGCGCGTGACCCGCACCAGCGTGAAGCGACGATCATCCTGGCTGGTGGTGCGCTCGACATGGCCCTGCGCTTCCAGCCGCAACAGCAGCCGCGTGACCGTGGGCTGCTTGCTTACCGCCGCATCGGCCAGGGCCGAGATGCTCATGCCGCCGTTGCTGGCCAGAATCGACAGCACGCGCCATTCCAGCACCGACAGGCCGTGTGCTTCCACCACCGCATGAAACTGGGTCGACAACAGCTGCCAGGCTTGCCCCAGCAGAGCCGGCAGGTAGTTGTCGACGAATGCCTTTGACTTTGCCATTCCCCTCGCTGCCTCTTCTTCTGAAAGCAGCAAGGATACCCCGTCCCCGGGCGCAATGGGGAGACCCATGGCCTCCCCGGACGGGGCTTTCTTGACCCCGCTCAATAGCGCCCCGACAGCAGCGCGCCAAAACCCGGCACGGCGGTGCTCAACTCCAGCCGCTTGAGCATCATGTAGGTGGTGGCCACCGAGGAAGACAGCACCGGCAGGCCGACGCGATCCTCAATGGCCTGCACCGAGGCCAGCGAAGGCATCTGCACGCAGGCCGAGGCCACGACGGCATCCACGCCCCGGGTGTCGAGACGCTTGGTGATCTCGATGGGTGCGCGCGGATCCTGGCGACCGACTTCCAGATTGTCCGGAATTTCCAGCGAGATGCTGTCGACCACTTCGATGCCTTCGTTCTCGATGTAATCGATCACCAGTTGCGTGAGCGGTTTCATGTAGGGCGTGAGGATGGACACCTTCTTGGCCCCGATGGCATGCAGGCCGTCGACCAGCGCACCGGCGCTGGTCACCACGGGAGCCGGGCCGCCATTGTCCACGGTGCGCTGGTGCAGGCGCTGCTCGGAGACGCGGTGATAGCCACGCCCCATGCTCATGATGGCCACCAGGCAGGCATAGCCGAGCACATCCACCCGCGCATCCGACAATTCCAGCGCGCAGCGGTCGCTGTCGCCATCCATGGCGGCCAGCTCTTCCTTGGTGACGTGCTTCATGCGCATGCGGCTGGAGTGGAAAGTGAAACGCTCCGGCAGAATCAGTTCCCGCGCACGCAGGATGGCCGGGATCTCGGTCTCCATGGTGGTGTTGGACGAGGGCACGATCTGCCCGATGCGATAGCTGCGGGCACTGTCGGCGGCTTGGCTGACTTTCGTGGTCATGGGCGATCCTTTTGAATTTCCGCCACGGCCTCGACCGGCACTTCATCCATGACAGCGTCGCCATCGGAGAAATGCGCAGCCTGCAAGGGCTGGCGATTGACGTTGAGATTGAAGACATCGAAGCGGTTGTAGTGGCCCGTGATGTCGTGCATCTGGCGCGGCTGGATGCAGCGCGACAGATCGATGTCGGCATAGACGATGCCTTCCTCATCGATCAGCGGGCTGCCGATCACCCGCCCATCCGGACCCAGCACGCCGGAGAAGGCGCTGTTGCGGCGTGACAGCAGCGCGCGGGCCTGCGGGTGGCTGGCTTCCATGGCCTGGATGATCTCTTCCGAGACGGTCGAGCAGGACACGATGGTGAACACCTTGCCCTCGAAACAGTGGGCCGCTGCGCGCACCTTGATGGCCTCGGCCATGTCGTAGTCGGCCGGGGCTACCGGCAGCGCAATGTAGCTGGCCACGTGCACCAGCTCGCCCTGCGCCAGCAACGAGAAGCGCGCCAGCGTATTGGTGTTTTCTCCACAGGCCAGCGCACCGAGCGGACCGATGCTGGTCTGGTGCACGCGCAGGCCCGACGCATCGCCCGGGGCCCAGGTCAGCTTCTCGGCCCAGGTCGGCACCAGCTTGCGATGGCGGCCGATGATGCGGCCGTCGTCGGAGATGGTGACCACGGTGTTGTAGATCGTGCCGATGCCGTGGCGGTTGCGTTCGTTCACGCCCACCACCACGTTGATCTGGTGGCGCGCAGCCGCCTGCGCGATCTTGCTGATCTCGGGACCGGGGATCTCGATGGCCGAACGCACCAGGCGTTCGAACCAGCTGCTGCCCTCGATCGGGTTCATGATCCAGCTCCAGTAGGGATAGCCGGCCACGAACACTTCCGGGAAAGCCACCAGCTTTGCACCATGGCCGGCGGCTTCGGCGATCAGTGCCACCACCTTGTCCACGGTGGCGTCGGTATCGAGGAAGACCGGGGCCGCCTGGACCGCTGCGGCCTTGAAACGTTGAAGTTCGAGCATGTCAGTTCCTTGGTGAGAGAACGGCGGCCTGCATGGCAGACCGCACTTGAATCTGAAGGCTCAGGCCTTGCCCGGCGGCAGCTCGCCCACGGCGACGATGGGGTTGCGCAGGCTGCCGATCTTCTCGACGGTGGCCACCACAACGTCACCCGGCCACATCCATTCCTGCGGCGAACGGCCGGCACCGACACCGGCGGGGGTGCCGGTGGCGATGATGTCGCCCGGTTCCAGGGTGATGCCGGCGCTGATGTCGGCGATCAGGGTGTCGACCTTGAAGAGCATGTGGCGGGTGTTGGAACTTTGTTTGGTCACGCCGTTGACGGTCAGGCTCAGGTCCAGGTTGTGCGGGTCGGGAATCTCGTCGGCGGTGACGATCATGGGGCCGAAGGGCGCGTAGGTGTCCTGGCCCTTGGAATAGATCCACTGGCCGGCGCGGCGGTTGTCGCGGGCGCTGATGTCGTTCATGACGCTGTAGCCGAACACGTAGTCCAGCGCGTCGTTCTTGCTCACGCCCTTGGCCTGCTTGCCGATGATGACGGCCAGTTCCACTTCCCAGTCCATCTGGCGGGTGATGGCCCGGTTGTGCTCGATGGCGTCACCCTGGCCGATCACGGTGGTGGGCGGCTTGGAGAAGATCACCGGCTGCTTGGGCAGCTCCTTGGAGGTATCCAGGGTACGGCTGGATTCTTCCACGTGCTCCACGTAGTTCAGGCCGATGCCGAAGATGTTCTTGCGCGGACGCGGAATCGGTGCCAGCAGCCGGACATTGACCAGCGGACGTGCCACGCCCACCGGCCACTGGCCGCGATGGCGCTCCAGCAATGCGGTGGTGCTGGTGATGGCACACGGGCCGAGGTCGATGAAGTCCAGCATGTTGTCGGGCAGCGCCTCGCCGGCGTACAGGCCCAGCTGTTGCAGGTCGACGACCAGGTCATCGACGATGGCGCCCAGGCGGGCGGCGGCGCTCACATTGGCGCGGTAGGTAACCAGTTTCATGGCATCTCACTCCTGTTGGATGTTGGTAGGGCGTTCAGAAAATCCCCGCAGCCTCACGCGGCTGCAGGGGTGATGACGGGTTGGTGGCCCTGGTTCTCGGCATAGGCTTCTTCGCGATACAGGCCCAGCTTCTCCATGACCGGCAAGTCGCTGAAGCAGAACAGGCAGGCATCCTCGCTGGCGCTGCCATTGACGTGCTCATGCCAGGCCCAGGACGGAACGCAGAAGATGTCGCGCTCCTTCCAGTCGAAGCGCTGGCCATCGATGATGGAATGGCCATGGCCCTTGGCCACCTGGTAGATGAAGCTGCCGGTATGGCGATGCGCGCGGCCCGCGAACCCCGGACGCAGCAACTGCATGCTGGCACCGATGGTGGCCATCACGTGGCCGCCGCTGACCGGGTTGGTGTAATGCATCAGCAGGCCATCAAAGGGGCTGCCCTCGGTAGCGCGGGCATAGCGTTGCAGGGCTTCGTAGGTCGGCCCCCACTGGTACTTGAAGAGCGGCGAGTAGGGCCTGTTCCAGCCCACATCCTGCGGACGCAGGCCCGGTGCGCCCCACAGCGCCACCGCATCGTCGACCGGATGGGTCACGGCCTGGTGCAGGTCCGGGTGCACGGCGTAGAAGCCAGCCTCCAGCGCATTGACCAGCGGAATGTCCAGGCCGTCCTGCCAGATGCAGGGCAGGCCATCGGCTTCCACGCCGTGTTCGTGCCAGGTGCCATTGGGGGTGAGCACGAAGTCATTGGCTTCCAGCGTCATCTTGTGGCCGTCGACGATGGTGTAGGCACCGCGTCCTTCCATGATGAAGCGCAGGGCCGAGGAGGAATGCGCGTGCGCACTGGCGACCTCGCCAGGATGCATCACCTGCAGGCCGGAATAGAGCCAGCCGACAGCGGCCGAGACCTCGCGGCGGCCCGGATTGTCGAGATAGATCACGCGCCGGCCCGCCTTCTCCGGCGAGACCAGCGCCACCGAGCGCAGCACGTGTTCGCGCAGCTCGGCATAGCGCCACAGCACCGGTACCGATTGCGATTTCGGCTGCCAGGGCTCGATCTTGTTGGCCACCGTCCAGAGTGCGCCGGTCTTCAACTGTTCCAGCTGGCGGTAATAGGCCAGCAGTTCCGGCGTGTCCGAGACATCGGCACGGCCGGCCACGCTTTCGCGGTACTGATCGTAGGTGTCATTGCTCACGATGCTTCCCTTTCATTGACGGATGGACGGCTCAACGGCGGGCGCTGGCCAGGCTGCGTTCCAGCTGGTCGCGGCCCCACTGGTAAGCGGGCGGCCAGCTCACCTCGCGCCAGCCCTGGCGGGCGCTCTCGTGCAGCAGCCAGGCCGGGTCGGCCAGCAGCGGCCGCGACAGCGCGCACAGGTCGGCGCGGCCGGAGGCGATGATGCCGTTGACCTGGTCGGCCTCGGTGATGGCCCCCACGGCGATGGTCGGCACCCCGGCCTCATTGCGGATGCGGTCGGCAAACGGTGCCTGGAACATGCGGCCATAGACCGGCTTCTGCGCCGGCGTCACTTCGCCGGAAGAGACGTCGATCACATCGGCCCCGTGCGCATGCAGCTGGCGGGCAATTTCCACCGCCTCATCCACCGTCGTGCCGCCCTCGGCCCAGTCGGTGGCCGAGATGCGGACCGACAGCGGCAGGTGCGCGGGCCAGGCGGCACGCACCGCCTTGACCACCTCCAGCACGTAGCGCAGGCGGTTTTCCAGCGTGCCGCCATACTGATCCTGACGCTGGTTGGTCAGTGGCGAGAGGAAGCTGGAGAGCAGGCAGCCATGCCCGGCCTGCAATTCCAGCCAGTCGAAACCGGCCTCCACGGCACGTCGCGTGGCGGCCACGAAGTCCTCGCGGATGCGCGCCAGTTCCTTGTGGCTGGCCTCGGCCGGGACCTGCGAAACACCTTCCAGATAGGGCAGCGCACTGGCCGAAACCAGCGGCCAGTTGCCCGCCGCCAGCGGGCGATCCGGCTGCTCCCAGCCGAGCTGGGTGGAACCGCGCCGGCCCGCGTGATTGAGTTGCAGGCCGATGCGTGCCTGGCTGTTGGCGTGGACCATGTTGACCACGCGCTTCCAGCCCTGCTTCTGTTCCTCGTTCCACAGGCCGGGGCAGCCCGGCGTCATGCGCCCCTCGGGACTGACGGCCGTGGCCTCGGTGAGCAGCAGGCCGATACCGCCCAGCGCGCGCGCACCCAGATGCACCAGATGGAAATCGCCCGCTACGCCCTCGCGTGCCGCATACAGCAAGGTCGGCGAGGCGACCACGCGATTGTTCAGCGTCAGCTCGCGCACCTTGAAGGGCGTCAGCAGCGGCGGCGTGGGGCGCGCGCCATCGGCGGGCAGCCCGGCCCGCTTGGCCAGCCAGCGTTCGTAGCCTTCCAGCCATTGCGGATCACGCAGGCGCAGGTTCTCGTGCGAGATGCGCTGCGAGCGGGTCAGCAGGGAATAGGCAAACTGTTCCGGTTCCAGGTCTTCATAGCGGGCGATGTTCTCGAACCATTCGGTGGAGTTGCGCGCCGCATTCTGGATCTTCAGGACTTCCACCCCGCGCACCGCTTCATATCGCTGCAAACCGGCGCGCAGACTGCCTTCCTGTTTGAGCATGCGCGACAGTTCGATGGCGTCCTCCAGCGCCAGCTTGGTGCCGGAGCCGATGGAGAAGTGCGCCGTGTGGGCCGCATCGCCCATGAGCACCACCGGCACCTCGGCACCGGCCTCGCCTTGCGGACGGGTCCACTGCACCCACTTGTCGCAGATCACGCGCGGGAAGCGGATCCAGATGGCCGAGCCGCGCAGGTGGGTGGCATTGGAGATGAGCTTCTCGCCATCGAGCCACGGGGCAAACAGTTTTTCGCAGAAGGCCACACCGTCTTCCTGCGACATCTTGTCGATGCCGGCCGCCTGCCAGGCGGCATCGGTGGTCTCGACGATGAAGGTGGACAGGCCATTCTCGAAACGATAGGCATGCGCCTGGAACCAGCCGTATTCGGTCGGCACGAAGATGAAGGTGAAGGCATCGAAGACCTTGCGCGTGCCCAGCCAGACGAAGCGGCAATTGCGCTGGTCGATGTCGGGACGGAAGGTATCGGCATAGCGGGTACGCACGGCGCTGTTGATGCCGTCGCTGGCGATGAGCAGGTCGGCCTGGTACTGGCGCGCGATCTCCTGGTCATCCTGCACCTGGGTTTCAAAGACCAGTTCCACACCGAGCTCTTCGCAGCGTGCCTGCAGGATGTTGAGCAGGCGCTTGCGGCCGATGCCGATGAAACCGTGGCCGCCGCTGCTGATGACGCTGCCCTTGAAATGCACGTCGATGTCATCCCAGCGGCTGAACTCGCCGGTGATGGTGGCGGCCGATACCGGATCGGCCTCGCGCAGGTTGTCCAGGGTGGCATCCGAGAACACCACGCCCCAGCCGAAGGTGTCATAGGGACGATTGCGCTCGACCACCACTACGCGGTGAGACGGGTCCTGCAGTTTCATCAGCAGACCGAAATACAAGCCGGCGGGACCGCCGCCGATACAGACGATGTTCATGTCGCACTCCTTTGTTGTTGGTGAGCCCCCGTCTCCAGGGCGTTGCGCAGCAGGGCGGGCACATCGATGGAGCGATGCGTCTCCAGCGAGGTACACACCAGCACCTGCCGCACCTTCATGCGCAGTTCTCCGCCGGCAGCGATGCAGGACAGATTGAGCGTGAGCGACTTGCCGCCCAGGCGCTCCACCTCCAGCACCAGCGTGACCTCATCGCCCATGCGCGAGACCGCCTCGAACTGCGCATGCAGTTCCACCGTCGGCAGGCCGTAGCGCAACTGGCCGATGTAGCCGGCAAAGCCGACCTCGGGCAGCAGGTGGTCGATCCAGGCTTCGAGCAGATCGTTGAACAGCACGAAGTACTGTGGATAGAAAACGATGCCGGCCGGATCACATTCGGAAAAGCGGATGCGGTGGGCACGTTCGAATCGCGGAAATGTCATGCCGTCCTCCTCATTGCAACGCGTGCTGTTGCAGGCTGGCGCGCAGCTTGTGGCCGTGCTCGTCAGCCAGCGCCGCATCGCGCAGTTCACGCAGGACGGCGGGGGCCAATGCACGGGCATGGCGGTCCACCACCTGCATCAGGGTCTCGTAGTTGCGCAGGCCGCGCACATGGGTATCGCTGTAGCCCTTGACCAGCCGCTGGCATTGCGCCACCTCCAGGGCCAGCGCCGGATTGACCGCCGCCAGTGCGGTCACGCGCTGCCACCAGCGTTCGATGCGCTCGGTCTCCTGGGCATAACGCAAGGTGACGCGGCGGAAACGACGCCAGCGCGACAGCCCGTACAGCAGCAGGAAGCCGGGCAGCGAACTGGTCTTGATGACGCGGCCTTCCTGCGTATAGCGGCGTACCAGGCGATGCGCCCAGTGCGGGCGCGCCAGCCAGCGGCCAAGACCGGCCGGCAGGGTCTCGCAGATTTCTTCCAGGCGCGGGTGCATGAATTCATTGATATCGACCAGCTGCTCCTCCTTGGCGCGCACGTCGCTGCGCACCCGATTGAAGCGGCTGCTGCGGGTCTTGATATCGGCCACGCGGATGGTGTCTTCATACGACATCCACAGGGCCAGGTAGCGCGCCGATTCGGCCAGCAGTTCCGTGTCCTGGCCGCCGGGGGCCGTGGCCAGGGCAGCGAGCCGCTGCAGGTAGAGCGCGGCGTAGTCGGGGTCCTGATAGTCGATCAGGCGGCGCACCCCTTCCACCGCAATGGCGGCCACCGGGTCGGGATAGGCCTGGGCTTGCTGCACCAGGCGCACGACCTGCTGGTCGGCGATGGCGGCCAGTTGCACCGGCTTGAACTGCGCTGCCTCGGCCGTTGCGCCAGGTGCGGCCGCCTCGGCCTGCCGCGCCTGGTCGTGGCCGACGGCAAAGGCTTTCAGGCTGGGCTTGACGCCGACCCCGCCACGCTCGATGGTGGCTTCGAACTGGGCCCGGCTGAACGGCAGCACACCGGTGCCGCACAGGCTGCCGAAGAGCACGGCGCTGATGACGCTGCCCACCCGCTCGGCAGACTCGGCCATGTCGAAGCTAACGAAACGCTTGGCGGCCTTGCGGGCATGTTCGACCAATGCGTCGCTGTCGACCCGGCCATCCCCCATGGCGGTGCGTTCACCGATGGAATACACGCGATGGGTGGAACTGAGCAAGGTGGTACGGTCCGGCGTGACCAGGCCGCGTTGCACGGCGCGGCCCGCTTCCATCAGCTCGGAGGCGAGCACCACGTCCACGTCGCCCGGCATGGGCATCAGTGCCAGCACCGGCGTGCGTGCGCCAGGCTGGCCGGCACCGGGGAACAGTTCCACGTAGTAGATGGTGGCCCCGGTGCGCTGGGCCACGCCGGGCACGGAGGTGGTCTGGGCAAAATAGCCGTTGGATTCGCCCAGGTCGACGATCCAGTCGGCCAGCACGCCACCGCCCTCGCCGCCCATGGCGAGGATGGCGATCTTGATCGGTTTAGGGGACATGGTGCAGCTCCATCTTCAAGGTCAGGTTCTTGTTCATTGCAGTCATGGCGCGTCCCGGCTCAGAAGGCGTAACGCGCACGGCGCCTGGTATCGCGTGCCTGCAGCCAGCCGATCACCAGGGTGCGCACGCGCTGGCGCAGCTTGTCCATGCGGCTGGGGTTGGTGATGATCTCGGCGCGGAAGAACGAGGGGCACAGCACCGCCGCATGCGAGACCTCGCCGCACAGGCCGCAGCCCACGCAGCTGTCCACCACGGTGGCGACCGGATCACGCCGCAGCGGATCGGGGTTGCTCTTGATGGAGAGCGACGGGCAGCCCGACAGGCGGATGCAGGAGTGGTCCCCGGTGCAGGTCTCGGGATCGACGCCGAAGCGCTCGCGCACCACGCGCTGGCCGGCAGCGACGGCCTTGCGCACCTTGGGCTTTTCGCGGCGCTGCAGGTTGAGCATGCATTCGCTCTGCGCCACCAGGACCTTGGGGCCTTTCTCGGTGGTGGTCAGGGCTTCGCGCAGGGTGCTGGTCATGCGCTTCAAGTCATAGGTGCGCTTGATGGTGCGCACCCATTTCACACCCACGCCCTTGACCGCCGTCTCGATCTCATGACCGGTGCTGCGGGTGGCGTTGACGGCGCGCGAGGACGGGATGTCCTGGCCGCCGGTGGCCGAGGTGTAGTTGTTGTCGATGATGATGGTGAGGTTGTCGCTCTGGTTGAAGACCGCATTGGCCACGCCGCTGGTCAAACCGTTGTGCCAGAAACCGCCATCGCCCATCACCGAGATGGCGCGCTTGCCGGCCGGCGCATTGAGCGCCGCCGCTCCGGCCCCGCCCAGGCCATAGCCCATGGTGGTGTTGCCCAGGTTGAAGGGCGGCAGGATGGAGAACAGGTGGCAGCCGATGTCGGCGCTGATGTGGTGCTCGCCCAGCTCACGTTCCACCAGCTTCATGGCGGTGAAGATGGGCCGCTCCGGACAGCCGGTGCAGAAACCCGGCGGCCGTGCATGCACCGACTGGTCCAGCGTGGGCAGTTTGGCTTCCTTGATGGTGACCTCGGCGCTCCTGGCCGGGGCATTGCCGTTGGCGATGGGGATCACGCGCGGCGTGCTGGCTGCCGGTGCGGGAGCGGGTTGTGCCTCGATGACCTGGTAGCGCTCCAGGAACTTGCGCACCCCGGCCAGTACGGTGGCGGTGTTGTATTCACCGGCCATCGGCAACAGGTCCTTGCCGTGCAGCTGCGTGGGCAGGCCGAGCTGGCGCAGGATGTTGGCCACGTTCTGCTCGACGAAGTTGGGCTGGCCTTCTTCCAGCACCAGGATGGCACGCTTGCCTTGGCAGAAGCGGTCAAACTCGGCATCCACCAGCGGATAGGCGACGTTCATCACGTACAGAGGAATCTTCGACTCGCCGAATACATCGGCCAGGCCCAGTTGTTCCAGCGCACGGATCAGCGTGTTGTAGGTACCGCCCTGCAGGGCGATGCCGACATCGGCCGCGTCTTCGGCAAAGAACTCATTGAGCTGGCGGGCGCGGATGAATTCGATGGCGGCGGGCCAGCGCTGCTCGACCTTTTCCTTTTCATGCAGGAAGCTGGCGGGCGGCAGCACGATGCGGCTGAGGTCGCGCGCCGGATTTTCCAGCGCATCCTTGACGGTGAAGGACGGACGGCGGTTGGCCGAACTGACGAACTGCCCGTGCACGTGGCAGGAGCGGATGCGCATCTGCAACATCACCGGCGTGCTGCTGGCTTCGGACAGGTCGAAGCCATCCTTGACCGCCTGCACGATGCAGGGCAGGTTGGGACGCGGATCGAGCAGCCACATCTGCGACTTCATGGCGAAGGCATGGCTGCGTTCCTGCATGATGGAGGAGCCCTCGCCATAGTCTTCGCCGACGATGATGAGCGCACCGCCCAGCACCCCGCCCGAGGCCAGGTTGGCCAGCGCGTCGGAAGCCACGTTGGTGCCGACGGTGGCCTTGAAGGTCACCGCGCCGCGCAGCGGATAGTTCACCGAGGCCGCCAGGGTGGCGGCAGCGGTCGCTTCACTGGCGCTGTTCTCGAAGCGGATGCCGTGTTCCGACAGGATGTCCTGGGCATCGGCCAGCACGTCCATCAGGTGCGAGATCGGTGCGCCCTGGTAACCGGCCACATAGGCCACGCCCGACTCCAGCAAGGCCTTGGTGACGGCCAGGATGCCCTCGCCGCTGAATACTTCCCCTGCGCCCAGGCGCAGTTTCTTGACTTCTTCTACGAATGATCGCTCGGCCATCGTGGTCCCCGTGTGCAATGAATTTCCTTGTGTTGCACTTTCGTTCCCGGGGAGGCTGGCGTCAATACATGATTAATCATGCATCAGGACTTTTGGCAGAGGCTGGATAAGGCGCGCATTCCGGGGATAGGAAATGGGCCGGGCGAGGTCTGGCAAGGGCGTGCCCTGCCCTTCTGACGCCATGAATCATGGAGGCTGCAACTAACTTGATGGGGCTGAAAAACTCACCAAAGATAATGATTTACGGATTTTCCATTGCACGCCGACAACATCCCGCGTGCAATCGGGATGACGCCATGTTGCAGCGCATATTGCCACCACGGGCCCGGCAATGAGATAAAGACATCACAAGAACTAAAACATGATTTTTCATACATCTTGGCACGAAACTTGTTAGGCAAAGGAAGTCATTTCCGCCCTCTTGTTTCCGCCCTGATGATGACAAGAGACACCACCGCCGGACTAGCCTGCAGAGGTAGCAGCCATGATGAACGTACTCCACTCCGATCCCTCCACCGGGCGCATGCCCATGCCGGCGTCGGTCGAACGCCTGCTCAATGGTTCCAACAAGCTCCTGTTCGCCTCGTCCGACCTGGACGAGGTACGCTCCATGGTCGGCCGCGTGATGAAACCGCACCGGCTGGACCTCACCGGCCAGGGCGAGCGACTGGATGCGCGCATGCATTACACCTCGCTGGGCGACCTGTCGGTGAGCCGCCTGCGCTATGGCTCGGCGGTACAGATCGAGCCGGGCTCGCTGGACAGCTTCTTTCTGGTGCAGATGCCTCTTTATGGGATGGCGCGTATCGAAAGCGGTGCACAGCACATCGATTCCTCGGCCGAGCTGGCCTCGGTGCTGAGCCCGCAGGAAGCCACCCGCATGACCTGGATGGCCGGTACCGATCAGCTGATGCTGCGCCTGTCGCGCTCGCTGGTGGAACGCACCCTGGTCGGTTATCTCGGCCACCCGCTCAACGAGCCGCTGCGTTTCGAGCTGGGCTTTCGCTGGCGCGAATGTGCGCCGTGGCAATGCATGCTGTCCTACCTGATCGACTGCACCCTGCAGCATCACGACCTGGCCATGCACAAGATCGTGGTGTCGCAGATCGAACAGCTGGCGGCGTCCATCCTGGTCACCTCGCATCGTCACAATCATTGCGAGGACGCCCCGGCACGCCGCAGCACCATCCTGCCGCGCCATGTGCGGCGCGCCCAGGATTTCCTGGAAGCCCACGCACACGAGCCGGTCACGGCCGAGCAACTGGCCCAGGCCGCCGGCGTGAGCGTGCGCAGCCTCTATGCGGGCTTCAAGGATTTCCTCGGCGTGAGCCCGATGCAATACCTGCGCGACCTGCGCATGGAACGCGCCCGCGCCGAGCTCATGAGCGGCGACAGCAACCACGTGGCCGGTGTGGCGCTGCGCTGGGGCTTCGCCCACATGGGCCGCTTCAGCAACGAATACAAGCAACGCTACGGCGAATCGCCCAGCAAGACCTTGCGGGCGCGCTGACCCCTGCCGATTGACGAGAAAAAAATGCGCCGGGATCACCCGGCGCACAAACCCTCCAGACCAGAGAGTAGAGAAACAGCGCGTCAGCGCGGCGCCAGCCGCTGCGCAACCATGTAGCCGGAACCCGCGCCCAGTCCCGGTCCGGGATGGGTGCTGGCACCGATGTGGAAGACATTGGCCACGGTAGTCTGCTGTCCGCGCGCCCCGTGGCTGCCTGCAAACGGACGCAGCCAGAAGAACTGGTCGGGCGAACACACGCCCGAATACGGATCGCCACCCACCAGATTGCAGTTCAGTGCCTCCAGATCCGCCGGCGAATAAGCGCGGCGGCCCACGACCCGTTGGCCCAACCCCGGCATGACCTGCTCCAGCTGCGCCTGCACCCGGTCCGCGAAGGCCTCGCGCACGTCGGCGGTCCAGCGGCCATCTGCCGCGACGGCGATCTCGCCAGCGCTGTCGCCCTTGAGGCGGGACGGCAATTCCTGCATCTGTATCCACAGGATCCAGCCCCCCGCCGGTGCGCGCGAGGGATCGGCGGCCACCGGCTGGCCGATGGCCAAGGTGGGACGCGCCGGCAGCCAGCCGTTGTTGGCCCCGGTCACATTGGCGCACACCTGCTCCATGCTCTCCGTAAGGTGCACCAGCGGCACCTGCAACAGCTCCGGCGTGGTCCAGGCCGGTGGGGCATCCAGTGCGAAGTGGATCTGCATGCCGCCACGTCCGAACTGGTAGCTCCCGGCCCGCTCCTGCACCGCCTGCGGTGCCTGCGCCAGCAGACGGCCATAAAGCTGCGGCGGCGTGACGTTGCAGACCACCGCCTGCCCGGCCTGCAACTGCGTACCGTCGGCCAGCACGACACCGGTGGCGCGCTGCTTGCGGCCTTCGCCGCGCGTCATGATGCGGGCCACGTCAGCGTTCGTGCGGACCTCGCCGCCATGCTGCATGATGAGATGCGACAGGGCCGCCACCAGTTGCCCGCCCCCGCCCTTGACCACCGGCATGCCACCGCTGACCACGGCAGCGAAGGTCAGCTTGCCGATCAGGGCCGAGGTGGCATCGTCCGGACCGAGACCGGAATGCAGAACCCAGGGGGCGATCAGGGCGCGCGCCAGATCCGACTTGAGCGTGCGTTGCGACCAGCGGCGGAAGCTTTCCATGGCATCCGCGCCAAAACCGAGCAGGCCATCCAGTCCGCGCACCCGCCATTCGGAAAACAGCAGCCGCAGCAGCTTCCAGCCATACGGATCGCTGCCCAGCAGACCGAAGGTCAGCGCCGCATCCTGTCCGAACAGGCGCTGCGCCATGGCCAGCAAGGCCGCGCCATCGCCCGGTGCCAGCGCGTCGATGCGGGCAGCGGCATCGGCCAGGTCCTGACGCAGGGCCAGGCCGCGGCCATCGGGCGTGACCAGTCCGGTGGTGTAGGCCGGCTGCAGGAATTCCAGTCCGGCCGTCTTGAGGTCCTCCGCCAGTTCGGCATAGGCGGGGCTACCCATGAAGAGCGGATACCAGGACGACAATACCTCGTGGGTATAACCCGGAAACAGCGTCTCGGTACGGATGCAGCCACCGGCGCGGTCATTGCGTTCCAGCACCAGCACGCGCTTGCCGCGCCGCGCCAGCAGCGCGGCGCCGACCAGTGAATTGATGCCGCTGCCGACGAAGATGACATCGGCCGCATCCGGCCCGGCAAAGGAATGTGCGCTGGCCATGTGCTTACTCCACCAGCGCCAGCACGCGCAGCGGACTGCCGGAACCGCCCTCGATCTTGAGCGGTGCGGAGAAGAGCATCGCCCCCTGCGGCGGCAACTGATCCAGATTGCGCAGGCATTGCAGGCCGTAGCGATTGGCACCGTGCATGAGCGTGTGGCAAGGATAGGGAACCGGCCACGCGTAGGACTGGCCGGCATCGGTGTTGATGGTTTCCACGCCGAAGCCGTGTACCTTGCGCTGGTGGATCAGCCATTCGACAGCGGCCTGCGTGGGGCCGGGCGTATGCGCACCGTCCTCGCGCAGGTTGAGGAAGGCGTCCGCATCATTGACCCGCAGCGACCAGTCGGTACGCAACAGGACCCAGGCACCGGCCGGGATGGCACCATGCTGCGCTTCCCATTGTTCGAGGAAAGGCACGTCGAGCAGCCAGTCTTCGTTGGCGGCCACTTCGGCGCTGGCATCGATCACCACGGCCGGCGCAATGAAGTTGCCGGGCGCGATGGTATCGACGCTGTTGCCGGGATGGTCGCGTCCGCTGATCCAGTGCACCGGCGCATCGAAGTGGGTGCCGGTGTGCTCGCCACAGGAGAAGTTGTTCCAGTACCAGGCCGGACCGGATTCATCGTAGTGCGAGATGCGCTCGATCTTGAAGCCCTGCACCTGGCCGAATTGCGGCGGCAGTTGCAGCGCGGGGAAGGACGGGGACAGCGTTTGCGTCAGGTCGACCACGCGCAGGCGGCCATCGGCCAGACCGGCGGCCAGGGCGGGCAGCAGCGCAGTGGAGGTGTGGGGGGATGCCATGGAGGGCTCCTTCAGTGATGCGAACAGGATGAAATCAGGAGGCCATCAGGCCGCCGCCTGCAAGGCGGTGAAGCGCCCGGCATGGAACACCAGCGGTGCCGCCGGCTGGTGGCCGGTGCGCACGATGCGCCCGACCATCAGCAGGTGATCGCCCACGGTACGGCTATGGTCGTTCTCGCACACCAGTACGGTGAGCGCACCGGCGATCACCGGCAGGTCTTCCGGTGCCTGGGCCACGGCCACGCCCTCGAACTTGTCGGCGATGGCCGGGGTGGCGAAGCGGCGCGCCAGCTCTTCCTGTCCGTCGGCCAGCACGTTGATGGCGAAGTGCGCACAATCGCGGAAGGCCTCCAGGTTGGGCGAGTGGTTCACCAGGCTCCACAGCACCAGCGGCGGATCCAGCGACAGCGAGGCAAAGGAATTGATGGTTAGCCCGACATCGCGTCCGTCGCGGGTGCGCATGGTGACGATGGCCACGCCGGTCGGATAGGCCCCCATCAGGTTGCGCAGGGTGCGCGGTGCCAGGTCGGTCTGGCCCCACGGGGCCGGTTGCGCCTGCAGATCAGGCGTGGCCTCGGCCAAGGCCAGGGTTGCAATGGACGACATGATGGCTCCTTATGCAGCGACGGCCACGGCCTTGGCCTGATGGCCGGCCACCAGTTCATCGCAGGCCTGGGCATCGGCCCACCAGGGGAAATAGCGCGGCGGGTGGTTGAAGCCTTCGGCGATTTCCTTGGCCAGCGAGGGCATCTGTCCGGCTGCACCCAGCAGACCGAGGATGTGCGGTGGCGGCGGGGTCAGCAGGGAGTTGGTCCACTGCACCACCCACTTGGCGTAATCCCAGAACTGTTCAAAGGTCTGCTCCATCCAGTCACGGGTATAGGGCTTGTCGCCATGGGCCAGGATGGCATCGAGATAGACCTTGGCTGCCTTGGTGGCATTGTTGGCCCCTTGCCCGGTGATCGGGTCATTGGTGGCCACGGCGTCACCCAGGCCAAAGACCAGGCGGCCGGACGGCAGCGTCAGTACCGGCTTGCGCACGGTAGGCGCGAACGAACCGGCAAGGATGCCCTTGTCATCGGTCAGTTCGGCGTGCTCGGCGCGCTCGGCCTCCCACGGCAGGAACTTGCGCAGGAAGTCCTTGGATGTGGCCAGATGCTCCTGCGGAGTCCGCACCTCGCGCCAGCAATCCAGCGGACCACCGGGGATGCCCTCGAAGACCATGATGTCGCACGGGCCGGACAGGGTCAGGGCCGGGAACACGAAGTACTCGCCGACGCCGGGGATCAGGTTGAAGGCCACGCTGGAATAGTCCGGCTGGCGCTTGAGGCCATGCACATAGGTCAGGGCCAGGGAACGCTGCGGCTTGTCGAAGGGAGAACGGGCGGCATCGCGCTCGAAGAGCTTGACCACTTCGCCCTTGCCGGCGGCCAGGATCACCAGGTCATGTTGCTCGGAGAGGACCTCCAGTTCGGCCACGCCGGCATCCTGGATCAGGACCTTGCCGCCGCGCGCCTCCACCTGCTCCAGCCAGGACGACATCTTCAGGCGCTGGTCCACGGCCTGCGCAGGACGGTCCAGGCGGGCGCTCCAGTCGATGGCCTTGGCCCCGGGCACCTCCGGATGCGGCACGGCAAAGCTGATGCCCTGCACCGGCGGACATTGCTGTTCCCAGTCATTCAAGCCGAGATCGCGTTCGATCTGCAGCGACGGATCGAACATGCACTGGCTGGACATGACCTTGCCGTTGCGCAGGTCATCGGGTGTGCGATTGGTCACCACGGTGACCTGATAACCCTGCTCCAGCAAACCGAATGCCAGCGGAAGACCGGCCTGACCACCACCTACGATCGCGATGCTACGCATGATGTTTCTCCTCTCGTTGTCAATCGATCCGGATCAGCTGAATGATGCGAACCGATCGTTGAAAATTGTTTAAATGTTTTAAATCGTATAAATCATTGATGGCTTCACTGCGCCAGGCGCGGAATGGCCGGCACGGCCTGCTCCGGCCCCATGGCGGAATAGCCGCCATCGACGGCGTAATCGGCCCCGGTGACGAAGGAAGCGTGGCCGGACAGCAGGAAGGCCACCACATCCGCCACTTCTTCCGGGTTGCCCACGCGCTTCAACAGATGGAAATCGGCCGCCACGCGGTCGGTCTTGGCGCGGTCGCCGCCGGTCAGTTCATCCATCACGCGCGACCAGGTCCAGCCGGGCGAGACCGAGTTCACGCGGATGGCGTCACCCGCAAAATCCATGGCCATGTTGCGCGTGACCTGCACCAGCGCTGCCTTGGAGACCGGATAGAGCCAGCGACCGGTCTGCGCCACCTTGGACGAGATGCTGGTGAAGTTGACGATGGCACCGCCACCCGCCTTGACCAGATAAGGCCGCACTGCATGGGCGGCCATGACGGCGCTGACCAGATTCACATCCAGGGTCTTGAGCCAGTCCTGGCGTGAGGAAGCGGCACCGTCATCGAGATAGGAGGCGGCCAGGTTGACCAGGAAATCGAGCCGGCCGAAGTGCGCCGCCACTTCTTCCACGGCCTTGGCCACTTGCGCGTCATCGGTGATGTCCACGCGCCAGAAGCGACAGGCGCTGCGGTCTTCGCCGGCCACGCGCTGGCCGCCGTCGGCGTCGATGTCGAACAGCGCCACCTTGACGCCATAACTGCGCAGGCGGCGGACCACGCCTGCACCGATCAGGGTGGCACCGCCGGTGACGACCGCCACTTTGCCTTCGAGATCTTTCATTGCGCTAACCCTCTGTTGTCGGTTGTGGTGATGCAGGGAGAAGAGCATCGCTTGCTCGCTGCGCCTGCAATGCATGATGGACGCAGCAAGCCGCAAGGCCCTATCCGCAGCGCGCACGGGCTATCCATCGTTTGCGGCAATTTGAAAAGCCGGGTCCGGCAGGCGGCGCGCGTTGCCGCGCGGCATGGCCGGGTTCGGCGATGGCGCAAGTTCCTGCACTCAGGGGATAGCGATGACCGGATCTGGATCATCGGTTTGCGAGCACTGCCGCGATCATTGATCCGCCTCAATTCATCTGCACGCCAGGCCACTCCGCCACCCGCGCCGGTGTTTCACACCGCAGCACGCTGGGGCCGCGGCAAGTGCTGAAGCGAGCGCGTCGTCTGCACCTGACCTGCCACCACCATTTCACACACAGAGGGAAACCATGAAGAACGCACCACGCACACTGCTGGCACGCGCCCTGGGACTGGGCTGCAGCCTGGGCCTGGCCCTGGCCTGTCTGCCGGCCCATGCCATCGACGGCAGCGGCCTGCCGTCCTATCCAGACGGGCTGGAAAACTTCGGTTCGGGCGCACTGCCGCCACCGGGGGTCTACGGCATGGTCTATACCGGCTTTGCACAATACGACCATATCCGCGGCAACAACGGCCAGGACATCGGCCCGCCGGACTTCCGCGTGCAGGTCGGCGTGCTGGCACCGCGCGTGGTGTGGGTCACGCAACAGAGCATCCTCGGCGGCCAGCTGGCCTTCCACGCACTGGCACCGCTGCTGGATGTGGATGTGCGTGCAGGCGGCCGCAATTTCCACAGCCGCGGCCTGGGTGACATCACCGTCGGCCCGGCCCTGGCGTATCACGCCTCGCCGGCCCTGCATTACGCCGTCGGCTTCGACATCACCATGCCCAGCGGCCAGTACAGTGCCGACAATCCCTCCAGCCTGGGCAAGAACATCTGGGTCTACCAGCCGCTGGTGGCCCTGAGCTACATCCAGCGCGAAGGCGTCAATGCCGACGTCAAGCTGATGTATGACTTCAACGGCCGCAACGGTGCCACGCAAACCCGCTCGGGCCAGGCCATCCACGCCGACTACGCGCTGGGCTGGGGCTTTGGCAACGGCCTGGTGGCCGGGGTGGGTGGCTATGCCTACCAGCAGGTGACCAATGACAGCGGCCCCAATGCCGCGGCCGGCAAGTCGCAGGCACTGGCCATCGGCCCCAACCTCAAATACGACAACGGCAAAGGCCTGGTGGTCACTGCCAAGTTCCAGCAGGAATATGACGTCCGCAATCGCCCCGAGGGCAAGCAGTTCTACGTGAAGGCCATCCTGCCGTTCTGACGCGGCTCACGGACTGGCTCTCCCGCCATCGGCCAGGCCGGCCGGTGGCGGGCCTCTTCCCTGCCGGCCATCGCCGGCGACCTCATTTGCAGGAGATCCGCTCATGGACACCCAGCCTGGCACCACGCGTCCGCTGCCCCTGGCATTGCGCATCGGCCTCACCTTCGGCACCCTGGTACTGCTGTGCATCCTGTCCGGCGTGATCGGGCTATGGCAGTTGCAGCTCGTCACCGGCAAGCTCGATGCCGTGGTCAACGACGGCAATCTCAAGCTGGCGCTGGCACAGGACCTGTCGCGGCAGGTCCATATCGGAGTGGAATCCTTCCAGAGCGTCATCATCATCAGCGACAAGGCGGCGGCCGAGGCGGCCATGCAGCGCGGGGGCGCGGCGCATGAGCGTTTCATCAAGCAGCGCAAGGCACTGCTGGCACTGGTGTCCGATGAGCAGATGCGGCAACTGACGCAAACCGTCTTCACCGTGAACGACCAGAAGGCCGAACCAGCCTTTGGATACTTCGTGCAACTAAGTATGGCCGGACAGCGCGAGGAAGCCGGCCGCTGGCTGGCCACGCAACTCAATCCGGCGCTGGCGCAATTGCAGGCGGCGATCCAGGAGCTCATCGATGTCCAGACCGAACGCAATCATCAGCTGCAACTGCAGAGCCAGCGGGACAGCCAGCGCGCCAGATGGCTGATGGGGGCGTGTTTCGTGGCTTGCCTGGTCTTTGCAGGCGGGGCGGGTTACGCGCTCATTGCCGGCATGCGCAAGAGCCTGGGCGGCGAACCGCATGACGCGCTGCATGTTGCGCACGAGATCGCCGGGGGCAACCTGGTGGTGACGGTACCGGTGGCCGGACGCGACCAGGCCAGCATGATGGCGGCCATGCGCGAGATGCGCGACAAGCTCATCGCCGTAGTCGGCCTGGTCAATCACAATGCGCAGGCGGTGGCCTCGGCCAGCCAGCAGATCGCGCAGGGACATCATGATCTCTCCGAGCGCACCGAAATCCAGGCCAGCTCCTTGCAGCAGACTACGGCCTCGATGGGTGAACTGAGCAGCAAGGTGCGCTATACCGCCGACCAGTCGGCACTGGCCTGTCGCCTGTCCGATGAAGCATCGGCCGCGACCCGCAGCGGGCGCGAAGTGGTGGAGCGCGTGATCGCGCAGATGCAGGAAATCGATACCAGCTCGGGCAGGATCGTGGACATCATTTCGGTCATCGAGGGCCTGGCCTTCCAGACCAACATCCTCGCCCTGAATGCGGCGGTGGAAGCGGCGCGTGCGGGAGAACAGGGACGCGGCTTCGCAGTGGTAGCGACCGAGGTGCGCACGCTGGCCCAGCGTTCGGCAGCGGCCTCGCGCGAGATCAAGCAACTGATCCTGGCGTCGGTGGACAGCAGCGCCGCTGCCAGCAAACTATCGCGCGAGGCCGGGGCGGCCATGCAGCAGGTGGTGGAGAGCATTGCCCGCGTCAACAGCGTGATGCGCGATATCTCTTCGGCCAACCAGGAACAGAGCACCGGCATCGGCGAAGTGAACCAGGCGCTGATCCAGCTCGACGATCTCACGCAAAAGAATGCGGCGCTGGTGGAAGAGGCGACGGCGGCCTCGATTTTCCTCAATGACAAGGCGGGGGAACTGGCGCGTTCGGTGCGGACTTTCCAGCTGCCCGTGATTGCCTGATCACAAGACCGCGTCAGACATTTCCGACATCAAAAGCGCAGGATGACTGATCCCCCTGCGGCTTCATCCGGCGCATCATTGCTCAGCTGTGAGCAAGGCACGGCCTTGCTCACGCTCCGGATTTCCCTCAAGGAAACGCGCCATGAAAAAAATAAGCATCTCCGCCAATCGCCGCCGTTTCCTGCGCGGCGCGCTGACCGCCGCGCCCGCCGCTGCGCTGGCTGTCACCACCGGCAGCCTGAGCGCCAGCGCCCAGGAGCAAGCCGGCAACGCCCCCTACAAACCCGTCTTCTTCAACCAGGATGAATTCGCGCTCCTGAGCGCCCTGGCCGATACCATCATCCCCGCCGACGAGACCGGGCCCGGCGCGCTGGAAGCGGGCGTGCCCGCCTTCATCGATGCGCAGATGAATACCCCTTACGGGCAGGGCCAGCTGTGGTACATGCAAGGCCCATTCACCCCGGACGCCCCGCCCGAATTCGGCTACCAGCTGCCCTATCCGCCACGCGAACTGTACAAGAAGGGACTGGCCGAATTCGACACGGCCATCCGCCAGCAGTACGGCCACGGCTATGTGGAACTGAACACCCAGCAACGCGAAAAAATGATGGGCGAGTTCGAGAAGGGCGACCAGGGCAGCCTCAAGATGGCCACCATCCCGCCTGCGGCGCTGTTCAACCTGTTGCTGCAGAACGTGCACGAAGGCTATTTCTGCGACCCCACCGATGGCGGCAACAAGGGCATGGGTTCGTGGAAGATGATCGGCTTCCCCGGTGCCCGCGCCGACTATTACGACTGGGTCGACCAGTACGGCCGCACCTATCCCCTGCCTCCGATCTCGCGCGCCTGATCGCTGCTTCCTCCTCGCATCGTTTGCCCCCGAAAGCCCAAGCATATGGCCAACAAGAACATGAAAGCAGTCGACGTCGTCATCGTCGGCTTCGGCTGGACCGGTGCCATCATGGCCAAGGAAATGACCGAGGCCGGACAAAGCGTGGTGGCGCTGGAGCGCGGCGTCTATCGCGACACCTATCCGGATGGCGCCTATCCCAAGACCATCAATGAGCTGGAATACCAGCAGCGCTTCAAGTTATTCCAGAATCTGAACAAATCCTCGTTTACCTTCCGCCGCAAGACCGGCGACAGCGCCATCCCCTATCGCCAGATCGCCATGTTCAAGCCGGGCGAAGGCGTGGGCGGTGCCGGCCTGCACTGGTCGGGCTGCCACTGGCGCATCCTGCCGGAAGAGTTGCGCATGCGCAGCCATTACGAGGAACGCTACGGCAAGGGCTTCATTCCCAAGGACATGACCTTGCAGGACTGGGGCGTGACCTACGAGGAACTGGAGCGGTATTTCGATTTCGCCGAAAAGATGATGGGCACCTCCGGCACTGCCTACCGCGTCGGCGGCAAGGTGGTCGACGACAGCGGCAATCCCTTCGAAGCCAACCGTTCGGACAACTTCCCGCTGCCCGCCCAGAAGGAGCAATACCAGGCCGCGCTGTTCCGCAAGGCCGCGCAGCAGGCGGGCTTCCATCCCTTCACCCTGCCCTCGGCCAATGCCTCGGCGCCCTACGTGAACCAGTACGGCTGCCAGATGGGGCCCTGCACCTTCTGCGGCTACTGCTCCGGCTATGCCTGCTACAACTATTCCAAGGCCTCGCCCAACGTCAACATCATGCCGGCCCTGCGCAAGAGTGCGCTGTTCGAATTGCGCAGCAGTTGCAACGTGCTGCGCATCGAACTGGACAGCACCCGCAAGAAGGCCACCGGCGTCACCTACGTGGATGCCAATGGCGATACCGTGTTCCAGCCGGCCAACATCGTCATCGCCAGTACCTTCGCCTACAACAATGCGCGGCTGTTCCTGCTCTCGGGCATCGGCAAACCCTATGACCCGGTGAGCAATACCGGTGCGGTCGGGCGCAACATCGCCTTCCAGATGATGTCGACCATCAATGCCTTCTTCGATCCGGGCAAGAACATCAACGGCTTCATCGGTGCCGGTGGCAATGGCGTGGCGGTGGATGACTTCAATGGCGATCACATGGACCACGGCCCGCTGGGCTTCGTCGGTGGCTCGCCGATCTGGTGCAACCCGGCGGGGGCCAAGCCGATCTCGGGCATCGCCGTGCCCAGCGGTACGCCCAAGTGGGGACGCGACTGGAAGCGTGCGGTCAAGGCCAGCTATCTGAACACCATGTCCTTCGACGTGCATGGGGCCAACATGGTCTATCGCGACGTGTATGTGGATCTCGATCCCAACTACAAGGATGCCTTCGGCCAGCCGCTGCTGCGTTTCACCTTCGACTGGAAGGACAACGACATCCGCATGAGCCGCTACGTCACCGACCAGGCGGTCAAGATCGCGCACGAACTGAAGGCGCGCGAGATCAAGGTCACCGTCAAGGACTTCGGTGCCGCGCCCGACCTGCGCAGCTACCAGACGACGCACTGGGCCGGCGGCGTGGCCATGGGCACGGATCCCTCCACCAGCGTGGTCAATCGCTATCTGCAGAGCTGGGATGTGCACAACGTCTTTGCAGTGGGCTCGGGCGTGTTTGCCCAGGGCATCGGCTACAACCCGACCGGGGCGGCGGTGGCGCTGACCTACTGGTCGGCGCGCGCCATCCGTGAGCAGTACCTGAAGGACCCGCGACCGCTGGTCAGCGCGTGAAGACGGGAGCGATGATGAAACGACTTATCCTGATCTCCGCCCTGGCGCTCGGTACGGCGGCGCTGGCCGCCAGTGCCGCCTACAACCTGGCGCATGCCGATGAATCGCTGAGCGTTCCTGCCCCACCCAAGCC